>Ga0209755_10004364_pt1 | contig 16780 bp, 10 predicted proteins | sample TergutCo191P1_FD_187301 | JGI IMG/M metagenome (GOLD analysis project Ga0209755, IMG submission 187301) | Cornitermes sp. P1 segment gut microbial communities from Petit-Saut dam, French Guiana - Co191P1 (SPAdes) (version 2) | ecosystem: Host-associated > Arthropoda: Insects > Digestive system... | reverse complement strand
ACGGGCGGCCCGTACAGGGTGGAGGAACGCTTCGGCATTCGTGATGAGGTACTCTGCGCCGGGAACGACGATATCTTCACTCTTGCCGAGGCGATTTTCGATACCCTGGCCGAGCTTTTCCCCTCGAAGTACGTGCATATCGGTGGGGACGAGGTGGTTTTCAAGCACTGGGCGGAGTGCCCGAAGTGCCAGAAGCGTCTTGGGGAGCTGGGTCTGGACGAAACGCCGCAGTTGCAAAGTTGGATCACCTCCCGTCTTGCCGAGATGCTCCACAGGAGGGGAAGGGTCGCCATCGGCTGGGACGAGATTCTGGAAAGCTCGGAAAAATTCCCCCTGCCGGAAAATGCCATCGTTATGTCCTGGCGTGGCCAAAAAGGGGGAACCGAGGCCGTGGCCCTGGGGCACCGTGTCATAATGTCGCCGTATACCAACGGCTGTTACCTTGACTACAAGCACATAGACCACCAGGATGAAATCGGCGTGTTTTTTGGCACGGGCACGGTTACCCAGAGTTTCAATCTTAACCCCATAACGCCGGAAATGGACGAAAAGGCCGCGTCCCTCGTGCTTGGCGGCCAAGGAAACCTCTGGACCGAGTCCCTCTATGCGGGCAAGCTCGCCGAATACATGATTTTTCCCCGGATCTGCGCCATCAGCGAATCCCTTTGGACGGCAAGCAAGGACAGGGACATCGAGGACTTTGGCAGGCGGCTCGCCGTCCATCGGCAACGGCTGGACAGGCTGGGGTTGCAGCAATATCGAGGGGCGTTGGGGTAGAATCGATACCGCGGTTTGTGGTAGGATGGGTAAGGAGCCGTGGGTTCCTTCGGCGACACTAGCTCATCCGGATAGAGCAACTGCCTTCTAAGCAGTAGGTGGGGGGTTCGAGTCCCTCGTGTCGCGGTAGCTAATTCCTTGTGGGACAAGGAATTAGCTCATCGTTGGCATCCTTGTTTTGAACACTTGATCTTTAGTGTAGCACTCAATGTAGCATTTTATAGAGAGGTGTCCAAAATGCAGAATATAACAAGGAATTCATACAGCCTATACAAAAGGCAAAGCGGCAATCGAACCATTTGGTATGCCCGATTCTGGGATAACCAAACCCAGAGCTACACAAGCGGAAGGTCCACGGGGCAAACGACCAAACCCGCCGCACACCGTCAGGTTCAACAATGGCTTATAGAAGGGCTTCCCCAGCAGGAAGGAAAGACCCCAAAAATCTCCCAGCAACGGATACTGACCGCCATCCGCAAATTCCTCATTGAAATTGGAACCATTAACTCTATAGAAGAAGTGGTGTTTACCCGTTTAGGTAAAACAGGTGCTTTACCTTGGCCTGCTGCCTGGGATCCTCCGCCGTTATAAGCCATTCCAGTATCTTGTCATCCCCTCTCCTTGCGGTTGATTCTAGCATGTTATGCTTTGGCTCATTCATGCGTTTGTCGTGGCAAGAAAGTTACGTAGGTAGACAAAACGCATTCAATTTGGTAAAATATGGAATCCGCAGGGAGAAAAGGCAAATGAGGAACATAAAGATATCAGCGAAGTTGATCGTTAGCTTTTTGATTGTTGGCGTGCTGGCTGTGGCGGTAGGTGGAGTTGGCATTTTCGGAATGCTGCAGATTGCCGATTCTGGTTCTTATAAATATGAGAATATAATCGAGCCGATGCCGTATCTGGCCGGCACCGAACGAACGCTACTTGTTATACGGATACATGTACGCGAGATGGTCATGGCATCCATGACGGGTGATTTTGCGGTGGTTGAAGCAGAGTTCGGAAACATTGTTAGCTTGTTGCCGGTACTGGACGAGTACATGACCGCATACAGGGCTTTAATAGGAGATACCGAGGCGATACGCCTTTTCGACGAGGCTCGCACATTGTATGAAAACTATCTTGTACCTGTTGTCGTGTCGATATACGAGGCCTCCCAAATAGCCGATATTCCAGCTATTCTCAATGCAATGGAACTTTGCAGATATTACAGCGACAGAATCCTGGAAAATTTTTTGCAATGCTTTCAAATTATGGTGAACCAGGGGCAAACGACATCGCAGTACGCAACAAGCCTGGCGCAGGTATTGCTTGTCGCAATCATTATTGCACTTGCTATCGCATTGACCGCTACCATATTTTTAACGATCTATGTGTCCAGCATAATCAGCAAGCCCATTGCCCTTTTGACCTCTACTTTTGACGATGTTGCAGGCGGCGATTTGACGAAAAGGCTTCCAGACGAGGGCAAGGACGAGATAGCCAGGGCTTCCCGCTCCTTCAACAAGACCATGGAAGAACTAAGAAAAATGATCGTCGCAATCAAAAACCAGTCAGGAAATATGTCGGAAATAGGCAACGACCTTGCAAGTAACATGACTAAAACAGCCACATCGATGAACGAAATCATCGCCAATATCAAGAACATCCAAAGCCGCGTCATGAACCAGAGCGCAAGTGTTAGTCAAACCCATGCGACAATGGAGCAGGTTGTCTCGAATATTAACAAACTGAATGGCCATGTTGAAAGCCAAAGTGCCGATGTTGGCAATGCGTCATCTGCCATTGAGCAAATGGTAGCCAATACCCGATCAGTTACGGAGACGCTCATAAAAAACGACAAAAACGTAAAAACGCTGATGGAAGCTTCGGAAGTGGGACGCAGCGATTTGCAGGGCGTGGCGACGGACATTCAGGAGATTGCCCGCGAGTCAGAAGGGCTTATGGAGATAAATTCGGTGATGGAGAACATCGCCAGCCAGACGAATTTGCTTTCGATGAACGCCGCGATAGAGGCGGCCCACGCAGGGGAAGCGGGCAGGGGCTTTGCCGTTGTTGCCGACGAGATTCGCAAACTTGCGGAAAGCTCTGGCGAACAGTCCAAAATCACCAGCACGGTGTTGAAGAAGATAAAAGAGTCTATCGACAAGATCACCAAATCAACCGAAAACGTAATGAACAGGTTCGAGGCTATCGATTCAAACGTCAAGACCGTCGCCGAACAGGAAGCGAACATCCGTACCGCAATGGAAGAACAGGGTACAGGAAGCAAGCAAGTCCTTGAGGATATGAGCAACGTGAACGAAATAACCCGTCAGGTAAACTTGGGTTCGCGTGAAATGCTTGTCGGGGCAAAAGAAGTTATACAGGAAAGCGCAAATCTTGAAAACCTGACCCAGGAGATCACTTCGGGCATGAATGCGATGGCATCCGGTGCGGAGCAGATCAACCTATCGGTGCATCATGTCAATGAGATAACTGACAATAACCGTAAAGGGATTAAAAGCTTGATAAAGGAAGTTTCACGGTTTAAAGTTGACTGAGGGTAATGCGAAACCTACCCTATCCAACCGATACCCCATGCTGTGCGGCTGTACTGTTACGGGGCTGGAAAGCATATTTCCTACTAAGGACTATACCATAAAACCTTTGCCGTGAAAGGGGGGTGAGTCGCAGAATCGGCAATTCAAAGCTTCAAAGGCGACCCAGGGGATTCCAGAAAGCCAATGTCCCTACCCTTCACCTCAACAGACTAGGCAGCCAGGTTGAAAACCACGGTATGTATGCGACAAGCAGCAGCACGGCAAGCCTAACCAGAAAGAACGGAAGCACATAGCGGCATATATGCATGAACGGCTTCTCGAAACGGGAGCTTGCAAGGAAAAGGTTTATGCCAACCGGCGGCGTAAGAAAACCTACCTCAAGGTTAAGGATAAAGATTATCCCCAGGTGCAGGGGGTCTATGCCGTAGACATAGCCAAGCGGCACTACAAGCGGAAGCAGAACCATGATGGCCGAAAACATATCGACAACGCAACCCACCAACAGCAAGGCAAGGTTCAGCAACAGCAGGAAGACGATCCTCGAATGGATTGTATCTTCCATCCAGAAGGCGAAGCTTTCGGGGATCTGGGAAAAGACAAAGGCGTGGGAAAGGCCACTTGCCATTGCCAGGATCGCCAGCACTCCACCTATTACCGGGATGGCCTTTGCAAAAACCCTGGGTATGTCGGCGACGGCAATGTCCTTTTTGACAAAGACTTCCACGATTACCACGTAGATAACCGACATGGCGCTTATTTCCATCAGCGTAAGCCGCCCCGTAAAAAAGCCCACGACCAAAATTATCGGCAAAAGGATTTCAAGGAACGATTCCCGTATGGAACTAAGCGCCTCCCCAATGCCGGACGCTTCCTTGCCAGATGTTTCCCTGCTTAGTGTTTCCGGCGCTTCCCTGCCTCCCCTTGTTTTGGACAAAACCATGCCGGTAATTATCATCGCAAGCAACAGTATCATGCCCGGGATAATCGCCCCGGCAAAATAATGAATAACGGTGTACTCCACGGGCACTTCCATGAAGTGCAGTATCATGTTGCTTGTGCTGGCAACCAATATAATCGCAAGGCTTGGGGGGAACATGACACCCGTGCCACCGGCGGCGGTGAGCAGCCCTATCGAGGTGCGTTCCGAATATCCGTTTTTCCGAAAAATGGTATAGAGTATTCCGCCCAGGGCCAGAATCGTTACCCCGGAAGCCCCGGTAAACGACGAAAAAAAGGCGCTTATGAGCACCGCAACGATAACTATGCCACCAGGCAGCCAGTTGAATAAAGCCCGAAAGGTTCTGACAAGCCGTTCCCCAGCCTTGCTTTCCGAAAGGAAAAAGCCCGTAAGGGTGAAAAGCGGAATGGCGATAAGGTCCGGCCTGGTAAGCGTGTCGAAGACCGGGATGTGGAAGGCTTCCGGCTCCTGGCCCGCTGCCTTTAACATGATCGTGGCTATGCCGCCGATTGCCGCAAAAATCGGCATTCCGGCAAGGGCGGCAAGTACCAATAGCAGAATAGCCGGAACCTGTAGGATGGCGGCCATGTCATACAGGTTGTTTACCCAGGTGTAAAAAGGTTCCGGTACGTCGAAGAACCATATCTGTTTTGCTATGGCCGGCAAAGCTACGACCGTTCCCAGCAAAATCGCAACAAAGGCCTTGATTCGATCCTGCCACAGGGGAAGAGCAAGCGAAAAACGTAGGGCCATGACAAAGTAGCCCAGCGGCATGGCAAAGGCAAAGACCCAGACGGGTATTGGGCCAACGGTTCTTCCCGAAAGCCCGTACGTAATGTAAGGCAAGGTGTTCCAGGCAAGACTAGTCAAGATAAACACGATGAGCAGGGTGCCGGCAAGTTCCAGCATCCGCTTTAGCCTGGCGTTTTTTATGTACTGGACAAGGCCAATCGCAATATGCCCCCCGGCCTTGGCGGTAAGCATGGCGGCAAAGAAAACCAGCACCAGGAAGAAATGGATAAGCAATCCCCTGGCGTGCGGAATGGGTATAGTGAACTGTCGCAGTACAAGTTCCGCAAAGGGAATCAGTGCGAGAATCGCCAGCGAGCCAAAGCAGATTCCCCTTTCAAGCCAGGACGTTACGGTCGCAGGGAATTTTGCAGCCGCAAAAGGTTTTGCGGACATCCTACCGCCCGTTTCTTGATCTTTCGAGTATCATGCTTATTTTGTTGTGCATGTCACGGTCGAAGGTATGTCCAAGAAGCGGCGGCATTGCCCTTTGCACTTCGCCCTGCCAAAGCTCCCGCTGTTGTTGGGTCGGGACATTGACCCTAAGCCCGTCCCTCTGCATCATGGTTACGGCATTGGTGACGGTCCTTGGCATAGAAGCATCGAATTCAGAGGCTATCCGCCTGGTAACATCCATCATGGCCCGTTGCCTTTCCGGCCCAAGCCTGTCCCAGGTAACACGGTTAAGGACTATCGCACCCATAAAGGGGGCAATCGGCATATCCAGCATATGCCCAAGGTTCCTGTGCAGTCCCAGGGGGGCGATTGCCGCAGGGGACTGGTAGAGGGCATTGATCATCCCGTTTGCAAGCATGGTTCCCATATCGGCCACCTCGGCTTCCACCAGGCTAAAGCCCATGCTCCTAAACACCGTGTTCATGTTCTCCGATTCTGTATTGGTGGCCATCCTCATCCTGCGGAGATCGTTGGGTTCAAGGATCTGATCCCTCGAAAAAATGTTTACCCAGCCGGCTTTCGACCAGGTAAGCACGACAAAATTAGTATTGTTTGTCTTTTCTTCCAGAACCGGCAGAACGTCCCGCAGAACCAGTTCCAGCTCGTAATCGTCCCTTATGTTGAAGGGGACGCTCAGGCTCATAACCTCCGGCACGATTTCGGAAAGGCCGAAAGAGGTGAACAACGCCGCCTGAATATTGTTGGTGGCAAGGGAGGAAAGCATTCTCGGCTCGCCGCCCTCCAGCCCGTCATGGATAACACGGGCCCGTACCGTATTGTTCGTAACCCTGGCCCATTCCCCCGCAATCCGATCGAGGGTTCTACCCCAGTCGGAATTCCTTGGTAACGGCGAAGCCACCCGTATTTCGATGGTATCCCCCGCCCTGCCGCCTCGTTGGGCAAAAACCAAACCCGGCACCACAAAGAAAAAAACCAAACTTACGCACAAAACCACAACACTTTTTTTCATAATTACCCTCCTTAGAGCAACACTTTGCGGACCCCCTCGGCTTTTGCCTACGAAGGTTCCTTGCCTACTATAGTACCAATTTTTCCCGTTCGGATCAATAAGACGTAAGAACACAAGACGACATCAACGACTGGGCGAGGGCGGCGCCCATGCGGACGTTTCTCTGGGCGCAGGTGGAGGGAGCTGCGCCCGGGATGCGGATGCGAGTTCGGCTTCAGCCATGTCCAGTTCGTTTAGGAACATGGTTTTGACACTCCCCATCCCATCCCCAGATGTGCATTTTTCGCGGAGATATGCTACAATGGCATAGAAGCATAGGCAGGAAACTGCAGAAAAGGAGTTCCAACATGGAAAAGATTCGGGTACGACTGACCGTCCTGGAAGGTCAATCAGCAGACACGCCGCACGGCGGCCCTCTTATGGAATTCCACATAGACCAGGAAGTCCGCAAGGAATACGGCTTGGATGGCAGCCTTTTCGCGCTTACCGGCAACGTGATCCTTGCGGACATGCGAAAAACCCGTGAATTGGCGGCGAAATTCAACGCAAAGCAGAAACCGGGCGGCGAACGCTACATTCGCGCCGGTGAACTGTACGCCATGGGCCTTATCGACGAGATACTTCACTACGTGGTGGCCCTGTACCGCAGGCAGGTTCAGCCGAAAGCCTTCGACCTTTGCCTGGAAAGGCTGGAAACCAAGCTCGGCGGCGATAGCACGGGGGGGCTTCTCACTTCCTTCTCGCAACAGTTCCCCCCAAAGCCGGTGTACACGGGCGAAAAGGATATCCCAGGGTACCTGCAAGGCACCGACGGGGGCAACAGTTGCCGCGCCCTTTCCCTGGAAGAAACCATGATGCTCTCGCTGGCGAACCTAAATCTGGCTTTCAGGCCGTTCCGCTTCCTTTTCGACGATGGCAGCCTTGCGGAAAAGACCGTCTACCCGGCGGCAATCGAGGAACTCAAGGCCCACTTCAAGGATATGCCCACCTTCGGCCCCTTCGGGCAGAGCCTTTGGGACATGCTCCGTGCCCCGGCACTGGCTTCCGACACCCTTAGCGGTCAGCTTGACTACATGCGCAAGCACTGGGGGCTTCTGGTCGAAAAGTTCATGTCCAGGCTGCTGATGGGGATGGACATCATTAAAGAGGAAGAAAAGCCGGACTTTGGCGGCGGGCCCGGCCCTGCCGAGGTGATGAGCTTCGCCGGGCTGGACGAGTACGAGCGTTTCAGCCCCGACCAGGACTGGATGCCCCGGACTGTACTCATGGCGAAAAGCACCCTGGTATGGCTGTTCCAGCTTTCGCAGAAGTACGGCAAGGAAATCAACCGCCTGGATCAGGTGCCGGACGAGGAACTGGACGAACTATCGCGCCGGGGATTCACCGGGCTTTGGCTTATCGGGCTTTGGGAGCGAAGCAATGCGTCCAAGACAATCAAGCAGTGGACGGGCAACCCCGAGGCGGCGGCCTCGGCCTACAGCCTTTACGACTACGACGTTGCCGGGGAACTCGGCGGCTGGGATGCGCTGGGCAATCTGCGCGATCGCTGCATGAGGCGTGGCATACGTCTGGGATCGGACATGGTGCCGAACCACACCGGCATAGACAGCCGCTGGATGGTCGAGCATCCCGACCGCTTCCTACAACTGCCCTATCCGCCCTTCCAAACCTACAACTACAACTGCGGCAACCTTTCTGGCAGGGACGACATAACCGTCCAAATCGAGGAACACTACTTCGACCGCACAGATGCGGCAGTTGTGTTCAAGCGCATAAACAATCATACCGGGGAAACCAGGTACATCTACCACGGCAATGACGGCACGTCCATGCCCTGGAACGATACCGCCCAAATCGACTTCCTCAACCCCGAGGCTCGCGAGGCGGTAATCCGCACGATTATCGGGGTGTGCCAGCAGTTCTCGATCGTGCGCTTCGACGCGGCTATGACCCTTGCCAAGCGGCACATTCAGCGGCTGTGGTACCCGGTGCCTGGACAGGGCGGCGACATCGCCAGCCGGGCGGAACACGCAATCTCCAACGACGAGTTCAACGCCCGTATTCCCAACGAGTTCTGGCGCGAGGTCGTCGATCGCTGCGCCGCCGAGGCCCCACACACCCTGCTTCTGGCCGAGGCTTTCTGGATGATGGAGGGCTACTTCGTCCGCACCCTGGGGATGCACCGCGTGTACAACTCGGCCTTCATGAACATGCTAAAGAACGAGGACAACGCAAAATACAGGGCGACGATCAAAAACACCTTGGAGTTCGACCCGGAAATCCTGAAGCGTTTCGTCAACTTCATGAACAACCCGGACGAGGACACTGCGGTGGCGCAGTTCGGCAAGGGCGACAAGTACTTTGGCATCTGCACCCTGCTGGTTACCATGCCGGGGCTTCCAATGTTCGGGCATGGGCAAATCGAGGGTTTCGAGGAAAAGTACGGGATGGAATACCGCCGCTCCTACAAGGACGAGGAGCCGGACGGATACCTGGTTGACAGGCACGAACGGGAGATTTTCCCACTGGTGAAGCGGCGTGCGCTTTTTTCCGGAAGCTCTGATTTCAGGCTGTACGACCTGTACACCGAAGGCGGCTCGGTAAACGAGAACGTGTTCGCATATTCGAATAGGGCATGGATGGGCGGCCACGAGGAACGCGCGCTTATCTTCTATAATAACTCGTACCACGAGACGGCCGGCTGGATTAAGGCCAGCGATCCTGCGATTCCCCAGGCGAACGGCTCCAGGCGGCGCGACAGTCTTAGCGAGGCTCTTGCCCTGCACAACGACGATTCGCATTTCACGCTTTTTCGGGATCAGCGTTCGGGGCTTTGGTACATCCGCTCCTCGAAGGCGATATTCGAAAACGGCTTTTTCGTGGCACTCAATGGCTACGAGGCGCAGGTCTTTATCGACATCTACGAGGTTACCGACGACGAAAAGGGTCGCTGGGCACGTTTGCACCACGATCTGCAAGGCCGTGGTGTAAGCGATCCGCATTCGGCGATCATGGACATTTATCTTGGGGATCTGTACCATCGTTTCACAAAGTTGCTTAGGCCAGAAACCGTAAGCCGCCTGCACAAGTTCTTCGTCGTCGGCAAGGCTGACAAGTCGGAGGCCGAGGCGTTTGTGGCGTCGATTAAGGAAACAGCGATTAAGTACTTCGACTCTGTACGGTACTTTATCGCCGGCGCGGATGGGAAGTTCGAGCCTTGGGTTGCGCCAGTCGGCGGGGGCGGCACTTGTACGAAGCTCGGACAGGTGAGCAACGAGGATTTGTGGACGGAATTCGCGGCTTACGTGGAAAGGCTGATTTGGATTGCCGCCTACGTCAAAGCCGGAAAGAAAACGCCCGAGGATCGACTGTTGGGCGAGATTGCGCGGGAAATCAAGGAGAAGCAGGCTGTCTGTGCGGCGGCTTTGGGGTACGGGCTGCTGGCGATCCTACGGCCGATTGTCGGCAAGGGCGCGGACGGCAAAGCCGATGAAGGCGAGCTTGCCGTAAATCTGGCGTTCGACCATTGGGGTCTGGAGCGCAAGCTTGCGGATCAACTTGGGCTTTTCGGCACAACCGGTACCGATCCGCGGCAGATTGCGGAAATAAGCAAGGCTGTGTTGCGCAGGATTTCCTGCGACAGCGATTGCGTCTGCGACTCGGGCAGCAAGACCGAGACGGCGCCCTTCGAGGCGGCACATTGCGCGGCGGAGTTTATCGAGGCGAATTACCTACAGGATGATTTCCGCCAGCTTATCGGCGCGAACGTTTTCAACGACATCACCTGGTTCAACAAGGAAGCCTTCGAGAGCACGTTGCTCTACGGCAAGCTGTTCATGTTACTGGAAGCCTGCCCTTGGGTAGGCGGCAGGCGACAGTCCTGGATTGAGCGCGTGGCGAGAATCGGCGAGGTTGCGGAGGCCTTGGAAAAGGCGAAAGCGGCTTCCGGTTACAAGCTGGGCGGTTTGTTGTGTGCGCTTACGGGTGAGGCGGCAGATGCCCCGGGTGGCGGTGACGGCGAGAAGGGCAAGGGGAAGAAAGCGAAAGGAAAGTAATTGGGGACTGGGGGCGAGGCGTGTTATGGCGTACCGCCCCCTTGTCCTTTTTTAACGGCAGCCTTGGAACACGGGATCACCCGTAGGACTTGCAGGCTTCCGTAAGCAGCCGTATAAAGCCGGCTCTGTCAATGTCCATGCAGGCTAGAACGTTGTGGCCGCCGTCTACCCAGAAACGGCGATCGGCTAGGGTCATTCCCGTCGTATGCCTCCCCGAACACTCGACGACAACGTGGTAAGGGCGAGTGACGAACAGATCCGGCCTCACAAGGTAGGCCACGGCGCATGCGTCGTGGAGTGGTGCGCCGACGAACCCCTGCTCCCTGTGAAACTGGAAAAAGAAATCGACAAGTTCCGCCACGAAGACCGACACCTTGCCGCCGTGACTTCTTAGGCACTCGACCTCTTCCTGCATGATCATCGCCATGTGTGTAACATCTAGTCCGCACATGACGATGGGAAGCCCGGAAGAGAAGACAATGTCCGCCGCCTCCGGATCGACAAGGATGTTGAACTCAGCTGCAGCCGTCCAGTTGCCCGTCTCGATTCCGCCGCCCATAAGGGATATCCTTTCGACGTTCTTTTTTACCTCCGGGTAGGCGGTGAACAGGATCCCTATGTTCGTGAGCGGGCCGGTGGGAACCAAGGTGACTGGCTGCGGGCTTTCCAGAATGGTCCTTCGCAGAAGCTCCACCGCTGGTATTTCCTCCTCGCAGAAATCCGCCTCGGGGATCACCGGGCCGTCGAGTCCGCTATCGCCGTGTACGGACGGCGCGGTCTGCAGTTCCCGGAACATCGGCTTTGCGGCCCCTGCAGCCACCGGCGGCCTCTTGCCGATAAAGCTCAGGATACGCTTGGTGTTATCCAGGGTTCTTTCCAGGGTCTGGTTGCCTGCGGTGACAGTCACCGCCTTTAGGTCTAGGCTTTCCATCGCGCACGCCAGAATCAGGGCGATCGCGTCGTCGTGGCCAGGATCGCAGTCGATTATAATCGGTATCTTTTTCATGCCATCTTTCCTTTAAGGGCCGCCGCCTTCCTGCCCTTTAATTTTTGGATCTGCAAAACCGAGAAGGCCACAAGGCCCAAAACGGTAGCCAGGTATGGAACGATTCTTACGAACTCACTCGGGATACGCATTGCCGCCAGAATGTTGGAGAGCGCATCGAAGAAACCGAAAACCAGGGAGGCGAGCATGGTCGCCACCGGAGAAAGCTGCCCCATGGCGGCGGCGGCGAGGGCGATGAACCCACGGCCCGAAACCATGTCCCTGGTAAAGCTGCTCATGTACCCCATCGAAAGGAACGCGCCGCCAAGGGAGGCCAGCACGCCGCTTATCACAAGGGCTATGAACTTGATCCTGTTCACGGGAATCCCAACCGACGCGGCGGCCTCGGTATTTTCCCCAACGGCACGGATGCGAACTCCAAGACGGGTCTTGAACAGCAGCACCCATACCGCGATGACGGCCAGGAATGCAACATACGTTAGCGTGTTCTGGCCGGAGAAGATGGGCCCCAGCACAGGGATATCCCTCAACAGCGGAACGTCCACCCTTGGGAACACCGCCGACTTAATCAGCGACGTGCTGCCCTTGTCGCCGATAAGTGCAAACATGATAAAGACCGTCCCCCCAGCGGCCAGGGTGTTCAGGGCTATGCCTGAAAGTATGATGTTGGTCTTTAGGTAAAGGCTGAAGTAGGCCAACAACGCAGCGACCGCAACCCCACCGGCCAGCGCCATCGTGATTCCCCAGAACAGGCTCCCACCCGTCAGCCCCGATCCTAAAGCGCCGAAGAGCGCGGCGAAAAGCATGATCCCCTCAAGGGCGATGTTGGGTGTTCCGGCACGCTCGGCCACCACCGACGCCAGTGCGGCGAAGAGAATCGGGGTGGTCACCCGAAGGACGGAGAAGGCGAACTCGGCACTGAATACGATTTGAAAAATATCACTCATGGCTTTTTATTTCCTTAACAAGCATTTTCTGCCTCTGTCCGCTCATAAAAGCCTGTGCGGCCACCAACATGATAATGATGCTCTGTATTATCGAGATCATCTCGCTTGTCACGTCCGTCGCGGTTGACATCCTGTCCGCACCTATTCGGATATAGGCAAGGAGGAATGCCGCCACCGGAACAAACTTGGGATTGTTCTTGGCGAGTATCGCGACGATAACGCCGTCGAAGCCGTAGCCGGGAAGGTTCTGCCAGTTGAAGCGGCTGTACATACCCAGAACCTCCACCGATCCGCCGACCCCGGCTATGAAGCCGCCGATCATCTGCGAGTAGATCAGCACCGCCCCAGTGCCAATCCCCGAGTACTTGGCGAAGTCCGGGCTTCTCCCGGTCTGAAGCAGTGCGTACCCCCACGTCGTTCTCCGCATGAAGATCACAGTCATGACCACCACAGCCACGACGATGATGAGTCCTGCGTGGATGCGAGTGCCACCGATGATCTGCGGAAGAACGGCCGAGGACGGAATCGAATAGGTGGCAACGAATCCAGCATCGGGATCCCTGAATGTAGTGTTGATAAAATACCTGACGAAGTAGAAGAACACGTAGTTCAGCATGAGCGACGAAACCAGTTCCGACGCACCCCACTTGAACTTGAGCAGTGCCGGCACCGCACAGACAATGGCCCCCACAAGTCCGCCCAGGGCAATCGCCACAAACGGGTGAATCACCGGCGGAAGCGGAATCGCTATGGCGATCATCGCCGCAATTGCGCCCGACACGTAAAAGGAACCTTCCGCACCCATGTTGAACTGGTTGGCGCTGAACATCACCGACACGGCAAGCCCCGCAAACGTAAGGGTCATCGCCAGCTCTATGACGTTTCCGAAACGCCGCCACGATGAAAGCGGTCCCAGGAACAGGTTCCGCAAGGCCGCAAGAGGCTCGCTGCTGACCAGCATTATTATCACGAAGGATAACAGGATGGCGATGCCGATGGCGGTCGAGAAGCGCATTATCTCGAAGCGGTTCTCGACGTTAAGTTTTTTCTCCAGTAATGGTTTCATGCCATGCATTTTTGCAGCTCCTCCGGGGACTGTTTTTTTATCCCCAGCATGTAAAGCCCAAGTTCTTCCTCCGTGACTTCGGCCCCGTAGTCGAAGAACGCCGTGGCCCTGCCGCCGTACATCACCAGAAGCCTGTCGCTAAGATCCATCACCTCGGAAAGATCGGCGGAAACCAGAAGCACGGCTGCGCCCTCGTCCCTTAGCCTTACAAGTTCCTTGTGAATGAATTTTGCGGCCCCGATGTCTATGCCCCTGGTCGGCTGGTCGGCGACAATGCACAAGCTCCCGCTGGTGAATTCCCTGGCGACAACTACCTTCTGGATGTTTCCGCCGGAAAGCATCTTCACCTGCGTTAGCGGAGACTTCGCCTTTATGAGAAAATCCCTGACAAGATCCTCGGAACGGCGGAATATCTTCCTCAGATTCATGAAAGGCCCCTTCTTCAGTTCCCGATCCCTGTTGTACGACACCGACACCAGGTTCTCCATGATCGACGATGTAAGGGCCGCCCCCTTCGACATCCTGTCCTGGGGTATGTGCGCCATCCCGGCGTTTCGAATACGCTTTATCGAAAGTGACAGAATGTTTTTCCCTGCGAGTTCCGCCGTTCCGGCATCCGGGCGGCGAAGGCCCGTGATGGACTCGATAAGCTCCCTCTGCCCATTCCCCTCGACGCCGGCTATGCCCAATATTTCCCCTGCCTTCAGGTTGAGGCTGATCCCGTGAAGCAGATGGCGGTTCTCGTTGTCCACGACTGTCAGGTTTTCGGTTTTCAGCACCGTCCGCCCCGGCTTGGCAGGGGACTTGTGGATGTCCCAGTCAACGTCCTTGCCCATCATAAGGTTGGAGATTTCCTGTTTGGAGACCTTGGCCACATCGTAGACACCGGCGGTCTTCGCATTGCGCAGGATCGTGATCCTGTCGCAAATTTCCTTCACCTCGTTGAGCTTGTGCGATATGAAGATGACGGTGTGCCCAAGGCTTTTCAGGTGATTGAGCTGCTGGAAAAGCTCCCCAGTTTCCTGCGGTGTCAGCACTGCGGTAGGTTCGTCCAGGATCAGCAGCTTCGCCTTCTGGAAAAGGGCCTTTAGGATTTCGACCTTCTGCCTGGTTCCGGTGGGAAGATCCCGTATGCGATCGCCGGGGTTGATATCGAAATTGTACTTCTCGATAATCTCCCTGGCATCGGCCATCATTTTCTTTTTGTCGATAAAACCGCCCTTTACCGGCTCCGTACCCAGAACAATGTTCTCCGCCACGGTCATGGATTCCACCAGCATGAAGTGCTGATGAACCATGCCAAGGCCCTTCTGTATCGCATCCACCGGGGATTTTATCTTTATCTCCTTTTCCATGTCGATAAAGGAGATGCTGCCACCGGTGGGCTGCTCGATACCGAACAGTATCTTCATGAGCGTGGATTTACCAGCGCCGTTCTCGCCGGCAAGGGCGTGGATTTCCCCGGTATCGACGGAAAAGTCGATACCGTTATTGGCCACCACGCCGTTCGGGTAGATCTTCTCTATCCTTCGCATCCGCAGTATTTCGGCCATCTGTATCCTCTCCCGTTAGCGAACCGAGTCCAACAATTGTCTGAACGTGGCATCGTCCATGCCGAACGCGCTCAGAACCTGTATCTGTCCGTCCCTGATCCGATCGCTGTATCCGCTGATGCGATCCCGCACTTCGGCAGGGACAACCCTTCTGTAGATATGGTTGTCCGCAAGCCCGACGGTACCTTCCCTGATTCCCAGCGCCTCCCTTGTTCCCCAGGGCAGGTCACCCTCCATGGTGCGCTCCACTGCGATAAGGACAGACTGGTCGATTCGCTTAAGCACCGAGGATATGATAAGGTTCGCAAGCACGGGATCGTTTTCCTCGTAAAGCAGGGCTTGATCCGAGTCCACGCCTATGACGAAGCGGTTCCGTTCCTTGGCGGCCTGGAGGCTCCCCTCGCCGGCGTTTGCGGCGACGGAGAACACCACGTCGGCACCCATCTGGTACTGGGCAAAGGTAAGCTCCTTGGCCCTAGCCGCATCGCTGAAATTCCCGATGAACGAATGGACTACCCTGATTTCGGGATTCGTGTCCTTGGCCCCCTGTACGTAGCCGACAAGGAAGTCTCGGATTACCGGAAGATCCATGCCGCCAACGAAGCCTATAACGCCGCTCTCGCTCATGCTGGCCGCAAGAACGCCCGCTAGATAGGAGCCCTCGTTCTGCTTATATTCCATGGAAAAAATATTGGCATAAAAACCCTGGACATCCGCAACATAGTCCATAGAGGTGTCGTAGATGACGATTCTTTGATTGGGATAGTCCTTGGCGACCCTGCTCACGATTTCCTGCATCTGCCAGGTACCGCAAATGATTATGTCGAAATTCCCGTCGCATAGATCCCTAAGCGCCGGCTCCCACCTGGAACTGTCATACCCGACCTCCGCCACTCTTACCTGAATGCCCAGCTGATCACGCAGCAAGGCCATACCGGCGTTGGCCGAGTCGTGGAACGATCTGTCTCCAAGGTTTCCGTTGATCAGCAGAGCGGCCCTTTCTACCCCGTCCGAATTACGTCCGTCGCCGCTCTCCCAGCATCCTGTCAGTGCAAAAAGCACTGGCACAACCAAAAACATCACGATAACGATTTTACGCATTTTTTTCTCCTTGACACAGAATATTTTTCGATACGTTTGTATCAATGTTGATCATCGCTGTCAATCTTCCGCCTAAGAAAATTGCCTTGCGACCTCGTCCATGGTCGGTATCGAGACCGCCGCTCCCGTACGGGAAACCGCCAATGATGCCGCAACGGACGCAATCCCAAGAGACTCCTCCAGGGTCTTTCCCGATGCGACCGATCCGACGAAGTATCCCGTGAACGTGTCGCCTGCCGCCGTGGTATCCACGACGGAGACCTTGCGTGCCTTTTGTCGCAACACCCTGCCTTCGGAAAGGCAACAGGCACCGTCCTCGCCCAAAGTAAGCACGATGCACGCCTTTGCGTATTTTTCCCCAAGCGATGACAGGATTTCCCCTGGTTCCTTTTTTCCCGTCAAGGCATGGCCTTCGATCTCGTTGAGCAGAAACCACGTCACGAATTCCAAGGGGTAGCCCAGGATTCTCTCGTCGATCGGCGAGGGGTTGAACGCTATTCGCATCTTTTTCGCATTGGCCGCCCTCATCGCATAGTCGATGCAGCTTACCTCGTTC
>Ga0209755_10004363_pt1 | contig 16781 bp, 5 predicted proteins | sample TergutCo191P1_FD_187301 | JGI IMG/M metagenome (GOLD analysis project Ga0209755, IMG submission 187301) | Cornitermes sp. P1 segment gut microbial communities from Petit-Saut dam, French Guiana - Co191P1 (SPAdes) (version 2) | ecosystem: Host-associated > Arthropoda: Insects > Digestive system >... | reverse complement strand
TTGATAGGGTTTAGAATACCAATAACTCCATCGAATAAAATCGATCCGTTGTTTGTTTATGCAGGAACAGATTCTCTTTTTAATGATTTTCCATTAACTGATGTCAATTATATTCCTGGAGAAAGCGTTGAAACATGGATAGAATTATATTTCTCCTGCGCAGAAAACGCGTTCATTGATTTATTTTCCCTTATGGAGAATTTCCGCGTTGACACCACAAACAATGTTTTAAGTTTTTCGCCCCGCCATATAAAAGCTGATAATTTTACTATTAAAAAGCCGCATTTAGAATGGGGAGAATTTCAGAGAATAGAAATTGCAGGAAACCTGAATAACACAACAAATTTTGGAATTGTTGTTTTCCAAATCGCTGCCGGATTAAGAGACAGTTTTGGAAATATCAATGATAAACCTCAAAAAATATCGCTAATAAAGTAGGAATAATATGAAAGACTTAATAAATCTTTTTGTCCGCCGTCCTGTAACTGTAATTATGATTCTTGCGGCGTTAATCATAGCCGCAATTTTTTCTATTTTCTCGCTTACTGTAAACCGGCTCCCGGAATTTTCTGTTCCAAAGGTTACTGTAGAAACAAACTATCCTGGCATGGCAGCTAACGAAATAAGAAGCATGGTTACAATTCCGCTGGAAGACGGCTTTTCTCCGATTAAAGGTCTTGAAAGAATGAAAAGCGTTTCCCGCGATAACCGCTCGCTTATCAGTCTTGATTTTCGATGGGGTACAGACCCTATGGCGGCATCTGTTCTTGTCCGCGAAGCGGTTGACGCTATATACCCTGGTCTTCCCGAAGGAGTACTAAAACCAACTGTTACATCCGGAGACTTCGCGAATGAAACGCACGCGGTTATCGCGGTAAGTTCGCGTAACGGCAGCGAAGAATTCGCGCGAAAACTCGCGGAATACGAATTACAGGCGCGTTTAAGAAAAATTAATGGGATAGGCTCAATAATACTTGTCGGCGGTGAAGTAAATGAAGAAAAACTTGCCCTTGATGTGCCTCGCCTTGCCGCTCTTGGTTTATCACCATCGGATTTTATTAAAATTTTATCACAGGAAACATCCGATATTCCAGCGGGAAACGCAAGCGAAGGAAATATGGAACTTGTGATTGTAAGTTCCGGTAAACCAGATTCGATATTTGAATTATCAAATATTATTCTCCCCATTGGAAGCGGAACTTTTAAAGCCGAAGACGCTGGAAAATTTATTACTTCCGCGGCAAAACGAGAAAGCATTTTTGTATACAATGGGAAGGAAGCCGCGGCTCTTGAAATTTACAGGAGACCCGGAGCAGATCCTCTAAAGCTATCGCGTGAAATAAAGAAAATAATCTATGAAGCCTCTGAGTTATTTTCGCGTGACACTCAAATAGAAATTGTGACAGATTCTTCCATTTCCTTAATAAGCGGGATTATTGGGCTTTTAATTTCGGCGTTTCTTGGGGCAGCGGCTGTAATTACAGTACTTTTACTTTTTATCCGCAGACTAAAATACAGTCTGCTTGCGGCGCTGTCTATTCCAATTTCTGCTTCTGCCGCAATTTGTGTTCTTTCCCTTATGGGAAAATCCTTAAACGGGATGAGCCTTGGCGGACTCGCTATGGGAATAGGACTTGTTTCTGATATTAGCGTAATTGTTATTGATCTTCTTTTCCGCGCTTTTGGAAAAAACGAAACCGCTCCTTCGCCAGAAGAAATTTCAAGCAAGGTTTATTCTATCGCGGGATCCAGCGTTGGTTCTACAATAACAACCTCTCTTGTCTTTGTTCCGATAATTATGCTTCCAGGTCCTTTAGGCGGTCTTTTCGGCGATATAGCAGTAGCTCTTACCGCGGGAGTAACAGCCGGCTGGATCTATGCTCAATTTTTTCTGCCTTCGCTGTATCTTTTGTTTTTTAATTACTCTTTTACCGCTAATAAAAAAAATGCAATTAAATTAAAAATATTTAATATAAAAAAAGTTTTTACAGACGGCAGCCTTGTAAACAAGTATTCCATTGTTCTCCTAAATCTTCTTCGTCGTCCCGGGAAAATATTTGTCAATGCCGTGATTTTAAGTATCATTGGTGGTGTTATACTTTTATCGCGTCCTATAACATTTATTAATCCTGATGATGCGGAAGAAGTCATTGTTTCAGCGCTTTCCACGCATGGAACTTTGCTCGAAAACCTTCTTTTGAATTCGAAGATTCTCCAAAACCTCATAACAGGGCTGCCGTCTGTAAAAACTGTATATGGAAGAGCCGGAGCTGAAAAAGATGACGTTGGCAGAAGGGCGGATATTGACTATAGAAAAGAAGAAATGATCTTCCGCTGCGTTATAGAAAAAAGAGTAAAACCTGAACGAGCGTTAGCGGAAATTAAATCCGCTATAGAATCGAACAAGCAAATTCTAGGCTCATATGAATCTATATCTGTTTATTTTCCAAAAGATAGATCAGAAGTTTTACTTGGTTTGTCAGCGGAGAGTACCTTTGTTATTAAGGGAAAAGACAGGGAAGAATTAATTGATCGTTTTAAAATTACAAATGATACTTTTAAATCCGCGAAAAAAGATGTAAATTTCCGGCCGCTTGGACAAAGACCTGAATTACGATTAATCCCTAACAGAGAAGCATCTGCTTTTCTTTCAATACCTGCGGCGCAAATAGCCGAAACTCTTTACATTCTTAACGAAGGCATTGTAACAACAAGGCTTGAAATTGAAGGTAAACCCTTGGATGTGCGCGTAATAGGTAATAACGCGGACACTGTAAACACAATTCAAAATTTGGAAAAAATTCCTATTAAAACAGAGCAGGGAAAAATTGTCTACCTTGGTTCTCTTGGACAAATTGAGCGCAGAGAAGCGGAAGCGTCTCTCGCGCGGCTTGATAAATCGGATGTTATTTACGCTGACTTTTCTTCAAAAAAAGAAATAAGTTCCGCTATAAAGAAATTCGCCGCGCAATATTCATGGTTTATGGGAGCGGATGAATCTGTTTTTATACGTTATAAAAATTCGCTTATTATTTATGTCTTCTTTGTTTTGATTTTATTATTTATGACGATGGGCGCTCAGTTTGAATCTTTTTTGCTCCCCCTTATTTTAATGATGAGCATTCCTTTTTCTCTCGCTGGCGCTGGACCGGCGCTTTTAATCACAGGAGCGAAAATTGATTCTGGGGCAATCCTTGGGCTTACAACTCTTTTTGGGCTTGTTGTAAATAACAGTCTTATTCTTTTTGAAATAAGCAGCGAAAAAATTAAAAACGGTTTTAACGCCGCAGCCGCAGTGTACCGCGGCGCTTGCGAACGCGTTCAAGCAATTTTAATAACAATGATAACTACAATTTTCGCGCTTTTACCTCTTATATTCAGTCCCCTTGGCAATTCACAAAAATCCATGGCAGCGGCGATGTTGGGCGGACTTATCGCTTCTACTCTTCTGAGTCTTTTCGCGATTCCTCCGGTACTTATTCGTTATTTTAAATGGATACACACTCGTAATTCAGGAGATAACAAATGAAAATTGTGATCTCCTGGTTAACAAGAAAAAAAGCCGCCCTTTGTATACTTGCCGGAATCTGCGCTGTATCTTTATTCGTTATAATTAATTCCCAAAGTAAAGTTTATCAAAATTCAGGAGGTTCTTATGTAATAAAAATTAAACATTATGGAATTGACGCCGCGGAAATTGAAAGAAGTATTACGATTCCAATGGAAGACGCGCTCTTTTCAATTCCCGGCGTTTATTCGGTACAGAGTTCCAGTGAAAATAGTTTATCCAGCGTTTATATTCGATTCAAATCAGGAGCAAAAGGAAGATATGAAGCTGTACGCGACGCAGCGCAAAATGTTTATGAAACGCTTCCGTCATCTGCGCAAAGACCGGAAATTTTAAGTTCTAATAATTCCAGAGTTCCTGTCTGGTCTGCCGCTGTGATTGCGGAGGATTCGGATAACGCCGCCTATTTACTGGAAAAAATTGTCAAACCCAGATTTGAAAGCCTGGAAGGAACAGGCGAAGTATTAATTTCCGGCGCCGGTTTAAAAGAAATTTATATAGCAATGGATCAGGAAAAACTCGCGTTTCTTAAATTAGAACCTTCTTTTATTGCTTCTTCTCTTGGAATGAACGACTCAATTTTTTCCGGTGGAATGATTGTACAAGGTAACAGAGAAATTATCATTACCGTGGATGGACGTTATTCATCACTTGAAAAAGCGTTAATTCCTCTTGGAGAAGGAAAATTTATTAATCTTTCTGATATCGCGAATATCTCTGAACACCAGCGCGAACCGGATATTTATTCGCGTCTAAACGGAAAAAAAACAGCAAGTATCGCCATCATGAGCCGATACGGCGCTGATTTGCGAAAATTGTCCAAGGACATTAAAAAAGAAATTGCGGCGCTGTCATTACCATTGGAATTCACTGTGCTTTCCGACCTTGGAGCCGAAGAAAACTCTGCTTTTAAATCTGTTTTTAACGCCGCTTTATTAGGCGCAATTATGGTTGTTTTTATTTGCTTTTTATTAAACAAAAAAAACGGCGTTGATTTTTCCGGCTTATTTTGCGCTCTCGCGATTCCTTTAATTTGCTTAATTTCAATCGCTATTCTTTCAATTTGCGGCTTTTCTCCTGACAGGCTCATTTTGGCGGGAATAGCGGCGGGAGTTTGTACAGCGATTGACGCTGTTATTCTTTGCTCAGAAAAACTTCGCAAATGCTCAAGTTACTCGTCCGCTTCAATTTCGCTGTCTTCGCTGACCGGACCATTAATTGCAGGCGGAGCTACTACAGTAGCGGCGCTTCTTCCGCTTTTTTCTATAGAAGAAACTAATGTAAAAATTATCGCAAGCGCGATTTCTGTCGTTAGCATAACATCTTTAATTTTAAGTTTAACACTTCTCCCGCCGCTCTTACTTTGGAATTTGAATACTAAAAAGAAATGGAATTTTAAAATGCCGTTATTAATCCAAAAAACAGGAAATAAAATTTTCAATTCTATTTGCAGATTATTGGCAAAAACTTTAAGATACTGCATTTATCACCCTGTTTTTATTTTACTTGTATGTGTTTGTATAACTCTAACGGCAATTCTAATGTTATTTACAAAAGGCGTTGACACTTCCAGTTATAGTTCCGAGGATTCGGTTTACGCTCAAATTGAATTTGACGGAGGTTTACTTGCTGAAGAAACCGACAGACTTCTCGCGCTTTACAGTGAAAATCTAATTAAAATCCCAGGTGTAAAAAATGTAGAAACAGGAGCGAGGATCGGCTCCGGTTCTCTACTTATTTCTTTTGATCCAAAACAAACGCAATCACAAAATGTAAGAGAAGCAGCCAAAAATATTTACATTCCCGGCGGATTCGTTTTCTTTCATGAAAGTTCAGTGAACGAACACTATTGGGAAATAAATATTTACGGTGATGAGGACAAAAAATGCAGGGAACTTGCAAGAGAACTCGCGTATATTTGTTCAAATCATCCATTGGTTAAGGAAAGAGTTCTCAATTTTAAAGATGGAAGTAGAAAACTAATTTTTCTGCCGGATAGAGAAGTGTTCGCGAACATCTCTAAGGACGCTGAATTAAAAATTAGTTTTTCTGATGCCGCTTCCAGAATAAGATTGGGAGTTTATGGACCCGTCGCCTACAAGAGAATTGATTCACACGGAGAAACAGATGTAAGAATAAAAACAAGCGGTTCGCCTTTTCGCCAATCAAGAGAAGAAGTGCTTAGACTGCTTGTCTCAACCGGAAATGAAAAAACCGCAGGTTATATTCCAGTTGAGTCTCTTATGCGAATTAAAGAAGAAACGGAACCTTCCAACATTAAAAGAGACAATAGACGAAGAACAGCCTCGATTACCATTTCCACAAAACCTATGGATCCGCGCCGTGTAAAACAAGAACTTTCAACATTATTTAAAAAATTAGATTTACCTCCTGGTTATTCAATCGAGTTTGATCCGGAGGCAATCAAACAAAGCGAAAAATTATCATCAAGCGTTTTTTCTCTTATTTTGGCAGTTATTTTTTGCTACATGATCATCGCTTCAATTAATGAATCTTTTTCCATTCCCTTATTAATCTTAAGCGCTATTCCGTCTTCTTTGGCAATTCCGGCAATAATTTTAGTTTTATCAGGCAGCGCTTATAATTCTGCCATTGCTTGCGCCTTCATTGTCGTAAGCGGTATGACAGTTAACGCTGCAATTCTTTGTGTGGACAGTATTAAATCAAGAATGAAGACAGAAAAAATAATTACAAGCTTAAATATCTATTTAGCGCTCAGGCAAAAACTTCCCGCCTTGCTGGCAACAAGCGGTACAACTGTCGCAGGCGCGGTTCCTTTTCTTTTTTTAACAGAAGGTGCTAATACTTTAGTTCGCACATTATCCTTAGTAAGCGCAATCGGGGTAGCATGTTCATGTATTTGTTCAATAACTGTAATTCCTTCGCTTTTATCTTTTTCTCAAAAAATATTCCGCTTGAGCGGAGTAAAAAAATCAAATAGGAGTACTTTATGATTAACAAATTTTTTAATAAAACGATTTCAATAATTTTAACTACGATTTTTTTATTTGGATTATTTCCGTCAATGGCTTTCGCCCAGCCTTCATCTTCGTTACAAGGAGAAATAAAAGGCTTTAATAAAACTATTTTTGATAATTCCTTCAGCAGAGCAGACAGGGAAATTAATCCAGACCTCTGGCTTACAGAGGCTAAATTAGGTTTAAATCAGGCTATCTGCTCATGGGAACTCATTGCTGTCAATTTTTATGAAGATCCTTTTCTTTTTGATGAAGCAAAAAATCAAATTATAAATTGGAGCAATAAAGAATTGGAAACTCGTTTTTCTAACTGGCTGTTTGAACGGTTTTTCGGAGAGGCTGCCGAAAAAGTAATTTTTGATATTAATAAAAATTTAAAAGATACTCAAAAGGGATATTCCTGGCATCTTGATAACAATGGAAATGTAATTTTTGACAATAAAACAGGTAACTCTCTTATAGTTCATGAAAGTTCTGATGATATTAATAAATGGAAGCTTAACACAAAAAATATTATTAATACCGCAAGTGCTTCTTTAGATAATATCATTACTCAGCTTTTCCCGGAACTTCTGGCGTACATTCCGTCTGAATTACGGGATAATATTTCCGCTCTAATATATGAAACAGCGGCAAATAAAAAAAGTGAGATAAAACGCGAATTTGAAAACATCGCTGCAAGAGAAGAAAGAATTTTTTTAAGTAAAAGGAATAAAGACCTTTGGAATTTAAATAATAAAGTAATTAATAAAGAAGTTGTAAAATCATTTACGGACAATTTAATTACTGAAACAGAAAAAACATGTAAAACGGGGATAGAAGAATTAAATATCAGAATAGAACAAGCAGAAGCCGGTATTGGCGATCTTGCTTTATTAGGAGACGAATGGCTTCGTCTCTACAAAGAACAATTTGAAAAAGGACTTAGAGCATGGGAAGAAGCCGAGGAAAGATTTTTTATCAGGCGTATTGAATGGGAGCAGGATTCCTTTAAACTTTTTTCTGATGGTGAAGATGTTTGGCTTGCCGCTTTTAATGAATTTGAAGAAGAAAGAAAAAAATGGGAATTAAACGCAAAAGAATTGCTTGAATCAGGAGAAAAACATTTTATTAATCTCTCGGAAGAATTCGAAAAAAATATCCTTGATGCAAAAAAAGAATTCGAATTGAATATGAATATGCGCCTGGGAGAAGGAACAACAAAAACAGAAGCGTTAATTGATATGTATTTAACATTCGCTTCTACTGCCTTAAGTATTAAAGAAGCAATTAATTTTTGGCAAATGGAATATGGCTTTATTCAAAAAGACCCAATCGATTCAGATTTTATTGAATGGTTAAACGATGAAATTCTGCTTATCTGGGAAGAAGCATTAAATATTTATTCAGTTGACATGGGTAGAAAAAAACAATTAGAAAATCAAATTGAAAATGAAAAAAAGAAACCTTTGTTTTATCAAAATAAAAATTTAATTACCAAATTAGAAACTGAATATAATCTAAATTTTAGCAATTACAATCCAGAGGAATATTTTTATGAAATAATAAAAATACTTAACAATAATATGCCTATTAATGAACTGCTTAATTTAGTTTTAAACATTGACTATTTAAAATTTCCAACGTATAAATTCGAGAGAATAAATGAAATATTAACTCTTTATTCTGCATATAAGTTATATATAGAAAAAGCGAGGGATTCATATAAAAGAATTTATGAAAATTATACTGATTTATTGGGAACTGGAGTGTTAAAGGATATTCTTTCATCTGGATCATCAAGTGAAGATTTCTGTCTTGATGAATATCAAATTGCGCTTTTAAGAGCCAAAGCACTTGTTCTTCATTGGGAAAGAAAAACGATTATTGCGGAAGCTGTTGCAAACTATGCTGACAAATATTACTCAAATAAAGTAAATGAATCTGAATATATTAAAGCATGGGAAGATGCGAAAAATGCTTATTATAATTCACTTGCTCTTTATGAAGAAGAATTAACTAAATTGAATGAAATTGGTCTTATTATTCAAAATGAACAGAATGTATTAGCCGCTTTATTATCAAATTTACAAAAAGAAGAAGAAATTTTAAATTCTCTTAAAAATGAATACACTTTTTTATCATCATTATCTATAAATAGCAGCGAAAATTTTTATTATAATGAACTTAATAAAAAATATAATAATCTTCTAAATAAATATAGAAATTTTGAAAAAACCGGAAATGAATCCGTTTATAATGACACTCTTCATTATGGTTTATTATTAGGTTTAGCGCAAGAAAAAGAAAATTCTGATATTAACTGGCAAGAAAATCTGGAACCATTAGTATCTTTATTAAAAGATTATGGATACGACTGCGATTCTTATTTTTTACCGGAGGTTCAGGATATTTGTGAATCTATTATTAATGAATCCGAGGATTTCTTAAATAATACGGTTGATTTTCTTATTAATTTTGATAAATGTTTCTCTTCAATTCCAAAATGGCTGGAAACAGAAATTTATAATTGGAAAAACGCGTTTATTCATTATATAACCACATATGCTTTTTCTAATAATATTAAATTAGAAACGAATTCAAAACTATTATTTCAATTATATAATGAATTAGCCTCAGAATATGAAGATCTTTTTAATTATGCAAACTCATTGAATATTTCAGAAATTGAAGAAGAAAAGGCAAATAGTTTAAACACAGATTTAATTTTGATTTTAGACAGAAGAGACATTCTTGATTATAAAATATATATTTCTCAAATATGGGAAAATACAAACGATTTATTTCTGGAAAAGAATACACATTGGCGCCAATCAATTAAAGATGAATATTTTACTAATCTTAATTATTTAGTATGTAATATTTCATCATGGAGCGAAAGTATTTTATTCGATTCCTTCTTCTCTGCCAGCTATTATACAAACAGATTAAACGATGCTTTTGAACTATATTCACAAAAAATTTTGTATAATCCTACTAACGATTCCTCATATTATTCTTTCTTATATTTCAATGAATATTTTAATACAGATAATTTATTTAAACAATTATTATCTCAGCATATTGATGTTTTAACATCATTAAACGCATATGAATTATCCAGGTTATCAAATAAAGAACTTAATATAAATATTGATATTAAAAAAGAAGAAATTGACGCTCAGGAAAATGTTTATAATAATGCCTGTGACCAATATCTTTTTAAAGCAATGAAATTATTAGAATCCGGATCGTCATACGATGACCAATATAGTATATTAAAAAATGCTCATACTCTTACTGATGCAAAACGCTTCGAATATGAGATTCAAGATGCAATTCAACGCTGGGCAAATTCTTCATATAATATTTCATATAAAAATGAAATGGAAGACAGTAAAATTAAATTAGAAAGAGCTCGTAATGTATTAAATGTTCTTTCCGATCTATTCGATAACGAAACATATCGTTCTTTTAATGATCCTGAATATAACCTTTTATATTCATCTTATAAAAATAGTTTTAATAACAAATTAACAGTTTTTGAAGTTGTTGAAACATTATATTCGAATATTAAAGATGAATATATAAATAACGAAAATTGTTTTAGTAATTATAAAAACTATATAAAAATGCTTGGAACCCTTGATTTGGATTATTCAAATTATAATCTGCCTGAAGAAAGAAGCACATGGACAGGAAAAGATATAATAATGGTTAAAGACGGACGTCTTGCCTTTACAACAGATGATTCCATGAATCTTTTTGGCATTAACGAAGCTATCGCGAATGATCTTGTTAATTATTTTAATTTAAACATTTCTTTAGGTAATGAGCATCATAAAACAAGTCAGTTTGAAAAAGCTGTCTTTGAATTAAACCAAAGAATGTCCGTATATTTATCAAATCCTGAAAAATTCAAACAATGGAGTTTAGCGAGAGATTATATTATCAGTTCATTAATAAAAGCTAATGATGATATATCGTTTTTAAATAATATTTTCTCTGGATATGGAGAATTAATAAACAATGGTTCCATAGGCTCAGAATTATCAATGTTGGCAGTAACTTCTTCTAAAAGAACACTTTATTCATATATAAATGACAAGCCAATATATAAAGAAGCAGAAAACTATTTTTATTCATTTTGGAATGTTTTAAGCCCTGATGAAAAAGCAGATTTGGAATTCTATATTATTCTAACAATAACAAACAGCAATGGATATTCTGATGGATTTTCATTAGTTTACACTAGTAAATTATATGAAACTGTTTATAATTATGTTGATAAATGTTATAATGATGCGCGCAAAGAAGCAAATCAATGGTATAACGTATTAGTTAGTTTTATCTGGGATGAAGTAAAAAGTGTTAATAAAAACACATTGCGCCGCATTGAAGCCCCATACAAAGAAATAAATAATAAAGTAAGCATATGGGTTAATGGATTAAAAAACAATTTTGATTCTATCAAAAATAGTTATTCTTCATATGTTTATTCCTGCAGTCAGCTTGATATTATGGAATTGGTTAAATCTAATGGTGAAAAAATAGTATGGGATGATATAAATTTAACATTATTAACCGCAAATATAAATGAAAATAGTATTAATTCGATTAAAACGATCTGGGATGAAATGCAGAATGAATTAGTTAATATTGAATATTTCAGCACATCTGATGCATTTTTAGCTTTACTCAAATGGACAGAAGAAAAAGAGATAGGATTAAAACTTTCATTAAATAATTATTTAGATAAAAGCATAAATACCATGCAATTAAATGAATTCGATTTTCAAACAAAAGTAAATGATTATATTTCCGGGAATATTGATAAAAATGCTATAATATCATCTGCGAATGAAACTTATGGTGAAAATACCGCTTCATGGAAAACTCATTATAATAATATTCATAATGTCTTATTAAAAAATATTTCTATGCTTTTAATAGCAAATCCCATCACGAAATCCGAATTCTATGCTATTAGTAAGGAAATGGTATCATTAACTCATGACACAATCGAAAACAGATATCTAGCAGAATATAAAGTAAGAGAAATGGAATGGCAGCTAATGCGAAATGATTTACTGGATAAATATAATGAATGGCAAAATTCAACGTCTTTAATAATAGAAAAAGGCAGAAATGATTGGCTGGCTGGCAAAGCAAAAATGGAGGAATCCTATAAACAATGGTATATTAATTTTCAAAATGAATATGAACGTATCAATAATGAATGGTCCGAGGTCTATCTTTCCGGTCTTGAAGATAAAGAATTATGGCTTGAACAAGCGGCAAATGCAGCTAACCATGCCTCATCAGAATCGTTATTATCACTTATCGGAACGGAAGGGGAACGTTTATCGCGTTTTGTTGATACGAGAGAACCTTTTGGAATTCGTGATTCAACTCCCAATGCGAAATCACTTTTAGATGAATTATTTCAATCTTCCGGTATCACCAATATGACAAAAGCATTTAATTCATTAATAAATAATACAGGAATTATTTCGCCGCTTGTCATGCGCGGTATGGGCGGCATCTCGGCATGGGATGCGGCATCATTAAAAATTACCGCTTCTGATCTCGCAAAAAAAACTAATTCAGAAATTGCGAACAATGAAGCAAAAATATTGGCTTTTAATGTTAAACGATCAATAAACGCGGCAATTAATGGGTTAGAAGAGAATGTAGGAAAAGCAAATAAAAGCTTTAGAGAAAATATGGATGACTTATTTATCTTTAAAGGTCTTTGGAGCAGAAGCGGAAACAATTATGTAAAAAATATAGTAAAAGGTTCTACGCTTTTTACTCCGGTCATTTCAAAGACAGTAAATATAAAAGGTTTTGAAAATTACGAAATAGGACCTATTATACTTCAAACAAATCTGGAAGAACATAATCTTAAAAATTTAAATTCGCTTGCAATAAACAGTTTAATAGAAAATGCTTATCAGGAAATAAATAAAATTTCTTCAGAAATATTCGGCATTGACTCAAAAGGAGAAAGAAACGAACAATCTCCGGGAAAATTCGAAATTCATATTGGACGCGCGCCGGAAACAAAAACAGATATTGGTAAGAAAAGAGAAGATATGTTCATCGATGAAGGCGCTGGAGAACTTGGACGCTTAATGTGTGACTTCATATATTGGAAAGTAATTGACTGTTTAGGAATGGGCGAAGTTACTCTAGCGCCATGGGATAAACGTATTTGGAATGATGAAGGCAGCGTACTTACAGCGCCTTCTCTTAGATCTGTCGGTCAAATCGCGGGAGCGGTTGCTGCTACAGTGGTATCTGTAGTTACGACACCATTTACAGGCGGCGCAAGTCTTGGAGTAGCTGTTGGAATGATATCTCTTGTTGCGGGTATTAGTACAACAAATGATCTTATATTTGGAACTCTTGACGCTGTCTATGGATATAAAACTTGGGACGAGGCAGCCTTTGATATTGGAAAATCATACACTATAAATTTTGTTAGCGGTATGCTTACAGCCGGATTTAGCGGTTTTGGAGAAGCTGCTAACGGCACAAAAGCAATTAATGGGATAACAAACACAGCGGTAAGCGCTGCAAAAACAACCGCAGGCACAATTGCTACTCAAACTTTAATGGCTGGAGTGCAGACATTAACAACAGGTATAACAACCAGCATACTTAGCGGTTTTACCTACAGCAGTGAAGACGGTTTAGGTTATTCCACAAAAATAGCTAGCACCAGCATAAAAAATACATTTACAAATTCACTTGTGTCAATGGCAGGCGCATTTACAAGTTCCAGTCTTACAGCGCTTAACAGCGGTTTTAGCCATCTAAACAATAATAAATTAAAAGGTTTTGGAGAACTAAACCAAACTGACCTTGGAAAATTGAACGGATTAGCTGGTTCTCTTGTAGGACAAGGGGTTAATTATGCCTTAGGAAATGACTTTACTTTAAATTTATTAAATTTCAGCTTGCTTTCCAGTAATAGCAGCTTTAACACCGGTTTATTAGAATTACACCTTGGACGCGACGGCACATCCATGAACTTCGGCACAGGCGGCGCAAATGTCAGCATTGATAACATAGCAGCGGTTTTTAGAGGCGCTCAAGTCTGGGAAGTAAATAGTAATATCAGCAAATATATAAAAAATCAAAGTAAAGAAGGCGGCAATGGCTTCGATTCTTATGTTACTCTGCGCGCCCAGTATGGCTACGGAGATAATGTACAAAAAGATCAATTGTATGGTATTCTGAAAGGAGATGTAACACTGAACACTAATGCAGAAGGTGATTATTCTGCGCAAACTACAATTGATAAAGAAAACGGAAACAGAGTAATTAGTTTAGCGGGTTATCAACAAGGGATGAGTACCGAAGATCAGTTCCGTCTCGCCGCAATTCTTGGTCATGAAGCTTATAGGAATGGTTATAATGTTGGAGATACTGATTCTTCTGGAAACATTGTCACAAAAACATCTCAATTTAATGAACTTAAAAACGCATCTATTGCAAGATTGGCAATGGGAGATCGCATTAATATGGAACACGATTGGTTTTATATGTTAAATCCTGATTTTAACATGGAAAATCATTTCCTAATAAATGCTAGAGAGACAGGCGATTATTCCATGTATGATGATTATCTAAGGATAACTTACAATAATGATGAAGACTACTTCTTTCTATCAACCGCTACTAGAGGTAATTATCAAAATGAAAATAAATACAGCAATATACCTCTCCTTAATGGAGTGTCTCAAGAAAAGACAGCAGAATTAAATACAGAAAGACGTAATGCAGCTTATGAAAAATACAAATCAGAATTACCAGAAGATAAAAAAATCACAGCTTTATCTCAAGAAGATTTTGAGAAAGATACTACACTTTTAAAAGATAACGGATATAAACCGATAGATTTTATTTCATTGTATAATTATGGTTGTAGATTCATGTCAGCCAAATATGCATTAGAAGGTCTAATGTGTAGAAGTTTTGATACGTTACAACTTAACGAGTATGCTAAAAAAAACCAACTTTATAGCAATGATACTCTATTATCTAATCAAAACATAGCAGATATGATAACAGAAAATACCGGTGGATTATATACCATTAAGACAGAATTTTCCGGGGTACCAAGTATAGATCAAATTCTTGAGTTAAATAATTCACAAGATATGTATTTTTCTTGTTTAAAAGTTCCTAATGGATATGGAGGTGACCATTTTACAATGCTTTCCAGTATAGATATTACTTATGATTATGTTGGACGACCAACAGAAGTAAAGATTAATACTGCGAATTCATGGGATAGTCAGGGGCAGCTTGGAAAACAAAGTTATTCATATACAGAAATTACTCGTTGGGATATATTTAAGGTAACTCCAACTTCAGGGGTCGATCGCTCTTTTGCTGAAGCCGGTATACAGCAACATAGAGTTAAAACAAATCAATACTATAAATAAGGAGTAAAAAATGTATAAATTAAGGTTTTTATCATTAATTTTATTATTTCTCATGCTGCTTTTTTCATGTAATAAAAATGAAAAATCTAAAAGAGAACAAATAATCGAAGATCAAATGATAGATCAATATTTTAATAATAAAAATGAAATAATAAAAAATTCCATTAATGAATCTTTTTTAATAAATGAAAATCATGATTTATTAATCGATTATTATTGGAGTATTTCTGATGGCAGAAATCTTGAAAATTCATCAATAGAACCAATTGATTGGGTTGGACCGATGACACCTCGCGTTATATTTAATAAATTTGAAATATCTCCTGAAAATACTTTTTATCAGGTACGACTTAGAAAGGAAATGTTTTATTTTTTATATCAGACTGAGATGGAAAAAGAAAAGTTATATCCTATTGGAAATTCCTTTGGAACAGATTCTTTTAATTTTGTTTTTAATGAAAACTATTCAAGTGTAGACAGATATAGAAACGATGTATTTTGGGGTCGCAGTAAAAGAATAGGGAAGCAAATTGATATAAATTTTCCTCTTATTGGAATCTGGGGAGAACTACCTTCACAAAATGAATATCGTCTGATTGATCCAATAGGTTGTTTATACTATATGGAAATCGACAAAGAAATTCCATACTGGGCTGTACGCGAAGGAACCTATTTATTAAAACAAATAGATGATAAAACATTTATAACAGTATCATCTTTTGATGATGGTCTTCTAAAACTTGAGTTTATAAGTGATAAAGAAATGCTTTTAACCCCTATTTTTTCTTTACCTGATGATGAAGAAGGACTTGTTGCTCAATTGATTATGCATAGAAGTTCTGTAAAAATGGAGGAAGATGATAATGAAAGTTATTATTAATTAACCCCTCACTGGCAAAACATCTGCGTTAAGCAGGTGTTTTGCCTTTATTTTAATCTAACACTCACTATGCGAGTACCTCTTTAATATTATTTCAAAATGATAAATATCATGTAAGTTGTAATATTTATTGATTATTTGTTTATATAAAACAAATAATATTAATGGAGGTTCTAATGAAAAAGAGACACTATTTAATTCTAATTGCAGGGATATTTATTTCCTGTGTTTCCACTCCACCTATGAGTGAAACTAACAAGGCTTTCACGGAAGAAACACACCTTTCTCTGGCAATACCCATGCGTTTTTATACATGGGTAAAGGTAGATAACTCAAGCAAAGTTATGCCCGATATTATAAATGGATTATTACATTTTGAATACGATGCATCTGGGGATTTTCTTTTAAAAACAAAAACACAAGATAATAAAATTTATTCAATATGGGGAAATCAATTATTTAATCAGGATGAAGAAAACAGGCAATTAATATTTACGCCATTTATTACGGCTATATATGCGCTTGAAGAAGGAAAAGATCCTTTGAATATTGCTTTCCAGTCATTAGAACAAATTTTAGCAGATGGTGCTTATAAAGAAAGTGAGAAAAAATTAATTATTTTATTTCAAGAAGGAATTAAAGAATATCGAACAGGCGGAACTGCTTGGGAGAATTATAAAAATAATAATTTTCTCATTATGGATAAAACGATAATAATCAAATAATTATCTACTTAGGTTATCAAATAGGGGAGAGTTAGAGCCTGTCTGATTTAATGTGTAAATGACAGAATATCATAAGAACGGAACCCGTTCTTTTCCAAACTCAATGGCGAGTTGATTTAACGCTCGCCCCCAATCTCTTATAGGCATAGTCCATTTCTCTGAAGCGTTTCT
>Ga0209755_10004362_pt1 | contig 16787 bp, 6 predicted proteins | sample TergutCo191P1_FD_187301 | JGI IMG/M metagenome (GOLD analysis project Ga0209755, IMG submission 187301) | Cornitermes sp. P1 segment gut microbial communities from Petit-Saut dam, French Guiana - Co191P1 (SPAdes) (version 2) | ecosystem: Host-associated > Arthropoda: Insects > Digestive system >... | reverse complement strand
GTGTGGGCAAGATTTTCTCCACCTGTCCAGACCAGCTGTGGGACCCACCCAGCCTCCTATATGATGGTACCGGGTCTTCACAGGGGTAAAGATGCTGGGGTGTGGCATTGACCACCCACCCCCCATCTAGCGTCGAGGTTAAAGAAAGAGTAGATCTGTACCTTCATGGCCTGTTGCAGGGTGAACTTAACTTATTTTACAGTAAAGTGTATGGTTTAATTTTATTGTGATGTATCCATTTTGATTTCCTATGTCATAAATGAAAATATGTAGCACCGTGTGTTATGACAGTGTTGTGTTGGATGGCATATTTTTGTTGTGTATAGAGTGTGGTGTATGTTTAGTGTGTGTGTGTGTGTATGTTTTGTATATTGTGCTTGGCATAAACTCGGGGGAAAACTGGGTGTTGTGCTGAAAATCTATTAATTTAATTTTGTAACTGGAAAGATGTATATTGCAGAAAATGTTCTTCAGCCGTAAATGTTGCATGATTATGTATTTCTACTTATGTGTAATTTATACTAGAAAGTTGGTTGTGATAGAAAATTTCATTAGAGCTTTATTTCCTGTAATCTCTTATATTGTGATAGGCACGAAATGTAGAGTATAAAGATCCAATTGAAGAGGAGTGGGAGAAATTTCAGAAAGAGATGAAGGAGGAGAACACAGTTTCTGCACAGATCATTGCAGAAGATCAGGAAGAGGCAACAGCAGAGAGACAAATTGATGAGATTGATGAACAGATGCGGAATTGGTCCAGGTAAATTATTTTATCCTGCGCTGCACCTCTTTAATAGTGTGGAAAAACAAAAGAAGTGTTTATATTTATCAAGAGGCTACATATGTATGGATTTCTTCTTCCTATGTTTTTTTTAAAGATCTGGATCTTATCAGATTGCTTTGTGTTTTACATGTTTATAATGTGAGTGGGCTTTTTTTCTTTCTCACTGCTGTCAGGATAGTCTCTTTGTAAATGTTTAAATTATATCTTTAAATACAGTTGAATATATGGTCCAAGCTGAACACTGTGTTTGATGATTGTGTGTTCAATCTTTAGAGCTACTGTGATTTGCCGACAGAAAGTATATTATTGGGGCTTCTGTTCTGGGACATGTCACTGTGTCACTGGCTACTTGCTTCCAGACATTATGAGACAATGAAATGGTCTCATCTTTGAAGGTTGAAATGTCTAATCATTCTTGGACATTCTGATGCTCTGTCTCAAAACATCTGGAACTGATTTCTCAGATATGTTGTGTGGGATCCCAGAAAATGTAAATATTAGCTATACTGCTGCAAAAACCTAAAACTTTGTGCTTATAAATCACATTTATCAAGTTCAGAAATATGCAACTCCAGTTTTATTGGTGGCCGTGAACACCAGTCATTTCTTTTACTCGTACAAGTGCTGTAAGTCCATTTCATTTGAGCTGTGAAATTTGTTCTGTTTCTAATCCCTGAATTTTGCTGGGCTTTCCTTCATCCATTGTGTGGCTTGTCTAATCCAAATCTTGACTGGAGCATAAGAGACATACAGATGACATACTTTATGAGTTTTCGTCAAATGAAGTCAGGCTTCCTTTGTGGCCATTATATAGAGTGACTGTGGTCAATTTAGTTACCTTGGCAGTGTTCGTCAAGGATTATGGTTACTAGACCAACATACCACCCAGTGGAAAACCTGTGAACATTATGTGGCTTTGTAAATCTCACACATATATTGCTTTGTTTACTACATATCTGATATTTGTGGTACTACAAATGTGTGTTTTAAGTAAGTTTGTAATTACGCCATATTTCTGTGGCTATTTTGTGTGGGTTTCTTGGAATTGATCACAATACAGCATCTCTAATCTTTGCCATGATTGATTGCTTTGACTGATTGATTTACTGTTTGATTAATTTATTTTAACCCTAGCATTTCCAATGTCAAAAAACTTTAGTGCTTGACAATTTATTATTCATTTATTTTGCTCATTCAAAAGATCCATAGTTGGTAAAAATCAATGGATATACAGCCACTTGTATATAGATATATAAATATCCTCATTCTATACAAATATAGAACTACTCATAAGTAACAAGATTGAATTAACAAATATTTTTTATTAGCCTCATTTACGCAGGTATATTCATGTTACTTGGGAATTCTGCGCTTGGAATATTTAAAAGGGTCATACCCATTTATAATTTACACTTATTGGAACTAAATGAGAAAGTAAATAAGAATGAAGCAAGTTGTACTGATGTATGGATACTTCTGGATTTATGTTTATCTGTACTTTAGAGTTTTGGATTTGGAACTTAAGAAGGAGGCTGTAGTGAAAGCTGTATGTGGAAGGAACAATGCTGCCGATGATGATTCTGAAGTATCTAGTGCAGATGAAGCTGAATTTGATGAGTACCTAGATTGGAGAGCCAAGAAGTCCTACAAATAGTGATTGAATTCAGACAGTTATTGAATTAAACAAACATAAAACATGTATTCCAAGAAGAGACTTCATTTATATCATGCACCTCAATATCCCATATTGTTTAAATTGATATCATTTGTATAATGTATATATCTGTATTAAATTATTTTTGTTATACAGTTACAACAGTGTTCTCATTTGTTAAAACTGAAATACCATTTTAAAAGTAGTAATTGTTGTTGTACATCATTGAAGATTCTGTTGGAAATGGCATGTGTGATTTGGACATCCAAGAAATGTTACAAAACTATATTGGCTCTCTGAAGAAAGAGAATTGTTAATTACTCATGTTAACGCATGGTACTTAGTTTTGAAGCAAAGTAATAGTTTTGAAGAAATTCAAGGAAGAGGGGGGGAATCTGATTGTATCAACACTGATTTTGCTGTGGAATAGAGTATTATCACATTATGGTAAGTATCTGAACATGGTTGGACTGACTTTTAAGAGTAGACTAATTTCCATATTATATTCTGGCCCTACTTCTCTGCTGTGTATAGTGTAAATTGTTTACATAAACATATTTACCCCCCTTATTCTTTTCTAACAGTTTCTTTTATCTTTCAAGATTATCTTTACAGTTTCTGAAAAAGGTGCTACAACAGCAGCAAAGAAGCTGCTGTTGTAGCAGCACCTTTTTCAGAAACTGTAAAGATAATCTTGAAAGGTAAAAGAAATTGTTAGAAAAGAATAAGGGGGTAACAGAGATTGAAATAAAAATGCATTTGTATTAGTGTAATAAGTTTATAATTTTCATTTATTTGTGATGCTGTGGTTATATCAAGAATGTTACTGTCTCATGTTACATCTTGGTATACAGCTTTTTAATTTAAAGGGTAACTTCTGCTTTAAATTTAATGTACTCTTCATTTTATCATGATTGTTTCTTTATGGTCATTTCATGTCAGATCAACACAGTTCAGGGGCAAAATTTTCATGACGTTGTCTGACTCTAATGCAAGTTTTGAAGTTTGTTGTTTGTCGCTGTCAGAAGTGACATACATAAAATGTTACTAACCCATATCCTTTTATTCCAGAGAAAATTTCACATGAGCCTCTCACACACACATTGTTATAAGTTTGACGCTTTTCAAGATTACATAACTAAAGTAAAATTCTGTGTTAGTTTATTTTTGAATTGTAGGTTCTTTGTATATGTATGCTCTAAATCAGGTATTTCTATTTATTTATTTGAGGATTTCTTTCACTTTCATATTGAAATTGTTAGCTTTTAATGTTACATTAGAAAGCAGGAAGATCAACACTTTGGTTAATGTGTGATTTTGGATAAAAATTAATTGCACATTATTGTAAGATAGAGTTTTTATTAAAAGTAAGTTAAGTGATACATTGTTCATACTGTATTGAGTAAAAGGAGTAAATATTTTGTATGTGGAAATATAATAAATGCTATTTCTACAGTTGTTTACATGTTTTTTTGAAAGACAGGAATATTAAGTGGATTCAGTTGGCATTTTGAAATAATTCTAGTTCTATTCTGAATCCTTTCCAAGTTACTCTGTGCTAATCTCATCCTTCATTCCCATCTTCTCCATAGTGTTTATAAATATAGTTACTATTCTACAGACAGAAATCGTAGAAAAAGAGTTAGCCCGTTCCACATCAATTATTCTTTCCTTGCAGCATACCATTAAAAAAATGAAAACCAATACAAGCACACCAATATTCTTGGAATGAGGAGGAATATTATTATAAATATAGTACTTTGTAATGTTAAAAAAGTAATGACAGTTTCATGTCAGTGTGTTTAGTCTCTATTTGATTATACACACCTTAGTGTTGGGTGCCATTTTAATGAGCAGGACTTGGGCCACTTCCCCATTGACCCAAATTCAAGCATTAAAATTAACCCTGGCTTTTAGAATTGGTGACATTTAAGAAGATTAGAGAAGGTGCAGTTCATACTATGATGTATGTAAAATTATATTTTTCATCAAGAAAGAGTCACCTCTAAGATATTTCTCTACAAGTTATTAAGTTGCCAAAGCTATGTGTATAAGATAGGTTAATACAGAAAATCTTCATATCTATATTATATATTTATAAGTATTCACAGTATAGCTTGTTTTACATTTGAGCAGCAGTGGGAAATATTATTTCAATAGCAAAAACTTTTTTGTATCACTTTCTCTTGAAGTATTAGTGCTATAATTATAGTAAACTATTTGAATTAATACACACACCAAGTATGAGAAAGAAGTTGCTACTTTTGTAATAGATTATGCATGCCCATCTGCTCTTAAATTATCATCAAAAGTATGTTTTTGTTTTCATAATGTCTGGCAAATGCTGATTAGAAAACCTTCCCCAAATTTTCTGATAGCGGATGCCATGTACATGTATATATGAACAGATAATAAGAAAGGTACTATATAAAAATTGTGCACCATGAGTTTTGCAGCTTAAATGAGAACAAATGTTATATAGAATTCTGTTAATATATAAAGGCCATACAAATTGACCTCTTTGGTTACATAAGTATAATATTTGAAATTCATCTTTAACTACACACTATTTTCAAAACCTATTTAGAATTTAAGCTCTAATAGTTCTGTGTATCACTGTATTTGATTTTTTAAAATTACAAGCTCAATAAAATGAGTGCATAGTTGCAGCCTAATCTACATTTTTACACTGTGCGATGTAAGTACTGATTAACTGATCTATGCATGTATATATGTTTTGTATAGTAAGTTTGATGAATTTAGCATTGAAGCATTTTTAATTAATGTCAGTTAATGAGAAGAGGCACAGATGTATAGGTAGTTGATGATGCATACTCTATAAGAAATGCTGCAAGTCAACTGAAGAAAAAATATCCTGTTAAAAGAATTGTGTTAATACAATGTAGTACATAACATTTTTTTAAATTTCTTTTTAGCAGTGTTTTATTACAAAGTTCTGTATGAAGAAATTTGTTCTTAGAAGACAAGAAAGCAACACTAGATTTATATGAGCACATAAATCTCCTAGAGAGGTTGTTAAATACTATGAAAGCATGTTCTGAGAAATCAGACAGTCAAGGCAGGTTGTGAAGTGAAACTTGCTGTTGCTACTACTGCTACTGCTATTTTTTTTTTAACTTCGATTTTATAAGCTGTAAAATGTCTCAAAGAATATAATAGATCCCAGAATGGACTGGGAAAAAATTGTTATATATTATATTTTTGTTGTTAATTTCATTTTTTACTTTCTGTCAGATAATCACTGATGTCTGCAGTTAATATGGAATGTATATTTCGGTCACACACAAGACAACACAATGCACTAACAGTGGTACTGTTGTGTATGTGATGTTTAAATCATTATCATTGCAACAATTGATTGAATGTTATAAACTAAGGACTGTAGTTTATAAAATACAGTCAACTGTTAAAATGATGTTCTGTTATGCGTGATTGTAATATACATTAAGCAAATTAAACAACACAACAAAATGCTATAATTTTGTATTATAAATGATAGTTCATGTTTAAAGATCTTAGATGGTATCGCTTCAAAATTTATTTTCTTTGTTTAAATGTGACATATTTGGAGAGCATTTTGAAGTGTCAAACATTGGCACGAGATCATCTGAATCAACTTCACAAATAACGCATTTAGTGTAGCACACATATCCTGATGATTTTATTGAAATAACCATCTTTCCTCAGTTGTAATTCAAGCAATGAAACTGCATATTAATTTCACATCCCATGAAACCACTTGATACATTTGGTATCGGTGATTCACTATACTGTCAACCCTCAAATGATGGTCTTTTTGTTTTTTGGACTGTATAGTATAATGAATTTGTCCTGGCCTTTTGGAGGAACTTGTTGCCTCCTTCACAGTGACTGAATTTGGTTCAGGTGGATGTTGAAATAATAAGGGCGAGGCAAATGTGTCAATTATGTAGAAAGCTTTCAAGAATTTTTGCCAATCAGAGTTATGGTGAAGGAATCATAGCCAGTGGTTCTGATTGGGAAAAATCCTTTCAGCTTTCCTCTGTAATTGGCATGTTTCCTCCTTCCCCTCATTTTAGCATCCAGCTACACCACAGTCCATCACCCTGATGACAGAGGCAGCAAGTTTCTCTGAAATGTGTGAACAAACCCATTATACTAGATGGTGTAGAAACCTAAATGATGTCATTTGAGCAACACTGACCCTGAAAACATGAAAATTTATGTTGTTACCCCTGCTTAAGTTTTTGTGACTTCTTGTTTAATTTTTCTAATAAAGTATAATATGAATTAACTGAGAAATAAAGATAAATTGGCTGGTCCCTAGTGAAAATCACTATATGATTTCAATCTTCTGTTTCTGTGTACACAATGGGTACATAATCATCATGTGTCTTACATGAAGATTTAAGTCTTCTGGGATATGATGCTCTGTCAGGTCCCAGCAGACTTGCATCTCCAGAAACACTGCTGTGAGGACCTCAGAACTTACAATGCCTCTTACCTGTTCAGACTGCAAGTTTTGGTATGAGACTGCACAGTTTAGAATTGACAACATGCAATAAATACAGTTGATAATAGAATAATTGGCAATTCCAAAAAAATTATAGACATTGTATAATGTTTCTTCATGTAGAATTTTTGCAGTTAAAATCTTTTAAACTGAACTGTGGTTTTTCTTTTTGGCTTAACTGGATTGTAGATGAATTTTATTTCTGTGTTCATATTCAGTATTCAGAAGTAGATAGTTCATGGCTGAACAAGGTAAGGTTTAGTTGTGTATTATTTATGGAGAGATGGCCCATTATTCCATCTTGGCTGGTGATCACTGTTGACATCCTTCTTACATTTTGGGCTCCTGCACCTCGACAGTGACGCTCTGTGTGTGGTTAGGTACTGCTGTGCTGTTAGGGGTGGCTTCCTTAGTGGGGGATTCCTTGGACTTGTTGGAGATTGCAGATGCATTACTGCTGGCACGGCTCCCCGGTCGTGAACCTTGATGAAAGAGTTGATTGGTCACAACTGTCTATGTGAATGCCCAATCATTAGTTATGTCATCTCTATGTGGCTATGTGTAACATTGGCTAATTCTAAATCTTCACCTTTAATGGGGGATAATACTTTAAAGTGCATTGTACATGAACAAGCACAGTTTGAATGTTAATGCAATATCTAACTTTCATATAATATTGTTTTAGAGGACCAGCTTGTATTTGATTTGTTTCTTGTGTGACAAACGTTTCATATAGAGGAATCTAAGTTTTCTGCACTAAAATTTTGTAGATACTTTGAAGACTTCTACATTATTTCAAAAATAAAACGTGAATGAGAACACTGTAGGGCTTAATATGTCTTTGCTCTTTTAGGACATGTCTATTTCCTTTTGTCCTAAATATTTTATGTTACAATTCTGCAGTCGTGTTGACAGTAATTTCTGAATGTTATTATTCCACTATACAATGCTCACGCATAAGAAAAGGGTTAGCTGGAACTGGGTTTTTTTCAAAGAAGCATACACAGTATTTTCATGATTCTATCTAAGAGAGTTAACAAAAATTCTTAATATTCTGCCAAGTAATGTTATTTAATGCTGTCATGTGATGATATTGTACTTCAGCTAATTATGTTGGTTTTTTTTTAAGTCTAACCTTTCTTCTAAATGTTGAATTATTTTTTTTTGTTTTGGCTTATTTTTGAGGTCACTTGTTGCACTGTCACTGAATCTGATCTGCTCTTTATATGTTTTTAATGGTAACAGTAGTTACACAGTGGGAGGAACTGGCCATCATTACACAAAGTCATCATTAAATACAAAGAACTTAATTTTTATTATGCACTTTTTGTAAATATCTCCCCATACTTAAGAAAAGTTTTCAGCACTAGCTGTTAACTTTCTGTATGTTATTGCATTGATCAAAACTGAATGTTAGTACATGGAATTTATGATGTTGAGGCTACACTCTGAAATGTGGGTAATGTTGACATTAGCTAGGTAATAGTGATAATAAGCAGGCTTTTTAAATTATGTCTAACAAATACAGGGATGTTATCTAACTTGTTAATATTTGCATTACCAAGAAGGATATGATCTAAAGTCTGGTGTGGAATATTGTTTCTTCTGTGCCTGTACCTCACATACCTAACCTAACATAACCTGAATGATCCACAAAAGAAGACAATTGTCTTCAGTAAGTTGAAGCCATTTAGTGTGTTATGTAAGCATATCTACCAGGCTATATGGTGTCACATCCCAGAAGACAGTTATCATGATTTCCATTGCTGTGGGAATCTCATCTCACTAATCCTTCAAAAAGGCCAACACAGTACCAAGAATGGACATAATTCTTCCTGCAGATTTTGGCCAGGATGGGCAATCAGCTATTAGAACATGTAAAACACAAAGTGGAAATTATATTTTTATTGTACATGCTGTCCCTGATTGTGGCCCAGTCTGGCCAAAACATGTAGGAGGAATATTAAACTTATGATTCTCCATGATGTACTGTGTACAATGTTGGTCTCTACTGAAGAATTACGTATACAAGTGTATTGTGAATGATGCTTCTTTTCAGGATTTGATAATTTCATTTAGTCAATGAAGAGCTGGGCTCCTGCTGGGCTTATGGTATTAGCTGCCTCGATAAAGAGTAAATATAATACAGAGTAATATGTTTTTAATGTTGCATATTTTTTGTGGAACTATATTACATATGTAAAATTTAATGCCAACTTGTTACACAGCCCTTTTATTTGTTGATTAATGCTCTGACATGTTTCAGCCACACTTATTGACCATCCTCAGGGAGCGTCTATAGCATGTACAACTTATATGTTAACTTCTATGTCAGAAAATCCATATGTCGTTAACATGTAACATTAAATCGTCATAACAATAATCTTAATCACATGTGGAATTTCTAACATGTAAGTTGAAATATAAGCTGCACATACTAAAGAAAGCTCCCTAAAGATGGCCAACAATTAAGGTTGAAACATGCTGGAGCATTAATCAACAAATAAAAGTGTTGTGCAAAAACTTGGTGTTGAATTTTACATAAGTGATATATTTGTTTCTTCCATTATTACATTGTTGCTATGTTAGAGGAAACAACTGTATTATTTTTATTATTCTAAGTGTTTAGCAAAGGTAGCTGCTAAACATACTTTCATTTGTATATTGGCAGATATATTTGAATTCATTAACCCTTAGCCGCCGGAATTAAATCTTTTTTGCTGAAATTAAATCCCCCCTCCCCGACCACTTTAATGGCCGTTTGGCTATTTAAAGGGCTCACTGTGCGACATATATATATATATGTCGTTCGGCGGCTAAGGGTTAATTGCATGTGACATTTTTTTAAAGTATACCTTATTGCTGATGACTTTACAGTAGATTAAAGCATGTTGAGTTGTGTAATGTAGTTTATCATTATCTCTCTTGTGGGTGTTGTGTGATGGTTAGTGTGTTTATTCAGTGTAAGACTAAAACATAACAGTATGAATTGTGATGTGAACATTACAAACTGTTATTTTTAAAGTACAGGATTTTGTTCTTGAACTTCAGTTTTCAGTGTGCTTTTTCTCTGTGAATTCCAATACTAAAACGTGTTTACATAATTCTAAACAATTTTTTTGATTTTATATGCAGGAAATATTGTCTAATTTAAGACGGGTGCAGCAAATTTTATGTCTTTGGGATAAGATTGTGTTGCCTGGGTGAAGGATGCCAGTGTTGTGTTTTGGGTGAAACACTGTTTACTACTTTAGCCAAGTAGGTTATCTAATTTTCCGCCTGAATGCCTCATCATTTACACTACTAAATAGTTACTAAATAGCACAGCATTCCAACTACAGTTCTGCAAAGCCACAAAGGAGACCTGAAATATTGCAGTTTCTTTGTCACCTTCTCCAATAATTAAAAATTTTATGGTTCTGCTCACATTAGGCACTGAAATGATGAAAGATGTGTGAAGGGGGGGATAATTAATATTTGAAGCTTTAAGATCTTGGTCTTTCAGTTGGTGTTATTTTTTAGTATTGTGTGGCTATGTCCATTGTAGATACTTTTCAAAATGAGCTCCACATCAAGTTGGGAACTCAGACAATATTACCAAGAAGTTTACTGGAGTTCTGTTGTATTAGATAATTGTTCATTTAATTACTCTGTTTTCTTAGCATTTAGTGTGCTATTTACATCTTCTTGTCACCAGAAATGATAAATTACCGTAAGAATTATGGAATCTTCACATCACCATTAAAATACATTTCTCACCTAGTGACTGAGGTGATTGTGGTCTCAGAGATGCTATGCTGGGCTGGCGACTTGGACCTCGGACACTTGCACGACTTCCTCGACGTTCGGCACCATGCAGCAGTTTGCTGTCTCTCAGGAGTGATACGTTCATCAGTCGTGGGTTTGGGGTATTGAAAATTGTTCGATTCTCTCGCCACCGTGCTCTGATTTAACACATACAATAATGAACCATCAGTTGCAACATATCTCCCACTTTAGTTGATGTTGATTTATTTAAGAAAATGCTTTGTAAAAATAGGCATGAGATGGGCAAGAGGATTTCCTGGCTGAGGAAGCATAAGGATGCACTGTTAAGAATATGCATTTATGTGGCTGATGAAGTTACTTGTTTGTAATGTTCGTACAGTTTCCTTAACTAGGTGGAATATAAAACTTAACACAGAGCTAAACATGTAATTTCATGGTACAGGTTCTTTCTCAGAAACTTGATAATTAATGATAAAAGAAATTTCTGGTTTTTAAGGAGTTTGAATATTCATGTTGATTTTGACAATGTCTCAAGGAAGTTGAATCCAGTCCACAACCTTACATGCATCCTGTATGCTCCATTTTAATAATATCATCCCCATCTATTGGTAGGTCTGCCAAGTGGCCTCTTTCCCTTCTCTTGCAACTATAAAGACAAATAATTCAATAAGAGTTTCAGTTACACACACTTTTGTTTGTGTGTGAGATTTGTTGAAAGAGAGTAGATTTTTCTGTATATTGGATGTATTGAGGAGAAGTGTTGTAGGTCAAACTCAATAAAACAAAGTCTAGAATACACTATGTTCATTTTTATAATGCTATTTTTACCTTCTTAGATAGAATAATCTAAAATGCTAGGAGAGCTTGCTTGGTACAGGAACATACTTCCCATTTCTTTCTGAATTTAAGCACTGATACTTTTGAACATGGTCATATTCACAGATGTGCATGGGGAGTACCACTGTTACAGTAAAGAAAGAGAAGCGTTAAGTAAGGTACCACCTGATGTGTGTTGCTGTCCTGTAAACATATTGAAATATTGAAGCTCCACTGTGTGGTTTTTTTAAATGCATTTCCTACCCTATGTTACTTAGAAATTTTAATTTATTTAGTAAAGACATATACATGATATTGTTCTTACTCATGAGAACCTATAGTTAATAGGGACATGTGCTTCAAAGTAATTTGACAAAGAAGTGGTAGTTGATAATGCAATGCACATGGAAACATTTGGAGGAAAGTAGTCTCTGTTAGTTCTGTTCAAAGCTTCTTTTTCTACATATTTCAAGTAAAAATGATTTTTGTAACCATTGTTTCTAGCAGTAATTCTTTTTATAGTTTTTTTATTCAATTTTAATTTTTTAATACTGGGAACCACTTTTAGCTGGAAAATTTGTATATGATTATGACTTTCCTTATCAAACATATTAAGGTAGTTCTTTGGTTCCAACCTGAAGTTTTGTATCTCAGCTCTTAAATTGTATACCACAGCATGTCTGAAGGCAACCATTTACATACATTTTACTAAGTTTATCATCATGCAGGAATGACAAAGATGGTGAATAGAAGATGATACAAAATTTGATCTAGCGGCAGGTGGAAGAAATATTTTCAGCTGCATACACTGTTTATACAAATGTCAGTGTCACAATTTTGGGGAATTTAATGTTTATTACCTTACTATACAGTATAAGTAAATTTATTATCAAGTAATTTCACCACTATTTGATTAAAAAGTGCTCCTACATACTTCAGCTATGGCCCATACACATTCACAGGGAGCTACAGTATACAGAGACATACACAGCATTGTTACGTGACTTGTCAACCGTAATATTCAAAAACATATACAGTGTTGCTGCAATCTGCCATTAAATAACAATGTATAGTATTATTATTATTATTAAAATCGTATGAAAATTTTAATACATGTGGAGTGTTAAGCATTTAAAATGCTGCATCCAAATATCCTGAGGGAATGGAATTTTCTTCATGTTTGAATGGAGTGGAAAATCCAATATGTAAACATTCCGCGTATGCTCCATGAACAATTGTACGATTGTTCATGAGTCATACAACACCAGGTTTACCATACAATATTCTGTATTGTACAGTCCATTAGGAATATCTAAAAGTGTCCTGTGTTTCCACAGAACTGACAAAGTATTAAATATTGAAAATGTATCTATTAATTAATAGATACATTTTCAATATTTAATAATTAATAAACATGATTCTAATAGTGTGTCCTTTAAATATGTGTTTGAGAGTGTGCTCTGTTAGTATTTTTTGTCACACATGTACACTGGTATTTAAATTGTGGTATAAGAAGGTGGCAGGTAATCCTCTGAAGTCTTGTTTATGACATGCTACAGTTTCTTATCAACTCACTTGCTAAAGAGACGCAGTACAACACAAAGGATGATGAACATGAGGGCCATGCCCACCAGAACACCAATCATGGCAGGATCCGTGTAAGTTGTGGATCCCGTTGGCTCATTCTTCACTGTAAGTATGAACCACAGAAATAAATGACTGCAAGAAAAATTTAACATCATCAAGGAGTGGGTAAGATATGATTTAATGTAAGTAGTTGAAAGGTGTGTAGAAATGGAACTTTAAGTTCTAAAATCTTCTGATTCTTTTTCCTTATTCTTGATTAATGTGGTTTGGTAGAATTAGTTTGAGACCTTAAGCAGTTTGTTTAGATATGATGCAGTGGTGTGCCCTTTTGAACATGATATTTAAATCCTTGCTTCCATTAATGGTACAAAATTGTTTAACTAATTCAATATCTCCTGTCTTCTGCAGAAGAAATCTTCTCCACAGACATAATTTTCTTTTTTACATAAATGTACAAGTAACATAAAATTTTTCTTCATGTTACAAAATATGGACTGATGCTCTGCATGATCGAGTTTAGACTTTTACACCTTACTTCTAAATATATGTGCCACCTGATATAGTGTTAAGAAACTTTGATTTTATCACACAATGTATTTGTATGTATCAAATGTTTCTTACAATAAATATCGATTTCTTCCCCAAACATCACATACTGATTGGTCTCCAGAACGGACATTGTGTTCTCTGTGTGGTAGGAACTGAAGTTTCATATGCATTAGGGTGTACTGGATAGGCATACACTTGGAAGCATATTTATTAGCAGTTGGCTGTTTACTATACCTCTCATAAAACATCTACCAAGCTGAAGGAGATTATTAGTTTTTGTTATTCTGTGTGAAGGATTTTGTACCAATGTGTATGTGTTTCTGAAATGTGAGGAAGTGCTAAGGCCCAATTACACAATTTTATTTTATTTATCAGTGTTATACTATCTGCTGTTTGCAATGACATTTTGCATACTGCAAATTGTTGCTATTTGTGTGCCTTCAGAAGTGTTATGTGAGCAACAGGAATTAATCTCTTGTCTGGGTCTTTCTTAACAAACCAAATGAGGTGTTGTTTAGAGAGAGTCAAACAAAATTTATTACAGTGCACTATTGTTATGGCGACATTTAATTTGATCTGGCAAGGGAATTCTTCCAGAAGGGCTTGTATTTCACTGTATAGGAAATTAACATTTAGCATTTTTGCAGTTAAATGGCCACAAAGAAGGAAAAACAAATAGTACAGTAACTCACTGGAAGAATTTACTATGTATCAGATACAATAAGGTAAGACAGTCATGACCAATAAGCAACTTTCTGTGCTGTTCCTCATATTTCAGCATGTGCTGTAGCTAGTATGTATAGAGGCAATGATTTTCTAATAATCGCGGTTCCAGTGAACGTTGCTTGTGCCTACCTGTGATTCTACGCTGAAGTTACCACCTAAAACTACAATCGGTACAAACTAGGGAATGGAGGGTTTTTATTTACGGGTGCTTGTTGCGTGAGAAGACGAATTTTTTTATTGGCAATGTTCTATAATCGTACAGAACATTCAACGATGTATTCGTTGTTCAGGATGACGGCAGTAAAAAATACATAACTCGATTTGTGACTTTTGATGAAGGAATCTTACATCATTTAATCACACATTACGGCAGTCGAGTATATGGTACCAGCAGGTGAATAAGGCTGTTCTTATGGAAAACAGCCTCGTAGCTTTATTGGTGGCGTTGTGACCTTTACTGCCATCCACAGTGTATCGTTTGATATCAGATAATGGAGAGAAGGAAAACAGTGTGGATGGAAAAGAGTGATAAGTTTTTCGTTTCGTAGCTGGTGTTTGAAATTGCGCGAAACGGTGAGTTTTAAAACATTTGTATATACTAACATTAGGGTTTACGCAGACATGCTGTACGGAATTGAAATTTCATGCAGAGGTTAGTGAGGTTAAATAGTTCTCAGGTTTTATGATTGTCAAACCCATTATTAGTAGACGGTCAGTGGCGCAAACTGTTAGCTGTCACTGAACAAATTTGTGTGAACAAGACCGTTTTAGGAAATATTGAAAGGTTTCAGGTTATAAACTACAGTTTTAAATATTTGGATCAGCGTTTTATGAAGTTAATAAATTAAACGATTTAAATACTTTCATACCCTTTTTTTCGAAGATGGGCAAGTATAAGCGAAAGAGTTTTACCTCCATCAAAGAAAATAGCCTGGCGTCAATAAATATTTGACTTTGTGAAGTGGGTTCGGACTGATAAGAGACCTTGTTCGATTAGTGCAATTATGCAGCGCAGTACACAATAAAGTTAAGTTTTCCCCACAATAATATGAGAGCAGGAGAGGAATGACTTATTAATTTCATGATGCGGTATCCACTTAACATAAAGAAACGAGAGGAAATTCGAAATTGACGCTGCGTCTTGAATAACGTGTATACAAATGCAGACTTACTTCTAACTGCCGTGACTCCATATGCAAACGGCTTGGAACGCAGCTGACATTATCTTCGTGGCTACCAATACTCAGGAGTGTATTGCTGCAAAGTCGTTCTCATGGTCCACTTAGACGACGCAGTATTTCGAAACGAATGTTTGTTTCTGTATTAGCCCCGCGCTGAATTCAGCCGGGAGAGTTACTGCTTGAGTGAGCTTACTCGATGCACCTTAGTATCTTGTCTACGTCAGCTTTAGATGATGAATCGTTTTCACAAAGAGCCTTTGGTGACCGAGTCATAGCGATACAAGAAGTATGTTTAGTGTATTAGGGAGATGCTTTTGCCGTAATTGATGGTGACGTATTCATATTGAATGTTTAAACGTGTGGGTTGTTTAATGTCGAATACAAAGTGCAGTTTATTCGACTTCAAGCCCATTATTATGTCTAGTCATTGAGCACAATCAGTCAGTAAGGTATCATTCAGTGTACTGAACGAGTTTGTGAGCGTTTCAGTGAACTTAACCTACGTTGTTCTCTTCTCTTTCAAAAACCGTCGAAGAATTAGAGATAATTTATTCCACAGATTCACTGTGATACGAGTAACTATTGCCCCCTCCTGGCCAGTAACCCGTAATTCAGTGCAAGAAGGAGGTTTTCAGAGGACTGACTGTAGTCTGCTGGAATGAGACGTCACGTATTTTGGTAGATATGCAGGCCTATTGAATTTTAAGATGAGCCTACTGCTTTCGTCAACAAGGTAGAGCACTTACAAAACTGGCGATAGAGGCAGTAGGTTACGCTGAAGAGCCGGTACACGACAGAGGCTCATACCCCACAAATCGAAATTTAAAATACAGAGATTTTGTAGACACGATTATATCAAACGTTTTACGTGATTTATCCCTCAGCAAAAATCAGCCACTGAAACCGACCGATGACTGATACATTGGAATATTGAAAAATATCTTAAGAAACTAGAAAGGGTCGTGGGTGGGATTAAAAAAAAACAGGATTAGACCTTGTGATTTAAAGTAAGTGAGTGAATCATGAAACACGTAGTTATATTTGTATGTATGTAAATGTAGTTGCGGTGTTATAGTATACCTACGAAATGAGTTTAACAACAAATGGATGAGAAAAACCAACTAGATGTCACTTTTGTATTCTTTATTTCTCTTCTACTATTTGCTCAACATGTTTCGGGCAACCATGTGCCCATCATCAGGAGCTGAC
>Ga0209755_10004361_pt1 | contig 16788 bp, 13 predicted proteins | sample TergutCo191P1_FD_187301 | JGI IMG/M metagenome (GOLD analysis project Ga0209755, IMG submission 187301) | Cornitermes sp. P1 segment gut microbial communities from Petit-Saut dam, French Guiana - Co191P1 (SPAdes) (version 2) | ecosystem: Host-associated > Arthropoda: Insects > Digestive system... | reverse complement strand
CCCCCCCCCCCGCTTCCCCCAATTACAATCCTATCACCTCTTCTCCTTCAGTCTCGTATTTGAACTTATTTTCACACCACATTCCTTGATTCATAACCACTCTTAGCACTCTTCCTTCATGGCTTTTCTTTCCTATACCCCTTGCACAAGGTGCTGTCATTTCTTCCTCTTCAGTCCCCTGTCAAAAAATCTTCCACATTTTTTCCGTTCCTGTATTCCGTTGGTTTACTTCCTCTGTGACTTTCCCTTGTTTATTCTCTGCAAATTGTCATCTCTTGTTCAGTCTCCCCCATCTTAAGTTTTTTCTCACATCTTTCTCAGTTCCCAACCACGTTCAATCAGATCTTTTTATGCCCCTGGATCTACTTTAATTTGTGTTTTCATCAATTTTTCTTTCTGGATCCTTCCATCTGTTCTTCAGTGTCTGAGGTCACAGTTTTTTCCTGCCTGTTTAATTACATTTGTAACCAGGCTGCATCAACTGTTTCCTCCATGGCTTCATTTTTAACACCCCCCCCCAGCCTCTGAACATCTGTCCGTGCTGTACTGGCACTAAGCCCCATTCTTATTTTTCCTTTGGGCACTGCTGCCAGTACTTTTTATTCTTGATGCGTTTCTGTGCTGTCAAAAACACACAGCCTCTACCCTGTCTTTTTGGTCCAGTCTCCTATTGGATTGTCATCCTCACTTTCCCCATATACTGCACTGGTTTTTCCCCTCTGTATTGTATATTTCTACCATATACTAGGAGTCATCAGGTTAGTCCAAAACATCCATATACTTCTTGCATACTACAGAGCATTGCATCCCAGATAGCCTTCAGCACATCATGTTGTTTGTGAGGTGGTTACCAGTGTTAAAATTTCTCCCAATTGATTGCTCAAAACAGATTCTGTCACATCATAATACATGACTTACCTTAGAGCAGTTTTTTCTGAGCAGGTTAGTGTAGTTGTAATGCTCTTAGACCTGTATTCTGGAGGAGTCTGGTTCAATTCTCAGCTGACATATGGGCTACCTTTACAGTTTTTTGTGTTTTGCTGTTTTCCTCAGTCCCTCCACATAAATGCAGGGATAGTACCTCGGTTAAGACACAGTCACTACCTTCCAAATCCTTCGTAATTCAAATTCACCAGTCATGCGGTCATCAACAGTTTACATTTTGGGATTCCACAAACATTGTGAAGTAAACTATAGTTATTTTTACAAACATTCCATTAATGTTTTCTAAGGCACTGGCTGTCAGATGAAGCAGTTGCAGATGCTCTTTTGCCTTCTGGTGTTCGAGGAACAAATTCTTCACTGAGGCACAGAGTGATAGTTGAAAACCATAACTGGACTCTTATTGAAGTCAGCTCTCCAGAGGAAGCTGCTGAAGCTGTGAAACATGTGTTGCAGTCAAATGTTACCTTACTTCATGCTCACTGGACTTCAGGTAAGTCTGCATATAGTTTTTATTTCTGTCATATGTTAGAAAAGTTGTTACAGGAAGTTCTTATCAGACCAGAGGTTGAAAAACATGACCTGTGAACCACTGCAGTCCACCTTGCAATTTTAGTAGGTCGTCTTATATGTAGATAAATTATTGTAATCACAAAATTTAAAAATATAAAATTCAAGATTTTGTCAAGTGCATATATTGAGTTCCCGTAACTTAGATTGAGAAAGTCAAGTGGGGACAATTGCAGGTCTGGTTTATTATATTTTTAAACACCTTGAAAACGCTGGCCACATTTGATGTCATGTCTTAGTGAATTATTAGTAATTTTTTTTTTAACTGTGATTTAAGTAGAGAATTTTTCTCACAAGTTTGTCCACCACAGCTTGCAGTATCTCATTGAGGCTCTTGTGTAAAAAAAATATGATGATATATTGTGCGTGACTTGCTTACATAAAACACTTCAGTTTTTAAGCTCATTGCAAAGCCCAAGATATTGTATACCATTTTCTGCAATCTTTGTTTTTCAGATAGCACAGTCCCCAAAACAAATGGAGATGCTGTTCATGCCGTCCTTATCAATGGAATACCCAGCTCTTTGCTTGAAGAAGCAGGGAGTATTTTGAAAGCTGAACTCACTAGGAATTTGCAATCAGAAATAAAAAATATTTGGATATTTTCTGAGAAGAAGCTGGTAGTGATTAAAGTGGATTCATCTGAATCTGTCAGTAGAATCTTAGAGGTGCATACCTATACATTGTAATTGTTCCTTTATTATCTGTATACTGAGGTACATTAGCTGAGCAGTAATCAGCAGAAATATGTTGACCTCACTGGTTAATTTGGTGCCTGAGGAATCTTCTACCATAATAGATTTTCGTAATTTCCCGCAGATGTGCTGTGTTGGATTATAAGCTGAAATATGCCACAACAACTTTCATGTGATTTGTTTCACTTTTCTCTTCATAAGCATGTTTATATCTCATCAAGATAAGAAGCCTTTTGCAGTTGATATGGCATTAGCACATGGGTTTTCTGTCAGTGAAAGTCACTTTCAAATTTCCTGTACATCTTTCTGGGCACTTTATTTTAAATTCTGTACAGATGTTATGTGATTGAGGGATTACAAATGGATTCCACTCTTTTTTGTCAGTAAATTGATAGTAAGTTCTTATATGCACATTTGATCCATGATACTTCAGTCAGGTTACTGGTAATGGGCCAAGTGATCATTTGTGCTAACTGCCAGGGTTGTATGGCTTTTTGTACCCTCCACAGCATCCATTACTGCTTGGAAGTTGACTTGGCCTATTTCTTCTTTAGGTACTGAGAGGAGCCAGCCATATATTGTGTTACAGTACAGGTGTGTGGTCCAGGTGGCCAACCATTGCATTTTTTCACTGGTTTAAAATATGGCTACCAACTTGTAGTACCAGCAGATGTGCAGTCCCCTATTGCTGAATAATAAACTGTTACTTTAACCTTTAAATGACCTGTATTGGCATATCTGAATGCATGTAAACAACACCCATAGTAATTCATTTCACATATTTAGGCAACAAGGAGACTTACTGCACTTTAAAGACATGCTGAATAACCTCTGTTTTATTTTCCACAAAATGCTGTTTATTTAATAATTCTGTATTTTTTATGTTCAAATAATACATTTTCCATAAACCATGCACTAGAATTTAAATATTCACCCTAGTCCTTTTAAAGGTTAAAGTTAAAATTCAGCTGCCACCTTTATAGAACTGAGAGATATAAAATCCCACAATGTGAAATGACAGATGTGTTGTTGACTGGCTGCTGTTTTGCCTGTAGGGTGATGAACCTTTTGGTGATGAGTTCAGACATTTAAATTTTAGCGCCCTCTTATGTAAAATATGAATATATTATGAACCCCCCCAAAAAGTCAACATTTTAAAATACATGGCATTTTATGAGAAAAAGATGGAGTTGGGCAGCATGTTTCATAAAATTCGGTAAGTTTATTTGCTGACTAGATGTGTAAAATGCAGTTGCTGTTGGGTAGTGGTATACCCATCCTGTATATAGGATGCACATTGGCCAAAGGTTAATGGTACAGTAATATACATATATCGACAGTGAGTGTATATGAAGATCACTGAGGTATGCAAAATAGCAAAGGATGAGTATGGAACACATATAGATCAAGAATAGTGGGGATGTTTGATGATAACTGTAACAATAGCTAATGAACAACTTTTATGGCTTTTAGAAGGCAACAAGTTTTCCTTTGTTGGATTGAGATAATACTACGTAATAGTCTTTACTTTTTTAAAATTATATATTTGGTGAGTCTTTTCTTTATTTGTAACTGTTATGTATAGATTGTGTGTACTCATTTCAGTTGCCAAGGAATGTTACTATAGGGGGACATATGGTGACCATAAGTAAAGCTTACCTTAACCTGCAACTACCTTTTGAAGATAACAGTAAGGATTTCTCTCCATCACGCTTTGAGGACAAAGAGGTTAGTTCTAAACCCTTAGCACTTGGGCATTAAATTGCATAATGTATGAAGATGAGATGATACTGAAGAAGAATTAATGAATACTGAAAATTATTTGGTGTAAATGATACAGCACCTACATAATCCTTTGAGATTCGGTGTTGTACATACACAGGGTTTTGTATGTTTTTCCTTATCTGGTTTTGTCTTGGTTAAAACAACATGCTTTCTGCATTGGTTGTAATTATGGAGAAGGCTTTTCACCAAGTTGGAGAAATGATCATTGCTTTTACTCAATTGCAGGAACTACGATACTCATTACGATCACTTGAAAGATATGCTCCGTGGGTAAGACATGTGTACCTTGTGACAAATGGCCAAATACCATATTGGTTAGATTTGGAAAATCCCCGACTGACTGTTGTCACTCATGATCAGATCTTCCTCAATCTGTCACATCTTCCAACATTCAGCAGTCCAGCTATAGAAAGTCATATACACAGGTTGGTGGGATGAGTCAATAAAATAAATTATGAAAAACAGAAATTGCATAACTGAAGCATAATTTACTTCGACAGTAAAGAAATATATGTGTATGTTACCACGTCTGAATTTCCATCATTGTGTCTTGTCTGCCTGTGATTTCTTAACCAGAAGCAGAATTTCCTAACCCTTGGTATGAATATTGTGTCAGTAGAGTTTACTCCACCTTTATATCTTTCCATTTTCTGCTGCCATTATTAGCAGTACAACAATGATACTAATATCTGAGGTGACAGCAACATTTAATATATGGTTTTGAAGCTTTCTGCGGCACTGGATGGTAGGAAAGTATTTAACTCTGTTGTAGTAATTTTGTTAGAATGTAAAATTTTCTGGCTGTGCTAAAACTAAGTTTCACTTGAGTTTCAAGGCAAGAACTGGAGGTAGGTATGTGGAAAATATTTACAGAGGTACAGCTTAGACATACTTACTTACATACTGTTGTATCCACTGCAGAATCTACTCTGATCGGATGTATCTTGCATGTTGTCCAGTCAGGGCATGGATCCAACTTCGTTGCTCAGAAGGAGTGAGGGAATGTGATGGCTATGCAGTGTAACTTTCATAGACTTAAGATGATAGCCTTTACTAATAACTAGTAGTTACATAAGATAGAGGAGATTAATTAGGCACCACTGCTACCGCCGGACACACCAGATGATCTTGGGAAGTCTTGCCCCAGACTGCTAGATCAAGAGTCTGCGTAATGCAGCGTAAGGTTTCAAGTAGAGTACAAATGATTCACTGTCAACTGACGGGTCCAGCAATCGCTGGTCACCTTAAGCGCTTAACCATTTACCACTGGCCACTCTGATTCTGCGGCAGGCAGGTGCGTACAGAGTTCTTAGAACTATTTCTCTTGACCTGCGTAACATAAACCCTAGAGCTGCAATTAACATATGGCAATACACATCAATAAAATAATTATAACAAAACAGTAATACAATGCATGAGGACATAACTATGCAACCATACATAGGTTGTATAAAATATTGTGGGTGTGTTTGCAACAAAGAGTTGCAAATATGCATCCATTAGGTTTGCCATGTGTTGTCCGCATATGGATTTTCATTAAATTTCATATAATTGAATTTTAATAAAATATGTTAAAAGATTTGAATTTTGGTTAAAACAAGACAAAGACATTGAACAATGTACCAGCAGATCTCCATATATTTCAGTGTAAATCTCAAGCTTAACTTGTTAAACATTTATCAGAGCTAAATATATTTGTGAAAAAAGTTGCAGAGAAAACTGCAGTGCACACTGTATGTTCAATATGATTCTTCCTAGAGTCTTGTAGTTTCTGACATAAGTAAGCAAAAGAGGGTAAACAACCCAAAATTAATATGTTCTGAAACCTTTCTGGACTTGTATATTCAGCAGTCAACAGTGATCGTAAGAATATATGCTAAGCATATTACTTTCTCTTGTTTCTGGGGTCCAAAGATTTTCAAGAAATCTAAGAACCACCTCCAAATTCTAGGCAACAGAAGAGTACCATAAAGCAAGGAAACTGCAATAGTTATGGTGAAAATATTAGATACCACTGTATGAAATTTTTGGCATCCAGGAGTTTTGAACCCCTGTTGTATTTAACTTTAGTTGCATGATTTTAGCCCAGATATATATATATATATATATATATATGTATATATTGTGAAAAGAGTTGGAAGATATTTGAACTAAATTTATCAGTGTTTTTCTTTAAAGTAATCAGTTTCATGCTATACATGAGAGAGCATCAAAAGTTAGCGATGATAGAATTATTTGTGACAAATATAGTACAATCAGAAACTGTGCTAGCAGGAATTTTAACAAAGATGTATAACTTAATAATGTTAACTGACAATTCTTGATAAAATCAGCTCAGAGATTAAAGTATTTGAACTGAATAGGTATTAGTAATTTTTCAAAGAGTGTGTTACTAGGTTGTTGTTTTATGTGTCTCTTCCTGTGCTTCAGGATTCCCAGCCTTTCCCGCAAATTCCTGTATCTGAATGACGATGTCATGTTTGGGAAAGAAGTCTGGCCAGATGACTTTATTACTAATAGCAACGGTCAGAAGGTATGTGCATGTTGCATGACAAAAATTGGTGTATTACATACATTGCATTATTTTTGTATGTTACATGAACAAGTAGATAAGGTTCAGCTGTAACAGTCACTGGTTCCATATAAAGAAACTGTGATTTACCATGTTTATTTCAAAGCACCAAGCTAGTAAAGCACTTACTGGAATACAGAATCAGTCATACAATTGTCTTAATTACATATAGGGTTGTCTGGACTAGGTGTATCAAAAATTAAAATGTATATAATCTGAAGCTTTATAAGGAAACTTCTGTGTCTGTTAAAGTACACAACATGTGGAATGGTAACAAAATTTTTGAAGCTTGCGGTTGTCAGTAATTGACGGTAGAAGCTGGTCACATTTAGCCAAAACTCACCTTTCAATACCACTCCTGGTGAGTAATGTTCTGGCATTGCATAACAGTGTAAGGGTTCCCAAACCAAAGTAATTGATAGTATGTCATTTAATTTGTAGCTGGCCCTGTAATTGCCAGTTATTCATCATACTCTTGTTTTAGCTGTCAGTTACAGGCCCATGTACAGCATCATGTGTTGTTCCATTTTAATATACCATTCTATTGTTCTACTCATAGAATTTTACTATAAGCCTGTCTTTCAGTCTCTTTTTATGTCTTGGCATGTCTACAATTTTGTTTTGAACACCATTAACTAATGGAATTTACCCTTATCCTGCTAACGTGGAGAATATGGCGAGCTACTAATAATGCCAGGAAATGGTAGATTGGATTCAATTCAGTGTTTAAAGGGTTAACATTTGTGTTTTTCAGGTGTATCTCTCGTGGCCAGTTCCAGACTGTTCAGATGGCTGTCCATGGTCCTGGGTGGCTGATGGTTCTTGTGATGTGTCCTGCAATATATCTGAGTGCTCCTTTGATGGTGGAGATTGTGACCTGAGCGCTGAAGACGATATTGGTCTCTATGATGAGAACCGCCATCTTGCAAACTATGATGATGACTTTATATCTTACAATGAAAACCAACAACACTATGCTCATGAATTTGTTAACGATGATTTGTTCCACAAAATTAACTTTGGGGGTGATGTAGTTTTGGAAGATCTTCCAAATCCCAAAAAGAGAATTGGTAGCCTTTTAGATATATTAATGAAAAAGAGTGGTAAAAAGGAAGATTTTAAAGGAAATCTCACATACTTCAGAGAAGTAGACAAAATGACGTACATGAATCCAAATGATCAAAATGTTAGTGACTTACATAATACAGCACCAATCACATACAGACACAACAGCACCAATAAATTTCGTGCTTATGGAATAAGCAAGCGTCGTTCAGAAAAAACACGTGGTCAACAAATGGGACGTAATCATCATCGACTCAATGATGAAATCTATGGAGGAGAAAGAAATGACACTTTTTATTTGGAGAGAATTGCTCAGGTCCAACAAAAAAAGGAAGGTAATACAAAAATTGGCAACAGTTCCCTTATAAGTGGATCGACTATTATATTTCGGCAAAAGCATAGTGAGGTCATAGACAATGTGTACAAAAAAACAAAATTGGACAGTGATAATGTTACCAGTAATTACCATACTTCTCAATCACAAGCAGCGGCTAAGCTTCTTGTTAACAGCAGCAATAACTCACACGATCATAACATGGAGGATGTAGGAGTGCGTGGAGAATTATACCCAGGACGTACCAATCAAGTCTCAAGTTATATAAAAGCAAATGCATTGCAAAGTAATGGTACTGGTATGTTTGTACTGTTGCGAAATGGACAGAATGTGAGTGGCATTGAAGGAAGTCAGAACATTAATATTATAACAAAGTCAAATGAGACAAATAGGACAGAGAAAAATGTCAACTCACAGAACATAAAACACAAACCTGTAAAAAATAATTCTACTTACAATGCCAAACTTTACAAGTTGTATATGAAATTGAATGGTAAATCTGATGAACCTGAGAGACTGCATGCTGCACATAATCCTGCTGTAGCTGATACGAATCATATCAGTCTAAACCCACACCATGTGGATTACATGGATTGGAAAAATGAAGATAAAATTTCCAAAATTTCCAAAAAGAAACAGAAGATGTTGAGAATGTATGATGCTCATCAGTATGGTAGCTTGCTGTCACCAAGAAACAAGCTTCGTGACACATTTGCAGAGTCCCTTTTATATGTGAATAGGTTGTACAACCAGGAGTTTGGCTTTGAACCTCGCAAAGTTCCAGCCCACATGCCACATCTCATTAACATCGATATTATGGAACACCTTCAGGCAAGGTACTTGATTTACTATTATTTTAACCACTTACAAATAGAGGTATTATAGAGAGAAAGTAGTAATTATTTGGAGGAGAATGTGGTCTGTAACACGGGGAATTCAAATACATATTTGCAGACATATTAGCTTATGGTAACATGCGGTGTTTAGCCAGTGGGATTAAATACATGGGTGTGTACAGTTTGAAATAACCAATAAAAATGGAAGGAGGTTGTATGAAATTTGAGATTACCGTAAGCTTTTAGGACAGCATGTCATATGAGGGAGTAAAGTTATAGCTCCACTCATTCTGAACCTCAGTACCAATTGCAATAAAAGTGGTTAACTTAAAAATGCATTGGCTGCTATACCACTGGGGAAAAGTAGAAATGAAACTGCCCATCTTCTGTAACATTCATTGAGAAATGACTATCATTATGGGGGTTGTATGGACTTATTGGCATAATGTGTAAAATTAATATTACTCTGATAGACTGATACCAGCTACATCTGTATTGTAAATAAATTCCAAAAGATGGAGGCACAATTACTGCTCTTATTCGGTAATATGAAAAACTATTACAGAGTTCCTCTTTCATGTTCTAGGTTCATTGAATCGTCTGATGTCTTGAAAATGAAATAGATTTGCCAATTTAAGTTAAATTCTGTTTCAGATTTAGTCAACAGTGGCAGCTCACTTCATCTCACAAAGTGCGTAATGCACACGACATGCAGTTTGCGTTCTCGTATTTTTATTTCCTGATGAGCATGAAGGTGACGGTGCCAGTGGCAGATATTTTTGATATGTTTGACACTGATCATTCTGGGTAAGAATTGTTACATTTTCTATCGCTCAGAATGAGCTGGCACATACCATTAAGAATCCATACTTACACATAAAAGTAAATTTGTACGACACATACCATAAAGAAGAAGACCGTAAAGAAATAGAGGTATGATATATTTGTTTACTGCAGTTGGGTTGACAGCCAGTGGCAGTAGTACAGTAAACATTTACACAAAAACAATACACAGAATAACACAATAAAACAGAATACCCAGAATGGAGCATACATAACAATAGGACTACATAAGAGATACTTGTACAAAATTAAACAGAAGCATACAAAACATACAACCATATGTGCAATGGTACAAAATAGAACCAATGGAATATGTAAAAATTTGAAAAACAAAACAGCTATATAAGCAGCAAACCTCATATGATTTATAATCTTCTAATAATGATAGACGCCCTGTTACTATGACTTTCACTTCACCTCGCTACACTTGTTGACACTACGCTTCTTCCCATTTAAACTTCACCAAACTACACTTCACTACCCTCTCATGTGGCTTAACCCCATTTCAGTTGCCTACTGCTCCATTTCACCTCACATCACTACACTACACCTCACTTCACTTCACTTCACTGCACTTTTAGATGATTTTCACTACACTTCTATTCCTTTCATTTCACCTCGTTTATAATTGCTTTCCAAATTCTCTTTCAAAAAATTTTAGGTTTACTAGGGAAAGTCTCTAACACTTCTGCATGTAGTTGGTTCCAGTTCTTTATGGTCCTAGTTAGAAAGGAATACTTCCAGATATCCATTCTTTGCCTCCTGTCCTTAATTTTCCGAACATGATCAACCCCACTCGAATAGTAAGGCCTTCACAACCTATCGCATATAGCTTTCCAAGCTCCACTCATATGTGACCTCAGTGCTAGATAGAGGTACGTGGTCAACATCATGCCCCAGCTGCTTTACCCACTGGAAAGAACACAGATACGCATTGAATAGGGAGCTGGGTGGGCCCTACAGCCTGGCCAGATGTTTTGAAGAAGAAAAAATGGGAGTATTTTTACTGTGTGCCTCAGCAGCACACCTGTCATAAAGTGTGGCTATGTAGGAAGCCAGTGTGGTTTTTGTGGAAATGGGAATATAACCTCAGCTCCACACCCTGCTAGAACTGTGTAAATACGATGTATGATGGTAAAGTTGGGAATAATTAAACATTCTGTTAATTTCAGAACATGGTCAGATCGAGAGATCAGGACGTTACTGACTCGTTCATATGATTTGCCCCTGAGCTATGCAAGAGTGATTAAGTTTGAGAATGACATTATGAACTGTTCTAAGGGGCTACCAGAAGAACTGTCAAGAATAAATATTCCTACTCCTTCATATGAACGCTATCAAGACTCAAAACTGGTAATATAGTTTGGCACACAAGTCAGGCATTGGTGTGTGTTTGGACTGAGCAATGTTGTATAAGTGGTAACAGTTTCAGACTTGTATTTGGGAGGTATGTGGCTCATTTCCCGGCTGGACATCAGCTATCACGACTGATTTAAGTTTATGGTTTTACTCACCTCCCCCAGGAGAACACTGAGATGATACCTCAGATTATGCCCAAATGGCCTTCTTTCACCTTGTGTTCTTCTATTCTTCATTCACTAATCATCCTGCCAGTTGATGCCATATAATCTGCATTACTGGCAGTGTTATTAATAAACTACAACTAAATAAATTAATTAATTAGATAAATCAGTAAGTAGAATGTGTGTTATAATTATAGTAACCAAACAAGTTCATGTCATTGAGTAGAGACTAATTAAGCTGTCTACTTCATTTTGAAAACTATAGGAAAGGTGGGGTCTTGCTTCTTGATGGTTTAGAAAATTACAGTTCATAGACACCTTGATGTGAGTCAGGACTGTCACATATAATTTTTTGCAGTTGCTGTCTGTAACACTGAATAAATTGCTGGTAATTTTTCAAACTGTATGGAACTTCTTAACATACACATTACAAGAACTTGATAACTGAATGCTTGAGTAAATACTTGGACCCAAGACAGCTCAAGTAATGTAAATCTTAGAATTTGTGACTTATACAAATTACCTAGAATTGTTCTAGTGAAATCTAGGAGGTTGCAGTGGTCTGGCTGATTTAGGGCTGGAGGGAGGACAGAAATGCATACAGTATGCTGGGTGGGGGAACCTATAGAAAAATTGTCACTCTGAAGGCTGAGGAGGTGGGAGGAAGTACCTCTAAGACGATGACCAGAGAGTTACCTGTATCAGCTCACTCATCCACATTGACATTTATACTGTTGCATTTTTCGTATTGTTTTCTTCAGCCAATCGTTAGCAAAGCTCTCGTTTCCGACTGCAAACCTGTGCAGGATATGCTGATAAAGAGATTTGGAGAGAGAAAAATGTATCACTTTCAAGTTGAACGTGACAGACACCATGACGTAAGCTTTAAGATGCTCAACTCAAATATAAGCCAGTTGGTATCTCAGCTAGATGATATTCGTCGAGATCCAAAGTGAGTATAGTTTGGTACTGGTTTTGCATTGTAGTTCTCCCTGCCCAGTGCATGCTCTGAGATTCCAGCAGCTTTGTTAATTGTAATTTTGGTGTTGGGACAGCATGTTCCTGAACACCAAATCAGAAATTGGACCCATTTTCCCCTAGATACGTTGTCACAAGTGTTTAATTTGTGGCCAAATACTAGAAGAAACAGAGTTTTTACACCATTAAGACTACAGATGTTACATTTAGTTAAATATAAAGTTCGTACCACATTTCACATTTTCACTAAAGTCATAGTTAATGTTTTTATTTGTTTTTAAAATATTTTGTTTTTCCCATTTGCCAATGTCATACTTTTTGTCATCCATATTTACCTGTAGGAGAAATCCACATAATAAATGAAACAAAATTTACGAATAAAAATCTTCATGCATAGTCATGTCAGAAACTAGACTGCCCTGCCCATGCATTTTGACTTTAGTATTCTGTTGAAATGTATATGAATTGTGTCATATCAGAACATGTATCCAGAATTCAGGGTTATGCCTTATTAAATGATTAACTTGTAGCATTATACAACCATTCCCCAAAGGTAACATCGTAGGTGGTTCTGAGACTGGCAACATTAGTTGAGACAGATTTTCCCATAAACAGTGCTGAAATGGAGGGGATGGCTCCAGAGAATGTATTTTGACCAAGAAAAGATGTAGTCACACAAAAAAATTACAAAAAATATAAAGTGTCAAACAAATGACAATTTAAGGAAGAGAAACTCTGTCATGAACTCTCATCTCTATTGTCCAACAGTACAGGTGGTGACACATAAGTCCCTGAAGATGACTTGAAGAAATAAAACACTGAAGTCTGGCATGACAAAGATCTCTTCTTCTCCTTCAGAATCTCATTGTAGCAAACTAGCATTCTTTTAATTCTTTGTCTTCTCAGTGTCCTCAAACAACTTGCTGCCAGCTCCAGTGGGTCTTAGGCTCTCTGTGAAGTCTGAAACCATTGTGGCCCTCTCGTTAGGCTTAGGGTCACTTTCGTCAGCTTGTTCAGGAGTGCTGTGCTTCATTGAATGTTAGCTTGTGATTATGGGAGTTTTGCAACTCAGACATCTTCAGCATCATAAGTGTGAATTTATGCACATGGCTTGATATATTTATTCTGATGGCAAATGACATAAGTTAAGATGACCTAAGTCAGGGGATGACTGTGTTCATATCATACAGCGTGTAACACTGAAAACTGGACTTTCATAAAATGAGACACAGCAGTGACTGCCTGCAGCACAATGAGGTCACAGTGAAGGTAGAAACTTCCAGTCAATTAAGTTGTATTCTAACTAGGGAAATACAGAATTTAGTGAAAGCAGTACATTTTTAACTTATATTCATACAGTATTTCTCTTCTCTTCACAGAAAATTTATCTGTCTGAATGATAATCTAGACCCAAAGCGAGCAGAAGATAATGCTGTAGCACGGGCTGTTCTTCAGGACATGTATGAATCACTGTTTCCTCAACCTTCAACTTTTGAACTTCCTCCAGAATTTCGGAATCGTTTTTTGCATATGACAGAACTGAAAGCATGGCGAACCAATAGAAATATCATACGAACAGTTGTCTACATATGTCTGACCATCCTTGTTACGTTCACATTAGTCAACTTCATTCATGTGGAGGTGAGTTTTAAGAGTAGTGATCACCCTATGCCTTATTTTATGCATCACAAAGGATACTTCACAATTCTGTTCCTAACAGACATCTATATATGCATAAGAATCATACTGGTAACCACCTTGAATGTTTCATCATGTACTTTCATTACAGTATGATATTTTTCTTCTAGATCATAGTAATACATATTTATAGTTCAGTAGTGTTGTCATTGTTGGGTGATTTTATTGTGTGGTAACTGCAGGGGTATGTAAAATGGAAATGTAAGCAATTGTGTTTCACATCTGTACAAAGTAGGTGACCAGCCTATTGTTTTGCATGTCCTAATCGTCATTGTGTTGTGAAGTAGTTAAAAAGGCAACAGGCTTCAGGGTGTATAATAATGGAAATTTTAAGAATTTGTTGTTCTCTTTATTTTATTATGGACCTCTCATCTGTTTGTTAGTGTGGTTCGGTTACATATTATTTTAATATCTGATGTTTATTTTTTGTCTTCCAGTGCCGCTGGTTACAGCGAAAGTTATGCCAAAGAACAAGACAGCAGTACCACAGGGGTACACCACTGGTTACATCTGTTTGATAAAGAAAATAGCTCCAAATTTCCAGAGCTCCTCAGATTGCAGTGCTTGAATGTTGATGCCATTCTGTTTAACTACGGAACTGTAACCACAAATATCTAACTTTCATGTTTTTGTATGTCACAAATAATTAAACATTTTTCAAACCTCTGTGCCACTTCTTACTGTTCACTTGCCCAGAAGCAGATTCATCCATCCACACTTTAAGTTGCGGCAGTAATTGTATTTACCACGCAAAATAATGAAGTAACTATCTCGTAGGAAAATTAAGGGTTAAACACTGCTAATCAAAACACAGTTCTGAATCCCATCTGACTCCTGTTGACATAATATTTTTCCCTTAGATCCATCGTCTTTGAGCCTACTAAAGCCTCCTGAGTCTTATAATAACAATTACAGAGGTGCGATCTTTGAACATGCCATAAAAAATAAAGTAAGTATTGCATCTAAACTTCTACCAACTTTTTTTCATACCTGCTCACCATGCCTCTGTTCGTTGGTCCAGAATCACCCATGCTCATTCACAGAAATCTCCCACTTTGTGCTGCAGTTTCAGTCCTTTTAATTTTGATTCAAAATACTACATGACCCACAATATTTTCCAGTTCTTCACATTGTACTCCATTATTTACTTGCAAAGAAATGACCTGAATCCACTCTTCCACTTTCCCGCACGGTGTAACACAACTTTTCAGCCACATAATACAGTTTTTTCGTATTATTCACTAGTTTTGTGAATGCTTAATTGAAGCAACACAGTTCTAGTTTGTGTTTTTAATTGTATCTAAGCAATATTCCTGTACCACATGACTATGCAGTACAAGTATGTTTGTAATTTGAATTACATAGGATTGTGTTACTTTGTTTAATTAATGCTGTTCCATTTTTGTTTGTTACCTCTGAATGCTATTTAGATAAAACTTTATTAAGTTTGAAATGAGTGATGGCTTAGTTTCAGCTGGAAAGTGTCGCTTTTTTATTGATATCTGGGCAGTTGATGATATGTATTAATAACTGGCCAGTTCACCAGGTTCCATTTTTGGCTGATCACATCTGAACACACCCAGAGTTTCAACTCCGATCCATGTTTGACTTTATGTTAACTGATCTGGTGAACCCCCTCAGACTGGAAACTTACAAGATGTGCCTACTAAGGGTCTGAAGTAGCCCACAATCCTGCCGAAGGTAAGTGATGCAGTGGGGCAGCTGAGGCTGCATTTAGCCAGGTGACCTTGTGGACACCGGTCGGCATCTAATACTATTCAAGTATAGTGACTCAGTTCCATGAATTTCCTTAGTTGTAATGTGAATGCCAGAATACAAACAGGGGCACATTGCATTTATGCCAATCACAAGACCTTGAGTCAAAGTGATTCCCTTCAATCATGAAGGCCTTTGGACAGTAAAATCACATACTTTCTGGATTTGGCCATCATATAACAATCGAACAAAAGCATTTCTTCCTGAAGACCAAATTATCAGGTGGTAGCACCCTCTCACCTGTAGCATTAATCCTGACTATTAACATGTCCTGGCAATATGATCAAGTAAACGTTTTTCTCAAACTCTGGCCATGTTCTGAATTGTATTCTTTCTTGTGGATGATTCCCCAGCATCTGAATTTCATGTGCCGACGTTTGGGAACAGTGTTCCAACTTCATTGGTGGTGCAAGCAGTCCCGCTTACACCACTAACGAAGATGGGACAGTTCCCGAACGCCGCCATACAAAATTCAGATGCCGGGGAATCACCCAAAAGAAAGCATACAACATGATCAAGTTAGCATAGATACTTCTTGTTACGTTTGATAAGACACTGTTCTCACATTCCAGACGCCAAAATGTTTTCACAGAAACGACGAATGCTGAAATTTGCCCTTCTTAATTCAGTCACTGAAGATCGCGAGTGACAAACGTTGCATATGGGTGTGTTTAAACAAATTTGTGCCGTCAACATGACGCCAACATATCGGCACGAACAGGTCGATTCCTCGTAGAGTCGCACAGATACGTGCCAGCAGAGCATTATTCTTATTTAGTTAATATGTTTTCCAGTAGAGTGCACCCTAATTCCGTGTGGAAAAAATTGCTCTGATCCATGGATGCGTCGGAACTCTGTCATGTTTTGGAGACGGTGAAATGCGGTTGGTTGTTCGTGGATGTGTCATAACCATACTAGATAATCTGTGGTCATAACAGTTCGGTGTGTCCTTGCAATCTGTATGAATGGGACAGATACGCTACTGCTAAACACATTTGTTATATGCGGTGAATATAGTTGAGTGGTTGCAGAAATAGCTAGCAGGTATGTGTGTTTATCATTTCACGTACTGGAAGCATACTGTTTATTTACTGTTGGATCTAAAAATACCACAATATTTGTTTGTTCTATATGTAAGTTTATGCGTGAGTTTTACTGGATTTTAAATAGG
>Ga0209755_10004360_pt1 | contig 16791 bp, 14 predicted proteins | sample TergutCo191P1_FD_187301 | JGI IMG/M metagenome (GOLD analysis project Ga0209755, IMG submission 187301) | Cornitermes sp. P1 segment gut microbial communities from Petit-Saut dam, French Guiana - Co191P1 (SPAdes) (version 2) | ecosystem: Host-associated > Arthropoda: Insects > Digestive system... | reverse complement strand
CCAAAGAACCGGCCCGGTCTTTGCCAGGGAACGCGGGGCCGCCGACAACGCTTTGCAGGCCGCGATGGCCCGCGCCCAAAGCTCGCGGCAGACAGCCATGGACGCCGGAGCCCAAACCTACCTTCCGGCCGACTGGAGAACAGCCGAGGGGCAAAACACGGCGGCAAACAGGGCCAGAAGAAACACCACCGCAGAAATCAGGGCGGCCGCGACTTTGTTTGCAACCGCCGCGGATAGCTTTGAAGACATAGCCCAAAGAACCGGCGCGGCGGCAACGGCCGCGAGAAACGAGGCCAACAGGGAATTCCAGGCCGCGCTTGCCAGGGCCGACGGCTCGAGGCGGGCCGCCGTCGCCGCCGAAGCCCAGGCCAACTTTCCAAACGAATGGGACAGGGCCGAAGCCCAGAACACGGCGGGCAGAAACGCCCCTAGAACCACGCTTGCCGAAACCAGGGCGGCCACCGCCCAGCTTACCTCCGCCGCCAACGGCTTCGACAACATAACCCAGCGGATTAGCGCGGCGGCGGCCAGGGCAAGGGAGGAAGCCGAAAGGGCCGAAAGAAACGAGGCCAACAGGGAATTCCAGGCCGCGCTTGCCCGGGCCGACAGCTCAAGGCGGGCCGCCGTCGCCGCCGAAGCCCAGACCCACTTTCCGAACGAATGGGACAGGGCCGAAACCCAAAACACCGGCGGAAGGGCCGCCCCTAGAACCACGCTTGCCGAAACCAGGGCGGCCACCGCCCAGCTTGCCTCCGCCGCCAACGGCTTCGACAACATAGCCCAAAGAAGCGCGGCTGCGGCAACCAGGGCCAGGGATGATGCCGACCGCGCCCTGCAGACGGCGATAACCCGCGCCGAAAGGTCGCGGCAGGCGGCGGTAAACGCCGAGGCCCAAACCCACTTCCCCGCCGAATGGAGGGAAGCCGAAACGCAAAACACGGCGGCGACCCGCGCCAGAAGAAACACCCTCGATGAAGTGCGGGCCGCAACCGCGCTGTTTGTCACCGCGGCGAACAGCTACGACGACGTAGCCCGAAGGAGCGGAGCCGTAGCCGCCGCCGCGAGGAACGAGGCCAACAGGGAATTCCAGGCAGCCGCCGCCCGGGCCGACAGGTCGCGCAGGGACGCGATGGCGGTGGAAGGCCAAATCCACTTCGCCGGCGACTGGGAAAGGGCCGAGGCCCAAAACACGGCGGCAAGGGCCGCCCCAAGAACCACCGTCGCCGAAACCAGAACCGTCGTCACCCAGCTTAACGCCGTCGCCGATGCCTTCGACAACATAGCCCAAAGAAGCGGCCCCGTCTTTGCCGGGGCAAGGGAAGCCGCCGACACCGCGCTTCAGGCCGCGATTGCCCGCGCGGACGGTTCAAGACAGGCCGCCGTCGAAAACGAGGCCCAGACCTTCTTCCCCGCCGAATGGCGAAACGCCGAGGCCCAAAACACGGCCGCAAGAAGGGCCAGGCGAAACACCCCCGAAGAGATGCGGGCCGCAACCGCGCTGTTTGTTGCCGCCGCCGACAGCTACGACTACATAGCGCGAAGAAGCGGTCCGATGCTTGTGATCGAAAGACGCGATGCCGAAAGGGACCTTCAGGCCGCGATTGCCCGCGCAACGCAGTCCAGGCAACGCGCCGCGAACACCGATGCCGCGACAAACCTTCCGAGGGACTGGAACAACCTTGAAACCAGGCACCGCAACGCGGAAAACGCAAGGCGCGGAACCGTGGCCGAAATGAGAAGCGCAGTGAACCTCTTCAACGCTTCGGCTGATGCCTTCGACGACATCGTCCAAAGGAACGTCCGCTTTGTGCAGGAAAACGAGGCGGCGGCGAGGGTGGCCAGAACCAACGCCGAACGCGAACGCCAGGCGGCAATCGACGCAAGGGCAAACGTGGCCGTCCCCGACGACTTTGGCAGGGCGGACTCCACCTTCCAACAGGCGCTGAGGGAGTTCAACGCCGGAAACTTCGTGGCGGCGCGAACCCAATACACGCAGTCGGCAAACCAGTTCGTCGGCTCGGTTCGGGAAACCGAAAGGCGGCGGCAGCTTGCAGACACCACCGTGGAACAGGCAAGGCAGAGGTCGGCCCGGAGCACCGCCCTTGCGATAAGCACGGGGCTTGCCATGGAGGAAGACGGTGAAACATAAAAGGCCAATCGCCATACTGCTGTTCTGCGCCTTTGCGCTTGCGCCGTTTTCGGCGGCGGCGACGGAAGCCGATGCCTACGAGTCCGAGTACGTCAGGGCCTTCCTCAACAATCAGTACCTGCGCGAAAACATCCGCCTTATCGCCCTTGCCGAGGAGCGCCAAAGGCAGGGCCGCTACAACGACGCGGTGGACTACGCGCGGGAGGCGATAAGGTTCGCCCAGCTTTCGGACGACTACATCGCCATGCAGCTAACAATCAGGGACACCCACGAGGCGATTGCCGCCGCCGCCGCCCGCCTTGAGTGGGCCAGAAGGTCCGGAGCTCCCACAAGGTACGCCGGGCTTTACGAAAGGGCCCAAAGCGTCTTTGCCGATGCCCTGGACGCCCGCGAGAGGGAGGCCTGGGCCGCCGCAATGGGTTTCGCAAACCAGGTTGTAGGCATTTTGGCCGGCGTAAGCCCGGTTCTGCCCGCCAGGTTCCTTGTCCGGACATGGGAAGGCACGAGGGACTGCCTGTGGAACATAGCCGCGCTGCCGGAAATCTACGGCGACGGCTCAAGGTGGCAGGTTCTGTACCAGGCAAACAGCCACAGAATGCCCCGCCCCGGAAACCCCCACCTTATCCGCCCCGGCATGATTCTGGACATCCCAAGCATAGCCGGCGAGGTAAGGTACGGCATTATGGAGTATTGACGCGCCAAGCCGTTATCCTGCGGCCTGACTGTGGGACGACGGTTGGTGCTTCCGCGAATTCGTTCAAACCGTTGTTGATCCATGCGGCGACACAAGGTATATTCTAAACCATGGAGCTTTCCATTGAGTTCAACCTGTCCGCCTTTAAGCACAATGTAAGCGAGACGGATATTCGGTGGGCTTTTGACACCGCCAGGTACGACGGTTGGTTCAATGGGGGCGAGGGGCAAACGAAAGATCAATATCTGCTCATCGGCTTTGATCGGAGCGGCAATCCCCTTGAGATTCTGTACAACTTTATTGACGATGCGACCATTAATGTGTTCCATGCAATGAGATGCAGGAACATGTATTTCCATTTGCTGCGATAAGCGGGGGAACCATGGCAAGAATGACCGAAGAAGAAGCCGATTACTGGGACGAGTATCACACGAAAAACCCACCCGTTCCCGGGCCCAACGGAACGGGCTTTTTTAGCCAGCGGCGCAAAGCTGCCCGTTCCTTAACCATTGACGACTTTTGCGCGGACTGGCTTATGACCAGGGCAATAGCCACCCAAAAAACCCCCGCCGAAGTTATCGGCGACTTGGTGCGTGAAAAGATAGCCGTAGGTACATGAGGGAACCCCTTGGACAAAATCAGAAACTCTGCGGAGAGGTTGGATAGTTGACCGCGGTATTCAAAGGCAGATAGAAGTCCAACTGATAGAAGTGTTTTGTATTGGAAAATTTAAATATCTAGCAAAAATCATACCCCCTATCCATAAACATGAGTCTAATCATAATTCTCAGTATCCCATTCCCAGAAAAATTCTCAAAAACGCAAAAGAAGCTTGACAATTGGCGAATTTATTGTAGACTAAACGTAGCGTTGTATAGAATCGGTTGTGCCTTTCAACTAGTAGGCTTTTAAGTTATGTACGCTTACGCTTGCGGTGACATATTATTTTCCGTTCAAAGCGTATTTTTGCATGAGTTGTATTCGGGTGTTGCCCGTTATATAACTGACATCCCGTGTGGATGGTTTAATGTTTTGGTTGGTCGCGAAGTTTACGTACGAAGCTGGGTGATCAAAAAGAGGAGGAAGTTTATGAAAACTTCGGCAAAATGGACATTCGCTAATATGGTGTTGGCGACATTAACTTTGGTATTTATCGCATCATGTGCTGTGCCGCATAGTGAAGTGTACAGTCCCGACGAGTCACCAGATGTACATTTGATGCTAGGCACCCAAATTCATGTACCACTTGACGTACTTAATATGGGGGATGCAAACCTCAAATGGCGGTTAGCTAACAATGAGGTGAACAGTGTTCAATATGGCCTCATGACCATCACCAGTGTTGGAGAAAGGCATCTTGGCTTCGACTTTGCTTTGGTAGATGCAATAGGCGAGCAGATGAACATTTCTAACCAGTCCATATATCGACCCAACCAAGCTCAGGTGATTGAAATAAACGGCGAAAGTATTTTCGTTTATGCCGTTATTAAATCGATCATGCAAAACCCTGACATGAGCAATTCCGCTCGAATTAGTACGCAAAGCAACCCCAGTATGAATAATAACACTCGGCTTACCGTCATAGGAAGTACGAATGGGGTAATAGCAGACTGGGGAACCTCGGGAACAGACTGGGGAGCGCCAGAGTGGGAGAGAGGAGTTGGAGGAACACCTGGAGGAATAACAGACTGGGGGAACCAAGGAATAGATTGGGGAGTGCCAGAGTGGGAGAGGGGAACTGTAAGACAACCAAGTGGAGTAGCAGACTGGGGGGAAATGGAGTCATACCTCTTATAACCTGGAAAGATGTTGTTATTATATGCGGTTTTTGCGTTGGAATGGCAGGAATGTTTTGGGCTTGTCTTTAGTAACAACTGATAGTCCTTCTGTTGGGGAGGAATAGCACCCCTCCCTAATATAAAGAAGCATTCTGATTAAATCCAAATTAACCGCATCTGCGGAATGTCATGAGCAGCTTGCAGAGGGAACCGCTGATTTCGCTATTTATTCAGCGGTTCCCTAAATCTAGCGACCGCCTCTTTACTTTTATGAGCAAGTTTTATATGAGGAGAAACAAGGTGCAACGTAGGCACAAAATCATCGGCGAGCTTTCCAGGCTGAATTATCTGCATATTTTTTTCTTTTACTGTCTTCCGGTTTGGATATGGCTTGGCACTTTTGCTTTTATGGCAACAAGCAGGCATGGCATGGATATGGAGAGCTTAAACCTGGTTTTCGGCTTTGTTGCGGCAGGAGTGTTGTGGTTTTTTCTTGGGGCGGCATTAAGCTTTTGGTCGCTAAAATCGGACAGCAAAACCGTGTCTGCGGTCAAAATAATACTTGCGGTCTTGGCCCTTATTTTGGTCAATTTTGCCGTGAAAACGGTTGTGGGTTTGCACCAAGAAACCCTTGTGCCCATTGTCACGGAATGGCTCCCTTACCTGACCGTTCAGGATGACGTTCCCCCGCTGATTGCCACGCCTTCGGCAAGTACGGCAACGTTATTGGCTCTAGGCTTTATCCTGTACCTCGTTTTTTTCTACAGGTATTTTTGCTATCGTCAAAAGAACGGGCGGCTGCTTGCGGCGGCGGTCGCCCTTGGCGCAGCGGCATGTCTGTGTCGTTATTTGGAAATAATTGTTTTTTACGGCGGGCCTTTGGGTTTTGGCACGTCGGGAATCGTTGCTTTCTTTGACGTGACAAACGTTTATATCATCTTCGCGGTGTCCGCTGCCCTTCACGCCGTTCTCTCCGGCGAGAAGGCTTTCGGCGCGGACGGGTATCTTAAATACGAGAGCAATGGGCAGAACCCATGATACAAATCGGAAACTATGCCAAAACAAGGTACTGGTTGGCTGCAGGTGTGGGGCATATACTTTGTGCGTATCACGGGTCTTGCCCACTATCGTTTCCTTCTAGAATTCACCCAATGCCTTAGGCAAGGGCGTTTTCCACCGCTCTGCTTATGAACTCGGATCGGTTTTTGGCTACCATGTCGATTTTTGCCAGCAAGCCCTCGTTTATGGAAATGTTGATCCGTTTTGACCTTGTGGTTACCGGAAGCAGGGCTATAGGCACGACAAGAAATTTGTAGTTGGTTTCCCACTCTTCCCAGTCTTCCCAATCGTACTGTATACGCTCAAGCGTTCTCGGCTCGGGAATCGACTCGTTTTCCTCCTTCAAAAACATTACGTGCGCTGCAAGCCCTTCGTGGGCCATCCGTAGCGTTTCCTCGTAGTCGTCGCCGGCGGTAATAAGCCCGGGCAAATCGGGGAAAACAACGCTAAAACCGCTTTCGCCTGTCTCATATTCGAACAGGGCTATGTACGTTCTCATTTCAAACCCGCCTGTTTAAGAATATTGTTCGCAGTTCCCTTCCTGATGTCCTTGTTGTGGGCCGGTATTGTAACCTTCCCCGTTTTCACCGGGTGCAGAAAATGGAGATGGCTCCCTTCCTGACCCACGGCAATCCATCCGTCCTTTTGGATAAGACTGACAAGCTGCTTGCTGGTATACACAACGCCCACGCATAAAGTATACACACTTATTTGTGGGCTTGCAAGATGCTGCAATGGAAACCCTGCGGGGGGAGCCTGAATTGTTGACCCTCGGCGTTTAAATGACGATATTCTAGCTATGAAACAAAACCCGTACACAAACCTCGGCAGGGCAAACCGCGTTTTGCGGGCGGCGCTGTTTTTGCTGCTTTTCGCTCCGGCGCTTTTGTCGGCGGAAGGCACCCTTTTCTCCCCCACCTGGGGCTTCCGGCTGGATTTGCCGCCGGGTTACGTGTATATCGACGGGAACGCGTTCGACCGCTTTTCGTTTCAGGGCCCAAGCGGGGCGATGTTCGACATGATCGTGTACGACGGGGTTTACCGGGATATCGAGGAAATGATTCTCGACGTAAACCGCCGTTTGGGAAACACCGGCGACACTTCCTTTTTTGAGTACGGCGGCAGGGAAGCCGCTCTCGTCGAGCTTCGCTTTGGGGGGCAGGAGGGCTGGGCGCTCGGCTTGGAGCTTGGCGAAACCCTGCTTGGGGGAACCCCGCTTCTGCTGGCCCTTGCCTACGCGCCGGTGGGAACGGAAAACGTGGATCTGCTTCACATTTCCGCCCTGAACTCCATCGCGCCCACGCTGGCGGAAACCCGCCGTCCGGGGCCCATAATGGAATTCGCCTTTCCCCGAGGCGGGCTTGTGGAAACGCCCCTTGCCGGCGGTCTTGGGCTTACGGCCTTTATCCGGGAAAACGACGCCCACGCGGCTCAGGCACTTGTGGATCAGGAGCATCTTGTTCTTACCCTTTACCTGCGCAGCCCCTTTTGGCTGCAGGCGTGGACTCGGTTCTACAGGGCGATTTTCCGCGACTCGTGGGACAGAATCGCGGACGCGGCCTTCCAGATTGAGCGGGCCTTAAGGGGCGGCGGCGCGGCAATCGACGCGGATCTTGGCGAAGGCGAGCGGGAGTTTGCCCAAAGGGTTCTGACCCTTGTGCAGGGCTTTTACTACGAGCGAAACATAGACGGCAGCGACTTCATCAACCTGGTTACCGCCGTTACCGAAGGCAGGGGCGACTGCGACAGCCGCGCCATGCTTTGGGCCGTGATTCTTTCGCAGGCAAACATCCCTTCGGCGATTATGGTGTCGCACCACTATTCGCACGCCATGGGGCTGGCGGACGTTCCCGGCACCGGCGCGCGCTTCGAGGCCGGCGGCACAAGGTGGCTCGTGGCGGAAACCACGTCCAGCGTGGACATCGGGCTTATTGCCGCGAACAAAAGCAGCGTGGAAAACTGGTTCGGCATACTGTTCGAGTAGCTACCCCCGCACGGTTTCGCGGTGGACTTCCCTGTTCAGCATTGAAAGAATCAGCACGGTGTTTACGGGTAGCCTGTACGGAACGGTAAACCTGCCGCCGGGAAAGTCCACGCCGATAATCTGCCTGCGCTCGCCGTTGGGAAACTGGGCTTCCAGGCGCACGGGAAACGGAAAGGGGTTTTGCGGCATGGTGTGGCTGAAAAGGCCGAACGCCTCGTCTTCCAAAAGGGCTTCCGGGGCGGAAACCGTGAGCACTATTCTTGTGTTGGAGGTAACGCTCGTGCCGGCCGGGGGGCTTTGCTGAACCACGGTTTCCCCGGTTTCGCCTTCCCAAAGCTCCCTTACGAAAAACTCAAAGGCCACTCCCGCCCCGCCAATCCACTCAAGCGCGCCGGCAAGCGGAAGCCCGGTTAGCTGCGGAACGGTCATGAGCGCCTGTTGCGGGCCGCGGCTCACCACGAACTCGATCTGCATGGGCCCGGAAATGTTGGTGCCGGCTTCCGGCCTTTGCTGCAGAATCGTGCCCGGAGCTTCTGGCGAATAGTCGAACATAAGCGGTTCCCTAAGCGTAAGCAGGGGGCCGCCGGAACCTGCGGCAAACGTAAGAAGATCCATCCTCACCACGTCCACGTTTCTGCCCACGAAATTCTCCACGCGGTTTATCACCGTGCCTTGGCTCACCACAAGCCGGACGCGCCGCCCGGCCTTCACAATCGTTCCCGGAATCGGCTCCTGTTCCAGAATCAGTCCCCTGTCGTGCGGCGACTGCGAGTAGCGAAGCTGGATGCGGGGGTTCAGCTCCCTTGCCTGCAGCTCCAGCAGGGCCTGGGTAAGCTCCCTTCCCTGCACGTTGGGAACCAGCACCTGTTCCTCGCCCCTTATAACTACGAAAAAAACCGCGACGGCGATTACCGCAGTGAAAAGCAGAAAGCCCATCGCCATGGTCACGAAAAGTTTCAGGTTGTTCGAAATCAGTTCATCCAGTTTTGCAGACCACATATTTACCTACCCCAGTCTCCCGCCTATAAAATTCCGCGCGCCGTTCAGAAAGACTTTCCACTCCAGCGCCTTCTTGGTTTGGTACTTGAGCTCGCTTACGGCAAGCACCCCGTCTCCCGTCTGTACAAGTATACCCTTATTTGGGTCTTTGCCCAATACCGTTCCGGGCAAAGTTTGGCGGCCCGGTTCCGGCCCGGAGCCCGGGGCAAAGCTTTGGGCCAGCGGCTCGGCCTTCAGAACGACAAGCTGCAGGCCGCCGTGGGCGGTCCAGGAAAGCGGCCAGGGAGTGTAGGCCCGTATTTTCGCGTCGATTTCCTCGGCGGCGGCGTTCCAGTCGATCAGCCCGTCGGCCTTTGCGATTAGCCGGCAGTAGCTTGCCTCGCCGTGGTTCTGCGGCCTCCCCTGTGCGCCGTTTGCCATTTCGCCGAGCAGGGCCGGCAGCATGAGGGCGGCCTTTTCGGCCATTGTTTTGCCCAGGCCTGCCGTGGTTTCCCGCCCGTCAAGCTTCAGCTTCTCCTGCGCAAGAATGTCGCCGGCGTCCATTTCCTCCGCGAGCCGCTGAATCGTGATTCCGGTTTCGGTTTCCCTGTTGATGATTGCCGCCGGGATCGGGGTAGGCCCCCGATACTTTGGAAGCAGGCTTGGATGGACGTTGATTCCGCCCAGCGGGAACAGCCCAAGGAACTTTGGCCCAAAGATTTTCCCGTAGGCAAAGGAAAGCAGAAGGTCGGGCCTAAGGGCCTGCACTTGGGCGCGGGCTTCAGGGTCGAGCTTTTCGGGTTTGAGTATTGGAATGCCCGCCGCTTGGGGGCTGCCGGCAAGGGCGGCGGCACAGTCGGTGGGTTCCGGCTTTCCGCTGCGGCCTTTTGCGCTGTCCGGATTGGTCAAAAGCCCGGCCAGCTCAAAGCCGGCCCCGGTTTGGCACAGCCCGAGCACGGCCTCGAGCGCGGGAACCGCTATTTCGGGGCTTCCCGCGAACAGGATTCTCAGAGGCACTAGGCGCTTCCCTTCTTTGCGATTTTCCCGAGTATCTTTTCCCGCTTCGCCTCCGGAAGACGGTCGATGAAAAGAACGCCCTCGAGGTGGTCGTACTCGTGGAGTATGACCCGCGCAAGAAGCCCGCCGGCCTCAAGCGTAAAGGAGCGGCCCTTTTCGTTCCAAGCCTGCACCTTCACCACCTTGGAACGGACTACGTCGCCCCAGTTGCCCGGTATGGAAAGGCAGCCCTCCTCGTACTTTGTGGTTTCCTGCGATGTTTCGATAATCGACGGGTTGATAAAAACGCGCGGGCCGTCCCCTTCCACGTTTGTGATAAAAATGCGCCTCAAAAGCCCCACCTGCGGCCCCGCAAGCCCCACGCCGTTGTGCTGCTCCAGCGCCTCGAACATCTTTTCGGATGTCTCCTTCCATTGGGAAAGGTTGGCTTTTAGGTTCTCCACTGGCGCGGCTTTCTGACGAAGCATTTCGTCGCCAAAAGTAAGAACATCCATGGATGCATGATAGCAGAAACGCCCCGTTGGTTAAAGGTGGGAACCCGCCCGAATTCGGGGGCTATTTTGGGGGGCAGGAATGGCATAAAAACTTTCCCTCTGGGTTGACGTTTTTGCCAAAAGAGTGTAAAATGTAGCCGTGAGGCATGACGCTGCCATTCCAAACGTGGCTTTCCCGCAAGCAAGCAAGCAAGCAAGCAAGCAAGCAAGCAAGCAAGCAAGCAAGCAAGCAAGCAAATTTTGGGGTTTAGCGCGGCTTTGTCAAGTACCCAATAGGCAATATTTCACACCACCATTTTCTCTGCTAGGCAACACGGCCCGCGCCCTCCCTGTTTTCCCGGGACGGAGCGGGCCTTTGCATATTCCCGCTGTATGGCGGGCAATCATGATGAAGGAGGTTTTTTTATGAAGAAAACCGTGTTTCTGGCGGGAATCGTGTTGGTTCTTGGCCTTGCGTTTGTCGCCTGCGAAATGCTCAACGGCGACGATGAATTGACGAACGGCGACAACAGGCTTCCCGCCCTTGGCGGCTCGGTAACCATAACAGGAACCGCAATTGTGGGACGGGAGCTTAGCGTAAACATCGACAATCTTGGCGGTACGGGCACCGTTACATACCAATGGAGGCGGGGAACTGCCGGCATCGTAATCGGCACGGGGCCCACCTATGTCATACAAAACGCCGACGTGAATTCAACCATCACCGTAACCGTAACCCGTGCCGGGTTTTCGGGCTACGTTACCAGCCCGCCGACCGCCATCGTAATTACCCCAGGCAGCCCGGCTCCGGATGCCGACGAAGTCGAGGCGGAAGGCGGCACCCTTGCGGACCGGCTTGCCTGGTTGCGCGACAATGCCGAAGACGGGAAATGGCACATCGTTAGGGTAAACGGCAACGAAAACATCGGCCCGCAAGAGCTGGCCTTTGGCGACAAGACAGTCGGCGTAATTCTGCGCGGCAACGGGGCAATCGGCCTTACCCAAAACGGAAGCCTGTTTACCGTGGGTTCCGGCGCTACCCTCCGGCTGGACGGCGAGATAACCCTGCAAGGCAGAAGCGCAAACAGCGCGCCTTTGGTATTTGTCGGATTAGGCGGAACGCTAATCACCGAGGAAGGTTCCGGAATAACCGGAAACAACAACACGGTTTCTCCCGGCGGCGGAGGCGTGCGCGTTGACGGAGCCTTTACCATGAACGGCGGGGAAGTCTCCCACAACTCGGCTTCCGGCGGTGCCGGCTGGCTTGGCGGCGGCGGCGTGTTTGTCCACATGGGCGGGGTGTTTGAGATGGAAGCCGGGACCGTCCGCAACAATACCGCAAATAACAGCGGCGGGGTACACGTTGGCCTGTTTGGAATATTTACCATGCGTGGCGGCGAAATATTGGACAATGCTTCCGGTTCCGCCGCTGGCGGCGTAATGGTGCATGGTGGGTTCGATATGTACAAAGGGAGAATCTCAGGCAATACCACCCCCGGCAATGGAGGCGGAGTATTGGTTTATGCGGACGGCGAGGGGGCCGGCGTATTCACCATGCACAACGGGGAAATTTCCGACAACGAAGCTTTAAACGATTCTGACTGGCTCGGCGGCGGCGGGGTGATGGTTCTTGCCGGCGGAACGTTCACCATGAATGGCGGCTCGATATTGCGGAACAGCGCCATTGTGACGGAAGCTTGGAGCGCCGGCGGCGGCGTGCGCGTAGGCGGCGTCTTTACCATGAACGGCGGGGCAATTTCCTACAACACGTCTCGGGAAGGCGCCGGGGTTAGTCTTTATGCAGGCGGCGTGTTCACGATGAATCTCGGGACAATATCGCGCAACTATACCACGGAGCAGCAATTTGCCAGCGGCGGCGGGGTGCAGATTGGCCAGGGCGGATTGTTCGTGATGCACGGCGGCACGATTTCCGAAAACACGGCCTTCCTGAACGGCGGCGGCGTTTCCGTCGGCTGGTATGGCGGAACAGGCGGCTTAGGCGGGACATTCGTAATGCACGGCGGGGCAATCTCCGGCAATATCGCGGGGAGCGTCGGCGGCGGGCTTAATGTCGATGCGGGGGATGTTGGCGAAGTTTCCACCCTAGGCAGGTTCTACATGCGCGGCGGAACCATCCACGGCTACAATGCGGAGGCACACCTTCAAAACACGTCCCAATGGAGCATGGCGTTGGGGGGCAACGGCTTATCCCAGTTCGGCACATTCGTAGGCGGCGAGTTTAACCGGTCGGGCGATTTGCCTAATACCAACCTCACCATAGAGGTAATAGACGGGGTGTTGCAGGGTTCCCTTGATCCGCCGCAACTGCCGACTCCTACGGACGTGCTCTTTGACATGGCCGAACGCCTTGCGGAGCTGACCGTAGGCGAAACCGATTCCAACGTAATATTTGAAGGCACTCCCCTGATTCGGGGCGGCGGAGATCGGCACATGAATCTTGAAGTGGTTTTGCACAACGGCGGAAATGCGTTGCGAATTAATGCCATCGAATCTTGGGCGGGGCTTGACATCCATCATTACGTTTTTGGGTTCCAAGCCGGCGACCTCATACGGGTAGCGGGAACGGCGGCAGCGGATAACCAAATGATTCTTCAGCTTGTGGGAGCCTGGGATTGGCTTGGCTCCATACAGGTTTCGGCAGGGGGCTCTTTTGAGATTGAGCACATACTCACTCATACAAATATTGTCCGGATGGAACATTCCGACCAAGAGCAGCCTCAAGCTGTCCGTATTTCCGGGGACACAGCCAACAGAAGCTTCACGGTTACCGAGCTGACGGTGAAAGGTACGCGCTAAACCGAACGTTTCCGGCGCTTGCTTCAAGCGCCGGAAACAAGCTCAAATCCCGCTGCCCAGGTTTCTCTCCGCCGACTGTGCCGCGTCGGTTTCCCTTTTTCTGCCGTGGAAAATCTTGACGACAATCCAGCGGACCGCACCGTACAGCGCGAAAAAGCTGAAACCCACGGCCATCGTGAGCTGGATGTTCCAGACCATCAGCGGAAGCACGAAAAGGATTATCAGGAAAGTGGAAAACCGTTTCTTGCCGCGCAGAATGCGGTTTACCACATGGGGATACGGAATCCGGGTAACCATAAGAAGCCCCGCCATAAGCGTGACTGCGGGAAGGAACCAGATAGTAACCATTGCAAAACTGTTGGGGGGCACGTCGAACCAGGCGCTGATTCTTGGCAAAAAATCCTGTTGAAAAACAACCATGCTCACGATAACGCCGGCGGCCGGGGGGGAGGGGAGGCCCACGAAACCCAAGTGGGTGTCGTCGGTTTTGGTTTCCACGTTGAACCTCGCCAAACGGATAATCGCGCACATCACGTACACGATGGCAGTCAGGTAAACGATTCTTCCTGGGATTACGAAGGCCCCGTGGCCCGCGGCCTGCAGCGAATGCGAATACGCCTCCACCAGCTTTACCATCAAAAAAGCCGGGGCCACGCCAAAGCTGATAACGTCGCAAAGACTGTCGAGCTGCGCGCCAAAGCTCGAAGTGGATTTGCTTATTCTTGCGATATGCCCGTCCATCACGTCGGCCACCATCCCAAGGAAAATCATGTAGCCGGCAAGGGCAAAAAACGAGAAGCTGGCCGTGGGAAACATTTCCGGCTCCCACAAAACGCCCAACCCCCGGCTTGCAAAGGCGATCGCGGTAAAACCGCAAATCCCGTTCATCAAAGTGACAAGCGACGGAAGCACGGCAATGTACTTCAGCTTTCTTCGCCTTCGCGTGCCCCTTGTTCCCAGGGCGATCCTTCTTCGTCCTTTCATGGCCTATGCGTTCGCCTTGTACACGACAAGCGGGCTAAGGCCGGCGTTTACCTTGTCGCCGATTTTTACCGCAACGTCGTACTTTCCTTCCAGGGGGAGGTACAGCTCCGTTCTGGAACCGAACTTTATCATGCCGAACTTTTCGCCCTGCCCGTACTCCCTGCCAAGCTCGGCCCTGCAGACTATGTGGCGGGCAACCGCGCCGCTGACCTGCCTTACCAAAAGCCTGTCGCGGGGCTCGTCAAGCTTTGCGAGAAGCACGTCGTTCGACTCGTTTACCCTGCTGGCGTCGGCGGCCATGGCGTTCTTGAATTTGCCCTTCCTGTAGCTGACCGCCTCGACCCGCGCCGCGCACGGCATGCGGTTTACGTGGACGTTGAAAATGCTTAGGAACATTCCTATGCGCAGAGCCTTGCCGCCAAGCTCCGCCACTTCCGTTTCTTCAATGTCGGTTATGGTTCCGTCCGCGGGGGAAAGCAAAACAAGCTTGTCGAAGGGGATTTCCCGCGCGGGATCCCTGAAAAACGCCAGCATCCAAACAAAAACGAGAAACAGAACCGCCGCAAGCAGGACAAGCGGAATTCCAGGCGGCATACAGACAATCAGCACGGCCATAAGCGCCAGAGTCAAAGCCGGATAAACCAAAACCTGCGGCAGGCCGTATTTTGTAAAGGGTATACGCATGGCTACATTCTAGCCGAAGCCGGAATGTTTTTCTATACCGCGCCGGAGCTTAACGGCTGGTTTTCAGCGCCCGCTCTTTTTCGGCCCTTTCCATCGCCAAAGCTATAAGGCGGTCGATAAGCCGCGCGTAGGGGATTCCGCTGGCTTCCCAGAGCTTGGGGTACATGCTTATCTTGGTGAAGCCGGGCATAGTGTTGATTTCGTTAAGCAGAAGCTCGCCGTCGGCGCGCAGGAAGAAGTCCACCCGGGCAAGGCCCTCGCAGCCGAGAACCCTGAACGCCCTTACCGAAAGCTCCCTGACCCGCTCCGCGGTTTCGGGGTCGAGCTTTGCGGGGATTTCCAGCGCCGCGCCGTTTTCGTCAAGGTATTTAGCGTCGTAGGAGTAGAAATCGTGGCTTGGGATAACCTCGCCGGGAACCGAGGCGGCGGGGGCTTCGTTGCCCAGCACGGCGCACTCGATTTCGCGGCCCCGGATGTTTTCCTCTATGATGATTTTCGTGTCGTAGAGAAACGCTTCTTTGAGCGCGGCGGAAAACCCGGCCTCGTCGCGCGCCTTGCTGATTCCCACCGACGAGCCCATGTTTGCCGGCTTTACGAAAACCGGCCCGCCAAGCTCGGCCTCGATTTCGGCAAACGGCGGCGGCGGCTCGTGCGAGCGCAAAACAAGAAACTTCCCGATTGGAATGCCCGCGTCCCGGAAAAGCCTTTTCATAACGTCTTTGTCCATTCCCACGGCGGAACCCAAAACGCCGGATCCAACAAACGGAACGTCCGCCAGCTTCAGCAGGCCCTGAACCGTGCCGTCTTCCCCAAACGGGCCGTGAAGAATGGGGAAAACCACGTCGAGCTTCAAGTCGCTCGCGGCGGCGACGGAGGCCGGTTGGCCGGGCTCGCAAGGCAGGCCGTAAATCGAGCCTTCGTTTTCGGGAACCAAGGCCACGGCCCCGCCCGGCGACGACAGCGAAATCGAATCGCCCGCCAACCTCCACTTTCCGTTTTTCTCAATGCCGATAAGCACCGGCTCGAACCTGTTTCTGTCAATGGCGTCGTACACGTTTCCGGCGGACTGGATCGAGATTTCGTGTTCCGCCGACTTGCCGCCAAAAAGGATACCCACCCTCAGTTTTCCGTTGCGCGAATGCATCGCCCGTATTATAGCGGATTTTTTGGGCGTTGGTAAAGGCGGCAAACCGGCGGCGACACGTGGACCTGATTTCGCGGCTGCCGTTGCCAATGGGCCACTTGACAGGCCCGGTGGAATGATTTACTTTTGATGAAATGTTGGCTTCCAATGGAGAAATAGCGGCGGGCGGCCTGAAGCCCGCGCATGAAATCCACGTCTGCCATAGAATCGACTTGCGCCGGAGGGTTATGGTAGGGTGGAACACCACTTAGAGATACTGTTCATCAGCAGATTTTTTCTCATGCTCGTTATCGAAAGGTTCATGAGGGTGTTTTTCGACAAAAGACGGACGCGCTTTCCCGTTGCGGCGCTTTCGTACCTGGCGTTTCCCGTCGGCGTGAATGGCGTAACTGCTCTTATGTTGTTTCTCGGCGAACTGCCGGTGATTCCCGCCATAATTCTTGATGCAGCGCCGTCTGTGGCATTGCTCTATGTCATCGCGCTAAATTACGAAGGAAGCTGGAAGAAACGGCTTGTGGCGGCGATTTCCATAATGGCTATTGGGGGCGCGATAAATGCCGTGTTCTTTGTTGCATTCGGTGCTTACATCACCGCGTTTGGCGTACCTCCGCCCAGGCAGAGCGATGTCCATTTATTGTTTGAAATGGTCGCATCGTTTCTGCTTTCTTTGACGGTGGCGCTCTTGCTGCAAAACTTCAAGAATATCAGGAAAAGCACGGCAGTCCTTCCGGCGGTGTGGGTTTCCGTTTTGGCAATCCCGCTGTCGTCAATTGCCGTGTCGCTCCTTATCGCATACGCCGACGGCATGTCCGCCCCCGTCCAGATTTTTATCATCTGCGTCATGTTCGGGATAAGCGTCTTTGTCTTCTACCTGCTGGACAGGATTTCCGCCTCTCACGAAGCCCGGATGCAGGCAGCCATGCACGCGCAGGAAAAGGAGTATTACCTTGCCCAAATCCGCACCATGCAGGAATCGGTAAGCCAGGTAAAAGGAATCCGGCACGACATGAAAAACCACCTCGCCGCCATA
>Ga0209755_10004359_pt1 | contig 16793 bp, 14 predicted proteins | sample TergutCo191P1_FD_187301 | JGI IMG/M metagenome (GOLD analysis project Ga0209755, IMG submission 187301) | Cornitermes sp. P1 segment gut microbial communities from Petit-Saut dam, French Guiana - Co191P1 (SPAdes) (version 2) | ecosystem: Host-associated > Arthropoda: Insects > Digestive system... | reverse complement strand
GAACAATGATGCGTTCTTCCACTGAGTTGGTAGAGGATTCTGCATTCAATATACAATCCTATATCGCGCAGGAATTTGCCCGGCGCATTGGCTCACGCGAAGAAGAAGCCTTTTGTCTTGGGGATGGAACTGGGAAGCCTACGGGCATATTTGGCGGCACTGGAGGCGCACAAGAAGGTGCATCAGCAACCACGACCATAAACTTTGACAACATGATAGATTTGTTCTACAGCTTAAAGCCTCCGTATCGAAACAGGGCAGTCTTTCTTGTAAATGATAGCACGATGAAGGTTCTGCGTAAAATAAAATCGGGTGACGGACAGTATATATGGCAACCATCTGTGAAAGAGAAAACTCCCGACACTATTTTGGGCAGACCTGTGTATGTATCACCATACGCGCCGGAAATGGCAGAAGATGCATACCCTGTTGCATTTGGTGATTTCAACTATTATTGGATTGCCGACCGCAGGGACATTCGTTTTCGTGTGCTGAATGAACTATATGCCGAACGTGACCAGATTGGGTTTTTTGCCACTGAGCGGATTGATGGGAAACTTATTCTGCCGGAGGCGATTAAACTGCTGAAAATGGAAGGGGCATAAAGATGGCTTGACCGAACCCAAACTGGGGTCGGACGGGGTATGGAATAACACACTGTGCTTAAAATGCTTTGAACTTCTGCCTCAGCTTTTACTGGGGCTTTTCTTTTTATTTGGACAATTTCTATACCATTTTGTACAGCATATATTAGTTGGAAGAAGCTATGCGAGGTGTTTTCTTTGGAAAATGGCAATCCAACTACTGCCACCAAAGATGAGAAAAAAATAACATACATAGAACGAAATGGCAGAGTGTTCCCAATAATTGAGCATTTCTCAGATTCACAAACTTATTTAGATATTATAAAAAATGCCATGCGGCGCGAAGCCGAATGCGATACCACAGCCATCTAAAACCATGTCGAAAACCAGCCAAGTGACTTGCTTTTCAGCCCATTCAGAGTTATGGTTATAGGGCAATAGCAGGTCACTTGTTGCTGTTTGGAAAGGGGTTCAAAGTGAAAAAACAGCAACAGAATATGGCAGCAATATATCTGCGTTTATCGCGGGACGATGGGGGCGATGTTGAATCTAACAGCATCCAAACCCAGCGGATGATGCTCCGGCGTTATTGCAAAGAACAGGGTTTTTCCATATATTCGGAGTACGTTGATGACGGCATTTCCGGGGTTACATTTGAAAGAGATGGCTTCAAACGCATGATTTCTGACATCGAAGATGAAAAAGTTGGGATTGTCGTTTGTAAAGATTTATCTCGCCTCGGACGCAACAATGCAATGGTCGCGTATTACACAGAAATTGTGTTTCCCGATGCGGATGTTCGCTTTATTTGCATTAATGATGGCATAGATTCTGCCAAAGGCGAAAATGAAATTATGGGATTTAAATCCATAATTAACGAGTATTATGCGCGTGATATTTCCAAAAAAATCCGCTCATCGAAACATACTCGCGCTCTTGCCGGAGAGTTTTCGGGTGTCGCACCAATTGGTTACCGCAAATGCCCGGATAACAAACACAAACTGGAAGTGGACGAAAAAGGTGCGGAAATTGTACGTTATATTTTCAAATTGGCTGTTAGTGGATTAGGCACATATCAAATTGCCGTTCGTTTAACTGACGAAAATATCCCTACGCCATCGGAGTATGTAAAAGGCGAGGTTTACACGCAGAAATATGCTCCTGTTTGGAAAGCGGTCACAGTTCGCGCTATCATCAAAAACCGCGTGTATTTAGGCGAAATGGTGAATGGCAGAAGTGTCAATAAATCTTTCAAAAATAAAAAACGGATATTTTTGCCGCCGGAACAACACATTATTGTGCCGAATATGCATCCAGCTATAATCACCGAGAAAGACTTTGACCTTGCACAGCGGATTATAAAGAACAAATATCGTCCAAACAAGGCGCGGCAAGAAAACGTCTTTGTGGGCATCCTCCACTGTGTAGATTGTGGAAGCCGAATGTCATTCACTCCAGCACCAACCAAAAGCTATGGCGGATATTTCATATGCAATAAAAACCGTACACGCGCTCCTAAGAATTCCGATTATGGCTATGGTTGCACAACGCATTACCTCGCAATGGATTATATCACCGAAGCCACCATCGCCGCAATCCAGCGACAGGCAAAGCTGGCAGAAGCACACAGGCACGAATTAAACGCATATGCCGAGAAACTGGCTGGTGCAAAGTATGATTTGGTGGAAAAACGGTCGCGGAAAGAACTCGACAAGCTGATACATCGCCGGAATGAACTGGATGTAATAATTAGGCGATTGTTTGAGCAGAACGCGCTGGGGGTAGTGTCGGATGAGCGATTTATATCCATGTCGGCAGATTACGAGGCAGAGCAAGCGGCAATAAAAAAGCGCATCACCGAACTGGAAATGCAACTAAACGAAACAAACAGTTTGGTAGAAAACGCCGGAAAATTCCTTGATATAATCAGTCGATATGTGGATGTGCAAACGCTCGACAAAGGTATGCTCAACGAGATAATCGACAGGATAGATGTTCATACCGGCGTAGGCAAACGAAATCACCGGGTTCAGCTTGTGGAAATTCACTGGCGGTTCATCGGCACGGTCGACAAAGTAGTATGCGGCAAAGAAGCCGACAAAAACGCAGGGACAATGCCCTGCTAATTTTACCGAGTGCTATCTTCGTTATTTATATCCCACGCACAGGGGATGGTTGGCAACATAAAGCTGTCTAATCTTACGCCAACGCCAACCGTAATGCTGTTTATGATTGCGGCGATGTTGTTTATCATACTCGCGGCTGGCTATGGTTTTATGTTTGGGACAATAACGACCTTCTCGGATGGTGGCAGGGCAACCGGGGTAAGCACAGGGTTTCAAGGGCAACAGTGCCATGAATAAAAACCTCCTTGGGGATGGGATAGCTGAAATAACCGGTTATCCGAAGTTATATGTATATATCTTTTATTTTATTTAACTTCTTTTAACAAAAGACTCTTCATGCGATATGTTCAAAAAAGTGGTTATTTCGGCTCAAGCCAGTATTGGCGCATAAAAAATGGCTTTCAAACCGAATTAAATCGGCTCAAAAGCCGTTGCAGACAAACATTGTAAACATAATAAAAGTGGTTACAGCAAACGAACGCCGCGCCATATTCTGCGATTCCCTGCTGTCGAATCTTGGGCGCGTGAAATGCCCGGAACAGTATCCAGTTCTTTGTTGAAACGTGTGACACTAATATGCGACAGACCGTTCTCGCTGAGATATTCCTTGAAGGCGTTATATAAATCCTTGCGAACAACAGCCGCCTTCGCATCAATCATGCAACACTCATACAAAAATGTCAGCACGATGGAGTTATCCATTTTGTACGATTGTAATTCCCTGTCGGTGCTTTCGGTCATGTTAAATTTGAATTTATTTGCCATCAGCCGCTTAAGTCCCACCAAAGCCCATGCGGTTATCCCATCGGCTTCCAGCATCAGTTTCTCTTCCAGTTCGCTGTCCTGTTTCTCTTCGGGGATTGTATTTGGAAAACGGATTATAACCAGCCGCTTATAAAACGCTTCGGAGCGGTCGTTGTAGCTTTTTGCCATTGCATTTAATGAATACAACAGCCGCACGGTGGGTCTGAAGGAAAACCCATCTTTGTGTTTATACTCGCCCATGATGCGGTCACCGCCTGTTAAGGCTTTGAACGTAGAAGTATCTTTCAAGGCTTCGCTGGACAAATCACCAAATATATTAGCCAATTTGCCGAAAAGCTGTATCGTGTTAAACTTTTCATCAAGTTTCTGCCACTGCAAGGTTGACACGTTATCCGGCGTTAACAAGATAGTTTCTATGACATGGAGCATCGTTGATTTGCCTGTGTCTGTATCACCCAGCAACATAAACGACTTTTTCGCCTTGTTCACGCTGATGAGAAGATATCCCATTATTTCTTGAATCAGCCCATGCTCGGTTTCCGGCAGAACATCATGCAAATACTTCATAAATAACGAACACTCTGCCTTCGGGTCGTAATTGCCTCCCAAGCGGATTGTAGACAGCACGGTCGGGGTATGTTCGGAAAACTCATTTGTCAGCGCATTGTACAAACCGTTTTTGAAATTAATAAGGTAGGGATTTGTATTTATCTCACGCGCCGGAGTATTTATTTCCATGCGCCATTGCATCTCCGCATCAGCTATTTGTGCCGATGTTTTGTGATTATCGTTCTTCATATAACTGCGGATGCGGCGTTTCGCCTCCAAATCATCATCTTGCATGACATAAACGCCATCTTCGTAAAAATAATATTTGTCTGCACAGAAAAAGACATTTTCATTTTTAGCGCAGTGGTCAGCCAAAACGCCGGGCATGAAACGCCGCGCACCTTTATCGGTGAATTCATACCAAGGGTCAATCGTGCCGCCGGACTGCTCCATCTTTTCCCTTCGAGCATCCTGTGTAGAATTAAAAGCCTTGTACAGTTCTTTATGATACGAGGGCAATCCCTTTATATCAGCGGCTTTGAAACCAAAATGTTCCTTGATGTCGTTGTTAATAAAAACCTCGGCAACCGCAGGCTCTACATTAAACAAGTAATCATCCACAAACTGCCGAGCAAGCTGAATGTCCAGTGATGGGTTTTTCTTAGGCTTAACGCCGGACAGCATTTTTGCCAAGCCAGCCACATCCAACGAATAATACGCCAACCCTGCCGGGGATTTGCATTTGCATTCACCCAGCTTTGGGCATTTGAATCCCTTTTCCGCAATCATAGCACAGGTCATGGGCTTTGTCTTAGATTTGTAAAAATGATTTATTTTCTTCTGTGTTTCGTCAAAGCTATACTTCGGGTAGGGCTTCGACAGCTTATGTATTGTATCCTCGCCGCCTTCAAAAACGGCAAGATTTGTAATCATCGCATACCAATCCGGCTCTGGTAAATTTTTCGCATTCTTTTTGCAATGTTGTAAAAACAGGCATTGCTTCCCGGTCAGCACCAGCCCTTTATTTGTGCCTCGCCCAACGGGTCGCACGGATATGCCCTGCGCGGATTCTTCCGGAATATCGGGTAAAACCGCCGCCAGTTCGTCTTGCTCGTAGCGCAGTTCGGGATTAAATTTGATTACTTCCACCATTACAGGGTCAAACTTGCAATGATAAAAACCCGGAAGCCGAAACACTCGCGATTCGTTAACGCAAGCCGGGTCTGCGCCAAACTGAGTGACAAGCTGTCTTTGTATATGCCGGAAACGCTGTATATTTCCCTTTTTTATCAGCCAATAGCAATGCAGGGACTTCTGCGTTTTGACAATCAACGAAGGCTCGATGGGAAACGCTTTTATTTGTGCAAGCTGTTCTTCAAAAGAAAGATTGTCGCACTCCATGAATTGGGCATTGATGCGCGTAATTTGCCCATCTTCATGCCCACCGTAGTTAATGACATAGTAAATGCCACGGTTTTGCTCATTATGGGATTTTAATTTTTGTATAATAAGCGGCTCTTCGTCATCATTCGTTTTGTCAAAGTTTTTTAACTGCTCATCCATATTTAAGCCGGAAAAGGCAGACTCTTTGCGGTCTTTGAGGATTCGAAGGCACACGTTTTCGGAAGGGGTAAAAAAGGCATTGAGAAATTCATAAGGTGAAATGTCGATGCCCTGCAATGTGTAATTATTCGACATCAAAATCCCCCTCTAACTCTTCCATTTCGCCAAAGCGTGTGCCGACAGATGCCTCGGCTACAATCGGCACAGTAAACCCATCAAATGGCTTGGTTTCCATGCAGTTTTTGATAAAAATAACGGCATTTTTAACCTCATTTTCGGGTATTTCAAACACCAATTCATCATGAATTTGCAATAATGGACGAAGCCAAGGGCGTGTTGGCAAGCCTTGGATAATTCGTCCAAGAGCCAATTTTAGGATGTCCGCCGCCGTACCTTGGATGGGAGTGTTCATTGCAACACGCTCGGCAAAGGATTTTTTGCCCCAATTGGACGAGGATATTTCGGGAATATTGCGCCGCCGCCCAAGCCATGTTTCTGTATATTTACGAAACCCTGCGCGTTTTTTAATTTCTTCTTGCCAACGTGAAAGGCGCGGATACCCAATTTTAAGGTTGCGGATGATTTTTTCACATTCGTCAATGTCAACCTCAAGCCCTGCCTTAAATTTCAGCGTTTTCTGAAGTCCCTTGGGGAACAGCCCAAAGAATGTGCCGAAGTTGCAGTTCTTGGCAATGGTGCGGCGTTCCTTAAAATCGGGATGGGATTTATCGGCAGCTTCCTCTGCTGATATTCTATAAATGACAGCAGTGGTAAGTGCATGGATATCGCCGCCCGTTTGGTAGGTTTCCAACATTTTATCGTCTTTGCAATAGAACGCACCAACACGCAGTTCGATTTGGGAAAAGTCCAATGCCAGTAAAACCTTACCTTCGGATGCCTTGATAAAGTTGCGAACACCAACATCATCTGCTCCGGCGCGAGGCATATTCTGACAGTTTGGGCTTCGGGAGGCGAATCGCCCTGTTTCCGTAGCCAAGGGCAGAAGGTCGGGATGAAGCCGCCCGGTCGTGCTGTTGATATGCTTCAAATATCCATCAATGTATGTACCTTTAATTTTGCCGTAATGCCGGTATTCCTGTACAAAATCAAACAGCGGTGTAAGTTCCTCACGGTTGGTGACACACCATTCCTTCAATAATATAATGGCTTCATCATCCAGCGCATCCTTTTCCTTGGCGGTCTGCTTCACCTTCGGCAAACCCAGCGTGTCAAATAAATATTTTTTGAATGCCACGGTTGATGCATTTTCGCCTATTTTAATATCGCCAATAATAAAGCGAATCTTCTCGCGAAGTTCTGTCAGCTTCAGCGCGGCTTCCGTGCCTTTGCGTTCCATCAGTGGACGGTCGATGGGAAGCCCGTTGTACCGCATAATGCCAACATAAACCGCCGTTGGCGATTCCACTTTTTCCACGATAAATTTGTGCTTGGGCAAAATCCTGTCAAACCAAGCGTTAAGATGATGATAAATCCGCAGGGAATAATCCGCATCCGCGCAAGCATAGCGAACGGTCGCTTCCGTACTGGGGTCGAGTTCGTCAAAATGGCGGTCACCGACAGTATCGGCATATGATGGCAGTTGCTCATTAAACCACTCAACCACTAGCGTTTTCAAACCGCAATCCCCAAGGGTACGGAAACCTTGTTCTCCTTTATAAACCATCTGTGCGGCGGCAATCGTATCATAACAAGGCTCTTGCACCACGATGCCCCTCGCATACAGGAATTGGCTCTCGAAGGCTAGATTATGGGCAATCTTTACAATGTCGGGACTTGCGAAGAAGCTCTCCAACCACTTCCATATGACGGTCTGGTCGGATGCGTTGCCATCGGTTTGGTGCTTCAGCGGAAGATATACGGCATCCCCCTCGGCAATGGAAAAGCTGATGCCGACGATGCGGCTCTTGTGTGCATCAATAGCGGCTTTTTCCTCTTTTCTGTATTTTTCGGTCGGCGCGGTTTCAAAATCGAACGCAACATGGGTCGCGCCGGATAGGTAGGCTTGAAGTTCATCCAACGTGTGGATGGCTTTGTACATAGTGGTCAACCTCCTTTTGGGCAGAAAAATAGCCCTATTTCATACAGAGTATGCAAGGACCGGGTTTAATAAATTTTGTCCAAATTAATTTTATTCAAACTCTAATCTTCGACATTTAATACATTATAATGCAACACAAATGCAGGATGATGTATTTAGGATTGATTTTTCCGGATTGCCATGTTATAATGGGTTTAGTTTCATTTTTGAATGAGGTGTAGTCGTGGCAAAAGCAATGAGTTACAACAGATTATGGAAATTACTGATAGATAAAGGGATGAACCGCAAGGAGTTAAGGGTTGCTGCCGGCATAAGCACAACAGCTATTGCTAAACTTGGAAAAGGTGATAACCTTAATACAGATACCCTCTTGAAAATTTGTGACGTTCTTGATTGTGATATAAGCGATATATGCGAAGCTGTCCGCGATGGGGAGCAGAAAGGTGGCGAATAAATGTCCAAACTGAAATCAATTGACTTGTTCGCCGGTATTGGCGGCATTCGTCTCGGTTTTGACCAAGCATTTGGAAATAAAATACAAACAGTTTTTGTTAGCGAGTGGGATGAAAAAGCACAACAAACATACCGCGCAAACCATCAAGATACAGTAGAAATATCGGGTGATATAACTCTGATTGATGAAACCGTAATACCATCATTTGATATTTGCTTGGCAGGTTTTCCATGTCAAGCATTTAGCCTTGCCGGTGCAAAAAAAGGTTTCTCGGACGATTACAAAGGAATGTCACGCGGCACTTTGTTTTTCGATGTTGCGCGTATTTGCGCTTATCACAAGCCAAAGGTCATTTTTTGCGAAAATGTAAAAGGATTAACTATCCATGACAAAGGACGCACTTTTGATATTATCAAAGGCACTTTGACCGAGTTGGGTTATACAGTTCACGAAAGTGTGCTTAACAGCAAAGATTATGGTGTGCCGCAAAACAGGGAACGTATCTACATAGTTGCGTTCCGTAATGATATAGACAGTTCTAAATTTATTTTTCCACCACCAACGGATTCCACCAAACGGATAAAGGATATAATTGAAGAACATCCGGTGTCCGTAAAGTATTATCTTAGCGATGTTTATGTTGAAACGCTCCGCCGTCATCGTGCGAGACATGAATCAAAAGGGCATGGATTTGGATACGAAATACGGGATTGGGAAGATGTAGCCGGTGCTATTGTATGCGGCGGCATGGGCAGAGAACGCAATCTACTGATTGATAAGCGACAAACAGACCTTACTCCTGTAACGAAAATAAAAGGCTCAGTAAACACAGAAGGCATCCGCAAAATGACTCCTCGAGAGTGGGCACGTTTGCAAGGTTATCCGGATACCTTTGCTTTACCGGTTGCCGATGTTCACCTATACAAACAATTCGGTAATTCCGTTTCCGTGCCTGTAATAAAGGCAATCGCAGAAAATATAAAGAAAATCCTCGACAATCACAAAAAGGGAGTTGCAAAATAATGGCTATAACAGGGAACAAAGGCGAATGGTCAGAAACCTATGCCTTCTTGAGATTACTTGCCGATGGCAAACTCTTTGCCGCTGATGAACAGCTAAACCGCATCGGGGATATGTTTTTTCCAATTCTGAAAATTATCAGAGAGGAAACTCGCGGAACACAGTATGAGTATCATCCAAATAACGAAACCGCCGAGGTTAAAGTCTTTCTGAACGATGAACAACTGCTGGGTTTGCCGGCTTCTGTTTTCGATGCGGAAGCGAAACACCTTCTCGGTGAAATTGCCACAGGAAAAACAGCCTTTGAGGTTGCAAGAACCGAGGCGTTTATTAAGACTATTTTTGTGACGAAATTGAAAGCCCCAACAACAGACAAATCGGATATTAACATCCAAATACATGATGTAACTACAGGCTACAGAAATGTTGTCGGATTCAGCATCAAAAGTGATTTGGGTGCGCCACCAACCCTGCTAAATGCCGGCAAAACAACAAATTTTGTTTATGAAATTAACGGAATAACCGTTTCCGATATTGATGAAATTAATGCCATTAAAACCAAAACAAAACTTATTGACCGCATGGCGGCGATTGCAAATAAGGGCGGCAGTTTGACCTTTGTTGGCATGGAAAATGCCACGTTTGCGCGGAATTTGTCCATGATAGACAGCCAAATGCCCTCTGTTGTTTCAGAAATGTTAGTTGGCTACTACACAAAAAATATTGCAGATTGTTTGTCGTTGTCTAACCATGTGAGCCAAGTAAATCCATTATCACAAGATGCAGAATTTTACAGACACAATATAAAAGAAATGCTGTGTGCTATTGCCCTCGGTATGAAACCTGCCACGGCATGGGATGGAACAGATGAAGCCACGGGAGGCTATATCATCGTAAAAACAGATGGCGATGTTTTAGCGTATCACATTTATAATCGCGATGCTTTTCGAGGTTACCTTTTGAAAAACACAAAGTTTGAAAGAGGAAGTTCATCAAAGCATGATTTTTGTACCCTGTATCAAGAGAATGGCAAAATAAAAATAAAGCTCAACTTGCAAATCAGATTCAGTTAATGGATAAACACACACCAGAACAACGCCGCCGTAATATGCAAGCTGTTAAAAACAAGGACTCAAAAATAGAGGTCGCTCTTCGCATTGCATTATTTCGCAAAGGCTATCGCTACAGGAAAAACTACACAAAGGTCGTGGGCAAGCCCGACATTGTGTTCACTAAAGAAAAAATCGCTGTATTCTGCGATTCGGAATTTTGGCATGGACATGATTGGGAAAATCGCAAGGCTGATTTCAAAAGCCGCCAAGATTTTTGGATACCGAAAATTGAACGTAATATGGAGCGTGACCGCGAAGTGAATCATCAGCTTGAAACGGAAGGATATATTGTCCTTCGATTTTGGGGTAAGCGCATCAAAAAGGAATTAGATGCTGTTGTTACCGAAATAGAAAAAGTCGTACTGGAAAGGCGTGGCGAAATGCCCGGGAGGTAAAGTTTGCGAGTAGGTAGTATGTTTGCGGGCATTGGTGGAATCTGTATTGGGTTTAAACAAGCCGGAGCAGAGTTGGTATGGGCAAATGAAATCGACCGCTATGCCTGTGAAACATATCGCCACAATCTCGGCTCTGATTTTTTGGCAGAAGGTGATATTCGACAAATTAACCTTGATGAGATACCCAAATTTGACATTCTTACCGCAGGGTTTCCCTGCCAACCATTTTCAGTAATGGGCAAGCAACAGGGCTTCGCAGACCCTCGCGGTACAATGTATTATGAAATTCTACGAGTCATTGACAAAGTGAAACCGGAAATCGTGTTCCTTGAGAACGTAAAAAACCTTGTACAGCATGACGGAGTACGCACATTTATCACTATATATAACACACTTGCTGAAAGAGGATACTGTGTAAAATACTCCATACAAGGAGCGCACACCCATGCAAATATTCCACAGTATAGAGACCGTATTTTTATTACCGCATTTCTCGACCATGAAAAACTCGAACGCTTTTATTTTCCCGATGAAGTGCCGCTTACAAAAAACATAAATGCCATCGTCGACCGCAATGCTTTAGCTGACGAAAGCTATTACTACCAGCCACCAAGCCGATATTACGAGACACTTAATGCCAATATGACAAACAGTAATGCTATTTATCGCATAGACGACAGCGGCGTTGCCAAAAGAGCATGGGAAATTTGCCCTACGTTGAAAGCTAATATGGGAACATACCATGACCGTGTTCCGTTAATTCGAGACAGGCACGGCATCCGTAAGCTGACCCCTGCAGATTGTTTGTTGTTGCAAGGATTCCCCAAAGGTTATGGCTTTCCCGATATACCGCAGAGGGATATTTACAAACAGCTTGGAAATACGGTGTGTGTGCCTGTGGTGATGCGGATGGCGCGGCGCATAATCGCTGTTATTGCAGAACAATCGCTTTATTCAACATAGTGGAGGCACAGAATGGATAAGAATACAATTTTCACAAGAGTGCAGAAATGTTTAGAAACTGTGCCAGTTATGCTTATAGGTACTGGTGCAACAATACCTCTCGGAATACCCGGAATGGGTGGTTTATCAGCGCATCTTATTTCTACGCTTGATGATAAATATAAAAGAGATACATCTTGGAATGAAATTAAAGGCAAACTTGATAACGGTATGGGCTTAGAGTCTGCCTTAACTGATGTTACTTTGGCAGATGCCTTGGTCAATGATATAGTTGAAAAGACATGGGAACTGATAGTCGAAGCAGATATTTCCGTATTTAATCGATGCATTTTAAACAGAGAGACTCTTCCATTGTCAAATTTGATTAACAAGTTTTATCAAGTACATCCTAAATGCATTAATATTATCACCACGAATTACGACCGCATGGTTGAATATGCTTGTGACCAGAAGCGTATTCAATACGATACAAGGTTTCAAGGCGGATATATTCGCCACTTTTCGACATCAAAGGTTGGTAATAAGGATGTTGTAAACATCTTTAAAATACACGGCTCTTTAGACTTATTCAAAGATGCAAGTGGTCTGGTTTGCTCTATCCCCGGTCAACATAAAACGCTTCCTGTAGGTTTTTTGCCCGAAATAATATCTCCCGGTATCTCGAAGTACAAAGCTGTTTTGACAAGCAGTTGCCGCAATATTCTAATTGAATCTGCGCCATTGATTAACAATGCATCTTCTTTTCTTTGTATTGGATATGGCTTTAATGATGAGCAAATTCAAACTGATATTATTGCACAAATAAGAACAGGTAAGCCAATAGTTGTTTTAACACAGGCTGTTTCACCTACCGCCAAAAGTTTGATTGACAGCAACAGTAGTAATTATATTTTGATTGAAGAAAACCCAGAAAAGAAAAATTCAACACGTTTTACAATTGATAAAAATCAATACTGTCTTGATGGTGATTTTTGGACAATTGATGGATTGACACAAATAATATAAGCGGAGGCAATAAAAATGAGCATTTTCAAATTGGACGAAATGGCAAAATTCGGTGATGTGCAAAGTGTTGATACGTCAACGGTCATTATCCGAGTTTCAGACTCAGACTTACTATCTAAATTACAAGTGAATCACTTAGTTGTGATTCGGTCATCGAAAGTCGGTCGATACCTTATCGGCTTGGTAAATAAAATAATGCGTAAATATGGAGATGAGTCCGATTTAGCGCAAGGAGAAGAAATAGCGACAAGCGATATCGTTAAAGTCACACTTATCGGAACATATGTTGAAAAAATTGGCGAAGAAACTGACATCTTTAAAAGAACTTTAGAGTCCGTGCCGGAAATTTCTTCTGAGTGCTTTGTGCTTTCGGAGAAGGTTCTGTCCGATTTTATGAGCATTATTTCTATAAAAAATCTTAAAGACATTGAACAACCCTTGCTCATAGGAAATTACACATTGAATGATGATGCCAAAGCATGGTTGGATGGAAATCGCTTGTTTCAAAGACACGCAGTAATTGTTGGAAGCACCGGTTCCGGAAAATCTTTTACTGTCGCAACAATTATCGAACAAATCGCCCAATTGAAATCTGCAAATGCAATATTGTTTGACATTCACGGGGAATACAAAACAATTGTTGATTCCGGCATCCAATATTATAAAATTGCAAGCCCCACGGACACGAATACAGATGGCGTTATTTTCCTTCCGTATTGGTTGTTGACATACGAAGAAATGATATCAATGATGCTTGATAGAAGCGATAATAATGCGCCAAATCAAGCTATGATGTTTTCTACATCTGTTATGAAATGGAAGAAAGATTATTTGTCCACCATAGGAAAATCAGATATGGAAGCAAGTATTACTTTAGACAGCCCGATTCCATATCATTTATCCTCGCTTTTGCAAGAATTAAAAGACAAAGATGAAGAAATGGTAGCAGGGGCAAGAGCGGGAAGTGAAAAACAAGGTGCTTTTTTTGGAAAATTAACGCGCTTTATTCAACGCCTTGAAGCTAAAATCTCAGATAAACGGTTGAATTTCATGTTCAACAGCGACAAGTCACTCCTTGAATACGGGTACATGACGGACTTATGTAAAAAACTTATGAAGCCTGCAAGCGGAACAGAATCCGGTGTTAAAATAATTGATTTTTCAGAAGTTCCATCAGATGTTTTGCCTCTTATGGTGTCATTAATTGCACGAATAATTTTCTTTTTGCAACAATGGACAGATAAAAGCAAAATACACCCTGTTGCAATATTTTGCGATGAAGCCCACCTGTATATTCCGCAAAACACAACGCACAGTGCTGAAATTTCAAGTTTGAGTAGTTTTGAGCGAATCGCTAAAGAAGGGCGAAAGTATGGGGTTGGACTTGTTGTTATTTCACAAAGACCTTCTGAAGTAAATCGGACAGTTTTAAGTCAAAGTGGAAATTTTATTGCTATGAGGTTGACGAATGCCGATGACCAGAATGTAATTAAGAAATTGCTCCCTGACAGCCTTGGTGATTTCTCCGATTTATTGCCTATTCTTGATGTTGGCGAAGCCCTTGTTGTTGGCGATGCCAGTCTTTTACCAAGCCGAATCAAAGTTAATAAGCCAAGCAAAGAGCCGAACAGTAATACATTGGGCTTTTGGTATGAATGGTCAAAAGATAGCGCACCGGACAATGTGGAGTTAGCCGTTGAAGCCTTGCGAAAGCAATCAAAATGATATGCAAAGCCCCCGGCACAAAATCCGAGGGCTTTGATTTTACCCGATTTTCGGGCTTTGCCGCGTTTATCCTTATTTCAAATCTTCAAATGGTGTTTTCATTCCATAAGCGGCTTGTGCGCGTGGGATTTTTCGTGTTTTTATTTTGATAATAATAATCTCTGGGTGAAATTATCCCGTCCTCGTTCAGCTTTGCCGCAATTGCGCGAAACCCCGTGCCACATCCTCGCATTTCAAAAATTCGCCTAACGATGGGTGCGGTGTTTTCGTCTATCATAAATTTGTGACGGTTTTGCGGGTCTTTTTTAAGTCCGTAAGGCGCGTATGTTCCCACATATTTGCCGTTTTGCGCCGAAGCACGCTTTCCGGCCTTTACTTTGTTGCTGGTACTGCGGCTGTGCATTTCATTAAACCAATTTCGGAAAACCATCATGTCATCCAGTTTTTCGTTAAGACTGATAAGCTCGCATCCATGCTCTGGCAGGAAAATTTCGGCCAAGTTTCCGACTTCTAGGTAATTTCTTCCAAGACGCGAAAGGTCTTTGATGAGTATTACATTTATGTGTCCTTGCTTCACATCCGTCAGCATTCGTTGAAAATTCGGCCTATTTTGGTTTGTCCCGCTGAAGCCATCGTCTTGATATACAGAAATTAACTCCCAACCCATATCTTGTACATGTTTTGTGAGCATGAGCTTTTGGTTTTCGATAGATACTGACTCACCCATTCTTGAATCTTCTTTTGAAAGGCGAACATATACACCAACCCGCTTATTCATCGACGTATTCCCGCAGAATTTTCCGCACGATTAAATCCTCCAATGCTTTTTGGAGGTCAATTTCACCCTTGTATATGCTGGTGACACGATAAAGGGTCTTTCCGATTTGTTTTTCTTGATATGTAGTAACCGCTTTTGCATCAGGTGTTCCTTTGTCCGCAGTTTTCACCAATAATCACCCTCTTACGAATAATCTATTCGGTAAAAGGGTCGAGAATACGCAAAAAGCCTGTACACATGGGAAAAGTACAGGCTTTTTGCTAAGGGCTAATTTTCTTCCTTACTTGCTATACTCGTTGTAGGGTCGTGTTTCACACTCCGTAAATTCCAGTTCCTGTATAAATCGAAAATTGATAACCACTTTTTGTGTGCGGTTAAGAATTTTCCCGCCCTCTGCCTGATGCACCACGATGCTATCAATAAATGCGCGTAGGATTGGGACGGTTAATGTCGTTACGTTTTCGTATCGGCCTACTAATTCAAAAAACTGCATGATATTATTCTCGTTGCTGTTTCTGGTGGACACGATTTTTTCCAAGTCATCAATTTTTTCCTTGAGGGATTTCTGCTCAGTTTCATAAGCCGCTGTTAGCGTATTAAATCGCTCCTGCGACATACTGCCCAAAGCCACCTGCTCAAATAGCTTTTGGATAAGCGTATCCAATTCGGCTTTGCGCTTCGCGGCGGTGTCAAGGTCATCGCGCATTCGTTTGGACTCGCTTGTCGCGCCCTGCCCTGCCAGCTTTTTGGCGTAATCGGCAAGCTCATCGTGATGCGCCGCCACAAACCATTGTTTTTCCTGTATGCTTTCCAGCACCAGCTTGTATACATCATCGTATTTTATGTAATGGGTAGTGCAATATTTTGGACTTTGGCGATAACGATTGCACACATAGGAATTGTGAACCACGCCTTTTCGTGTGGGCGATTGAAGCACCATGCCCGCGCCGCAGTCACTGCATTTCAAAAAGCCCGAGAAAATATTTACAAAATCGTGCTTGTTCCAGCGTTGTTTTTTACGGACTGCATGTTGCACGATGTCGAACTCCTCATCCGTCACCAGCGGTTCATGGGTATTCTGCACAATTACATATTCATCTTCCGGCAGTTTGATGGGCTTCCTGTTTTTGAAGGATGTCGGCTTGCTTTTTTGCGACACCATATGCCCCAAATAAACCTTGTTTGTCAAAATCACGCGAACCGATGAATCTGCCCAGTCGGTTTCGTCTTTGTAGGTTTTCGGCTTGGTGATGCCCCATGTCTTTTGGGCATACGAACGGGGGGTGAGTACGCCATCCTCCCTGAGAATTCTGGCAATTTTGGCTGTTCCCATGCCCTCAGCCGCCATTCGGTACATTCTTTGCACAAGCGGCGCGGTTTCGGGATTTGGAATGAGAAGATGCCTGTTTTCCGGGCTTTTCATGTATCCAAGCGGCGGTGTTTGCCCGGTATAATTGCCCTTGAATGCTTGACTACGATAAGCCGACCTCACTTTTTTGCTTAAATCTTTGGCGTAAAATTCATTAATAACCGACCGAAACGGCATAATGTCATTGTCGCCGAAGGCCGTATCAATGCCGTCATTTACCGCTACGAAGCGCACATGATTATCCACGAAAAAAATCTCGGTATAATACGCGACAAGGGCATTATTTCTCCCGAGACGAGAAAGGTCTTTACATAACACCGCACCTA
>Ga0209755_10004358_pt1 | contig 16795 bp, 12 predicted proteins | sample TergutCo191P1_FD_187301 | JGI IMG/M metagenome (GOLD analysis project Ga0209755, IMG submission 187301) | Cornitermes sp. P1 segment gut microbial communities from Petit-Saut dam, French Guiana - Co191P1 (SPAdes) (version 2) | ecosystem: Host-associated > Arthropoda: Insects > Digestive system... | reverse complement strand
TTTCATCTTCAAGCCCTTACTCACACTGATGCTCAGATTCATAACATACAACCTCACCCATATTTTGTCAGACATGAGGTTTTCACAGTTGCCCTATGAAGATTACTGCCTTCTGGAATGCAACACCATATATTCTGGTGAACTTGCACACTGAAATGCCTGTACACATCAACCAGGTTACACAATGTCACATCCCTGGTAACAATAATCTTCATTTTGTTTTACATCATTACTAGTTATTTTATCTTTGGTGTTCACGGCACTGAAACTCTGGTTCATGTAAGATAATGTAACACATCACCACCAAAAAGAAGAAGCCACAATGAACCAGATGTACAACACATACGGACAAACCAAATATTTATTCAAACTGTCTACATTTTGTGTGAGATTTAAGGTTCTGACAGTGGTGTTGGTGCAAACACAAGTCTTCGTAGAAAACACTGTGTCACTGGGTGAGTAGCTCCAACATTTCAAAAGAGTTAACTACTTCCATTGATTTCCGATGTTTGAAAGGAGTGCAGTGCCTTCATTCTTCTTGGATTATTTATGCTAACACAAAGGCACTGTGGTCCTCTGAAACATCAGGAAACACTCACCCTATCAACATAGCGCCATATCCTGTGAGATTTGTAAGCTTTCCATATTCCATCATCTTTTTTTTTTATTCATAGGTCCAGGCATCATGAATTAAATTTAATAACTGTCCAACAAGATGTTATTGTATTCAGTTTATTATATTTCTGTAGGCAGCTCTACATGTTTCAGGTGTTGACACCCATCATCAGGAGCTCGTAAAACTGTAATTATAGCTTCTGGCACTGGTCAACCGGGACTACTACCATCTGCTCTCATTGTTGAGTTGGATCAGTTCCAACTTAACAATGACAGCAGATGATAGTAGACCCAGCTGACCAGTGCCAGAAGCTGTAATTACAGTTGTATGAGTTCCTGATGATGGGTGTCAACACTCATAACATGTAGAGCTGCCTACAGAAATATAATAAATTGAATACAGTCACATCTTGTTGGACAATTATTAAATTTGTCATCTATTTAATTCAGCACTCTACACACTTTCTGAATTCTCTGCTTGATAACAATCTCTGATATTCAGATTTTAGGGTTCAAACCACAATGATTATAAGAATACATTCACTTAAATGCTCTCTAGTTTCTCATTTTAGCTTACAGAAGTGCTAGAAGGTAAGCTGGATGCAAATTTGATTTTAAAAAACTACAAAGGGGTTTTTTTTTAATGTCTGCATGGAGAGAAACTGCTCTGTTCTGTATGTACAATGGTTTATGTTGATAAAGTCTGCATATGTTGATGGATGTATCACTGGTTTGTACACCACTGATAACCTGGAAGGTACATTCAATAAAATGCCATATACTTTCCAAACACCAAATTCACATATAACCCTAAGTCATACAAAATACTGAAAACTCTGTCCACAAAAGCCTCAAATTTAGCCAAATTTTCATTGTCTGACCATGTCACGTTTCTTGTAGCAAATGTTTAGTGGAATATGCAGTGTACACAGAACACTGAACATATATTTATCAACCATAATTTATTAACAACAATTGGCTAAAATTATGTACTATACACAACTTTTAGTCAGTTTTTAAATACTGATTAAGTTGTTGACAAATGATGAGAAATATCAAGTAATATTACACTGGCTGGGTTTTTTTTTTGGTTCCCTGTTAAGATTCAGGGTGATTCTTATAGTTTTGTCATTGCTGAATCTGAGTATGACAACCAAATTGCCCCATAACCCACCAATGTAAAGGGAAAGGGGATAAAACTTAAAAAGAACTACATTTGTAATAAAAATGTAATGTGTTGGTTTCTAATTACAATATGCAGTATCAAATAACAAACATCCCTACATCCTCAACAGAAAAAAGGTCATTAAACACTCACTTTTCTTATTTTGCCTCCTACATTCGCCAGTTGGTGTCTCTCTTATTAGACTCCAGTAGCATTCAGCCAACATATTTGGACTCCTGTCTTCCTTTGTACCTCTTTTCAATTTGGGAAATATTCTGACAGAAACTTTCACCATATTCATCAGACGGCTCACATGTTGTCAGGAAAAAAATCCAAATTGGAATGCAGAACATGAAGATTCAATGACATGTTACACCCCATAGCAATGTGTGATGAAATTAGTTCCTGCACATTTTCACTATAGTTTTCCACTTTTCCATTGTCTAGAAACTTTCTGCTGACGTTTTAATGTGTCTACCAGCCTCTTCTTTCTGTAGAATTTAATTTTGTACTAACTTCTTGGTATTCAAACAGTTGTTTAATTTGTGAACCAATGACAATTCCTTCTTTCAGCTCAGCCTCACTTATTTTGGAAAATTTTTCCCTTAAATAGGCAAACCCTTTGCTCTCTTTATCCATCGCTTTCACAAATATTTCTATCAAACTGAGCTTGATATGCAATGATGATAAATAAGATTTTTGATTTATCCACTAAAGCAGGATGTGCCACATTCTTCTGACCTGGTGTTGTTTCTGAATGGAGTGGCCATTTTTTTATTTTCTAGTGGCAGTCCCTCACTCAGCTGGACCATTGACATTAAAAGCAACATAATTTAGTCCATCTACCTTGCTGTAATTTGCAGGTCAGCACATTTATTTCACTGGTGTTCTTCACAGCATATTTCTTGCAGTGAAACCTAAAGGTTCTTGTACGTTTCTTTCATGTGCAGTGCGTGGGGCCATGGAATGGAAGGGAACTTATTTCCATTGTGGAGAACATTGCCTTCAAAATGACCTTCAGTTGGATCAATGAAAAGCCTCCACTGCCCAGAGGTGTGTTCAAGATGCAATTCTTCCACTAACTCTTGGATGTTATTTTAGTACACAAGATCACTATCCACTGAGTAATACGCTGCTATTTCTGACTGCCTCTTCCTATACAATGATACTATTATTACCTTTCTCAAGAAGATTGTGCTGCTTAAGCTGTGATACAAGTTACTGAGCCTTTGTTTTGTCACTGTGACAAAATATTGCCATATTTAGCATCCCTTCAATTTGTATTGTGATAATTTCACACTACAAATGAAAGAGACGCTAAACAGCAGACAGGACAGCTTTTCAGTTTGAGATATAGTTGGAGGCAATATTATTCTCTGGATTTAAGTGACTTTTATAAGTAAAAATAAATGAACACTATAAGAACCCTTAGGCCCAGCCCCTACTTTCAGTTTTTGGCCATTCAACTGAGGTTTCAACTGGTATCATCCAAATGGAGGGTGATATAAATATTTTATTCACACATTCAAGTTTGTAAACCTATTTCCAATACAAATCTATCAAATTATTTCAGGGACAAAACTGATGCCGACCGGTGTTATTTACTTATTCTCAAATAAATTAGCACTTTTAATTCTGAGAATTAAGCAACTCTTCAGAAATCTAGAAAAACCCTGAAACAAAACGCAAAAGGTTTTTTTTGGCTACTTTCCTTATAATTTAAAAATACTGGTCCCACGGGAATTTAAAACATGTTAACTACATGTAGGACTAAATGTTCTCCAATGGTAAATATCCAGATTATGGTCTTGTAGGAAGAAACAATGTGTAGTTTCCTAGATCATGACATGTAGTTACAATGACCTGTTGCCTCCATCTTCAGGACAGAGGAGTCATTCCTCCGATCAGAAGGGTCAGACAACAGGTGCATTTGAAAGATGGTACACTGTACCTATCTACATAGCTCCACCTCCACAATGCCAGAGTCTTGATGCATGTAATGGTTTTACATTTTATGTTTCATGCATTAGGTTCAATTTCTTCAGGATTTTACAACACATCACACTACACATGTCACTTCGATTCACTCATACGTTGAACCATAAATCTGCTAATTAAAGGTGACTTAAACATACTGCTATGTTGGTTTTATATGCTACTTAATTAAACAAATAAACAAACATGATTATGTTGCAACAAGAAACTGTGTGGACATCAAAGAAAACACTTTTATGAGATTTGAGGTTCTCATGGCACAGAGTATGAGACTGCAATCATGTGGGCTGTGATACTATGTAGTTCGACTGATGGTGCTAATATCTTGGTGTACATTGCTACCTCCATCCTGGGTGTACAGTCGCTCCTATTAGCCCACAAATGGATACAGCAGCATTCTGCAACACTACAAAGCATCACCTCCCAAAAGACTGTAGTGTCTGCTTATTTCTTCCTCAAATTTAACAGAAAGGTTTTCACTCTGTACTGCTGACACACTCTTCCCCCACTCTGTAGCTAACTCTTGTCCAAGTGAAGTGTGGGTCAGTGAATGTATACATTGTAGCTCAAAAACATGTACACATATGCACCCAATGCATGTACAAGATACATAATGAACTGTATTCATGGACATTTCACTGCATGGCAAATATCTTAAAAAGTTACACATGACTGAACTGCAATAATCTCGAAGTGTTGGTGGAGAATTTGAAGAATATCTACAACTTTTATACTTATAGTTGATTGTACATAGAATCATACACAACTTAAAATGATGACCAATGAAACAAATTTCAGATATAATGCCCAGAAAATAATGCTGAAAAGAGACGATATCATAAAATTTCAGATTCTCACAGTGGTGTTGCTGAAGATGCAAGTCTGCTGGAATGTTACACCATGACACTGAGCAAATGGTTAGCAATGTTTGGAAGGTTTGCAGTGCATTCTATTTAAAAAATGTAGACACTATTATCCTTCACAACACTCGTCACTTCTTGCCCAGGGACACAGTGTAACATTCCAGGACAGGGTTTACCAAACTTTTTTGCTGATGGACCCTTCTTGGATTCAAAAAATAACCACAGATCCACACATCCTTGCTCATGTAGATATGGAGTTTCTGGATGAAAGGTATCCAAAATTAAAAATTTATATCTCAGAAATGATTTTAGATAGCTATGAACACATACCAGTAGCATATGTAAAAATGCATTGCGCAATTTGACCTTAATTGAAAATGACTGTTGCTCACTTCATGGGTTGGAGAAAGCTTCTTAATATGACACTCTAATGGTCATACGAAATAAAAAGATTAACAGTTAAAGATGTTTCACGATTACTTTTAAAAAACATAATCCCTTTAATTTAAAAAAAAAGTACATTTCAAAGTAGCCATTACAGATATGGATACCCTGCCAATCATTTGCAGATCCTTGGGGGTCCATGAAGCACACTGTGGGAACCACTGTCCCAAAACACTTGAATCTTCAGAGATGATTCTGTTGCATACCAACCTACAAATAAACTGTATTCTCAAATTTTGGCTCTCAAGATGGAACTAAATCAGTTGAAAATGCAGTGAATTTCCATGCATTAGCAGTTTGCAAAGTTATACTCAACTGAATTTTCCTTCTTCACATCCCTTAGAATAGGAAAGGGGTGGTCTACTACTACTACTAATAATAATAATAATACTAATAATAATAATAATAATAATAATAATAATAATCTAGCAGTCAAAATACAGCAGAACTGAAACACATGGGATATCTTGATAATGTATTATGCTCACAGAAAACTAAATACCTGTTACAAAAATACACGTCTGCTTTAGTATACATGTTTCCAGCCAGTATATTTGACTGCTAGTTACAACTGAAAACACAACTAAGCATAAATTGTGGAATAAGTGAAATAAATTTCCAAGTAACAAAACACACATTTCTTAACAAACAGAATATAAAGTATCCGCATTGGCTATGCTTTGTAAATTCACATATCCCTGAAGAATTTATGGTAAATAAAATTCTTATTTTCTTTGACAATTATTGCCAGTTTGGAATTCAACACACAGTTTTTTTTTTATTTTAAAGCTGTCCATTCTGTGCACTTTTTGTATCAGCATACACCACTTATTAAACCAACTATATGCACATTATTAATTAGTACAAACATTAAATCAGTTTCAACATGTTTTGGTACATGCGCACTATCTTCAGGGAGAACACAATGCCAGTTCTTAAAAACCAAATGCAACTGTGAAGCAGCTATTTGTGTTCTCCCTGAAGATGGTGGACATGTATTAAAATATGTTGGAGCAGTCTACTTAATCTTGTACTAATGAAGAATGTGCATTTAATTGGTAAAACAATTGGTGCATGCTCAATATATGCAGGTTTTCATACAAAAAAATCTCAAAAATTTTAAAGAAAAATGTCCGTATATCATCAATATCAGTCTCAATTATCACATTTATACTCGTTGTTCTTACAAGGACTTATTTTAATAAAAAGCATATTTCAGAGTCAGCATTTTACCATATCTACTTAAAAGTATTTGGCGTTCATGTTAGGTAAGAAAGAAGTTATATTTTATTTTCTAACACATTCTCTCTATCAGCAAAACAAGATACATTTATCTTGTAGTAAGACATAATGTCAACAACTAGTAATAAAATATCAGGCTCTTGGCATAAATCAACATTGCAATTAATCTTGAACAGAGTTGTTAAAATCTACAACACGCAGTGCAAAGGACAAAACAAATATGATCTTTTGCTCTGGTCACAACCACTGCTACTCACAGGGAATGTGACATTTAAGGTGAGCACACTTAGAAGAAATTAAACATATATGAATATATAAGTATCATTAAAAATTTCCTAGCATAACCAGCAGTTGAAATGGTACATATGTAAGTGCCAAAGTAAGAAATTATATTCCACTTATTCAAAGGAGAAAAACAGGTATGAAAGAAAAATACCAATATACTAAGGAAGAGCAGTGCTCCAGTGAGACACACACAGACACACATACATTGTACATAGAGACATCCATCATACATGCCTCTGCCAAAGCATCATGCATCTGTCACGAGACAGAAATGCATTTCCAGAACCAAATCTGTGTTAGATTGTGCCAGGTTAAGTGGATCAAACATGAGAAACAAACAGACAGCTGTTCCCTTTCAATCAAATTACAGTACTATATCCATAATCAGTACTTTACTTTGTCTGGTAACTACAGCCTGTCACTTCCCACCAGGCAAGTGAACAGTCAGCTTGAGTGGGCAATGTAAATACCATAAAATGGCCAATGGGAAGTGGCAACATATAGTTGCCAGAAAAATAATGGCCCTATACTTGTGAGATGATCAAAATACTATGCTATCATTGTAATAAATACAAAAGTTTACTTCAGTACATTATTTTAAGCGCCATAGTCAACTCACATTGTAGCAAAATATTTATTTTGGATTCAACAACTTTTGTAAGTAGAGGTGAACACCTCAACACAGAATCTTACAACAGAAAAACATAAACACAGGTCATCAGAATTGGAACATATCTGATATATGGCTGGAATCCATTTTAGTGCTTGGTTTTAGAACCGTTTCTAATGCAAAAATAAATGTAGCACAATACATAATTTTACCATTGTGAATTTCAGTAACTGGGTTAGTGAAGATGGTGCAGTGACTATGTTATGGGCTGGGCTACCCAGTTTTTAATTCCTGGCAGGAAAAAGAACATTTCTCTCTTATCTCTGAAACATCCTGACTGGCCTAAGGCCCACCCAGCCTCCTATTCAATGGGTGCTAGAGGTTATTTCCCTTAGAGTGAAGTAGCTGAGGTGTGAAATTGACCACTCACTTGCTTCCATGCCAAGGCTAAGGCTGAGTAGAGCAATATGACTGCTCTCCCTGTATGCCCTCATTGCAATCACAGGGCAAACTGTACCGTTAATGTGTAAATCAGAACATTCATTTACCTCCTTTTAGTATGCAATCACATGTGCATTATACATACTAACAACCGAAAACATTTTAAGTCTGAGGCTCTTACCTGTGTCTAAATATTCATCAGCGATCATTAAATTTTAACATCAGAGTATGGGAGGCACACACATCTCATTTTCTGGTACGAAATTACTGAATTAAATGAGTAATGAAGTTAAGGGCTCGTTTTTGTAATGAATGTTTTTAACTTACATTTTGCAAAAAATGACATAAATAAAACTGGTGTCATTTTTACAGCTGTTTCTACAAACAACTAACTGAGTGGTGTGGGAAGTTACAGCTTGTAACAACCTACAGGACAGGGTGGAGGGGCACAATGTTCACTGTTAATTATGAATTATTACAAGAGAAGACCCTATGGACTGGGAGGGGGTAAACTTTATTCTTGATTAATATAATATTATAGCAGACCGGGTAGCTCAGTCGGTATAGTGACTGACTACAGGCTGGACGGTCCGGGGATCAAATTCTGGTGGGGACAAGATTTTCTGCCTGTCCAGACCGGCCTTGGGGCCCACACAGCCTTCTGTAAAATGGGTACCAGGTCTTTCCCAGGGGTAAAGTGCGGCCTGGGAGTGCTGCTGACCACTCACCCCCTTCTAGTGCTGTGGTCATGGAAGAGTAGAGCTATACCTCTAACCACCCTCTGGGCCACACTGGGCCTGTAGTGAGATCACTTTACCTTTTTTTTAAATATAATAACTAAAGAGCCTATGGACTGCAAAGGCAATACTTCTTCTTAATTATGTGTACAAATGAAGAGCCTGAGCACATTAAAAATGTTTTACCACAATATCTGTAGTACATAACGATGGGTAGGCCTATGGTATTGCTACAGACACTGACTAGCATAGGGTCTAATCAAATTATATCCTTGGGCCACTGGACAGACTGCTTTTAATTTGTGCTTTCTCACTATCAGCGCTATTAGAAACAATCCAAATAATCAATTCAACTACATTATGGGTGCTGTTTCCAAAATCAGAACTGTAATCATAATCCACAACCATTAATACTCTCCTTAGACAACAAAAAAGTTACTCTACCAACAATATAATTCACATACAAAGAAGTGAAGCCATTAACATAAAATAATCCAGTAGCAGATACTAAAAGGAAAATGCTGAGTGTCACCAAGCATGTGATCAAAATAGACTGATTAAGGGTAACAAGGAAAACTGCCAAAAACTACCCAGAAGATAAAACTGAAAAGGCTCTGGCTAACATGTAAATTGCAAAGAATGATACAAGACAGCTGTATGTAAAGGGATAGTGCCAAAGGCAATGGTACAAAAAAATAGGCACCTGTCATAAAGTGAACTTGCTTCTTACAGGGCCACAGATTCAAGGAATATGGAGACAATGATTTTTCCATCATAGAAATTAATAACTGTATCACAGAATACATGGTCACCACAATGTGCACATTCATTTTTAAAGTATTTCAAAGTGACTATAGAAAAATGCCAAACTTGGTCAAGTCTTTCTTTTCATACTCTTCTTTACTTTATAATTACATCCATAATGTGTTTGACTCAGTTTTGTATCAAAATAAAATACCTTCACCAACCAAACATAAAATATTCAATAACCTGGTAGTACAATGTTGAATTAACATAGAACTAACTAAAGTAATATTTAAAAAGTGTTAAAAAACATTATTACAATAACTTCAGCTACAGAGAGTTAACACTGGAGCATTTCTTATCAGAAATGTATCCCTTTTTTGGTTAAATTCATGTGCAAATTTTGCACATAGATGTGCAAGTTAAATTTTCTCAAAAAAGTGGTTAGGATTATGTACCTTAAGAAAACATGCAGTATGAATTCTAAATATCAAATTTATTTAAAACGTCTACTATACTCACTTTTTTTTTTTTTTAATCCTGACATATTTCAAAATTTTATACTCAAGTTTATTTGGCTGAATTTGAATACCTTTGATGCTGACTATATTTTGTCAGTGCTATACATCATGTCTTTGATCAAATGTATAACAACAAACGTTGCTGGACAATGCAAAAACGTTGCCCCAAATCATGGAAACTTGAATACTATCAAAGATTCAAGTCTTCTGGGATGTTAAATCATGACAGCTACTAAGCAGTTACTGATGTTTCGAAGGACTGTGGTTGCCCCATTTTCAGGGTGAAGCAGTATAACATGAATGCATTATGATGCCTCAGAACATTGGAAACTGTTTACTAGCTGATGCACTACAACATCCTCCACGATTTAAATATTCAGCAGTACTGCTGTGAGAACCTCAACTATGACATGAATATTATCAGTCAGGGATAAATCAAAACATACAAACATTATAGTTTCCACTGTTAAACCACATTACTATTTAAATATATGTAGAGAACAGTTTTCTGTTTGCTTGGAGTGAATTAAGTGACATGCACACAGGAAGATCAAAACACCAACACACCTGCTGTGAGGAACACCAGACTTATAAAAGACATGCTATTCCAGGAAAGCAACATCATGTCAGTTCAATCAATTATTCAGTTTAAGCAATAATTAACAGCTGTATTTCTTCACACTGTAACAGTTAGGTTTTTAAAAGATATGTTTCTCATATTCTGATTTTCAACTTGTTCAAGTTGTCATATAAATTATAAAACTGTGCTACTAGAGCAAGGTAATCAAGACATTCTTGGTATTTGTTGTGTCAAACTTCCAGACTTCTTTGTGGAAGTAAAGTACAGATCTCTGTTTTAAACTAACATCAGCAGTTTCATATTATTTCCAACCCAAAATATATCTAATACAACCCAAGTGTAGTGCCTTACTGTTTTGTCATATTATTCATCAGCTCCTACCTCTTATATTACTCATATTTATTAAAATTCTAAGCGTTCTGAACCACAGATACCAACATTTCAAAAGATGGATGTTGCCTTAAATTATGCATCTTGTTTATGTCCAGTGTTTTGAGTAAACACAACATTAACTATTTTCTAATTATGTGTGCACAAGAAGAATCATAAGTTATATCAAGATACCATGTGAGTAATACGAGTCACTAGTAATGCCAACACCCCTGATGAAACTAAAGAAAAACTGCTAAGCCACAAGCAAATGTGTGAGAGACTACACCCGACAAGTGGACATGGTCCAAAATAACAAAGTACAGACAATGGCATAGAACCCACAAAATGCTAAGTGCAAAAGACACAGAACCCACAAAATGGTAAGATCCCAGAAAATTATAACTCCAAAACAGAGAACCCACAAACTAACAAGCGTGATAGGCATCAGACCCATGCAATTATATGTGACAGACACAGAACCCACAAAGCACCAAGTGTGATAGGCATGGAACCCATACAATGTAACTCCAAAATACAGAACCCACAAAATTTTGTGGGACAGAGAACCCACAAACCCAGCATGATAGGCTTGGAATTCATACAATTATGTGATAGACACAGAACTCATAAACCAACAAGAGTGATATGCATGGAACCCATACAATTATGTGTGACAGAAACAGAACCCCTAAACCAACAAGTACGAAATGCATGCAATCTATACAATTATGTGTGACAGACACTGAACTTTCAAACCAACTGATGTGACAGGAATGGAACCCATAAAATTCTGTGCGACAGACATAGAATCCATAAAAAGGCAAGTGTGACAGAGACATGACCCACAAAATGACAAGGACGATAAGCACAGAATCTAAAAACAATAAATGTAATAGGCACAGAATCCATTAAATTGCAAGTCTATTAGAGAAATAACCCACTAACAAATGTGAATGATAGGCACAGAAGCCACAAAAAGCTAAATGTGACAGACACAGTACCTACAGATCCTTTTCACTGCAAATTTATACTACTTAATATTGATTAATTTGTTACTATACTCCTTTAAGCAAATGAAGAAATATTTGAACATATGTGTGCATAACAATCAGAGATGTAGCTGGTCTGTTCCATATGTAAAGCTATTGTGTACAACTACCTAAATCAGACTCTACATTTAAACTACATTACTATTTTAACTTCAAATTTAACTTCATAGTCATATTAAATAAAATTATGAACTTTAATAACACACAGTGTGCTTAACATAAAATGGTGACTCTGTTCCTATCGCATATCATTCACTGCTTGCAGTATTCTAATAGGATATGCCGTTCTCCAGTTCCTCAAAAGTAATATTTAAGTTCTACAAATTAAATTACAATTAACTGCTATTTTAATATTTATTGCAATAACACTATTAATTAATTAACAGTGATTTTCATCCCTTTACTGATTTACATAAAATAAACTTTTCTTCAAGAAACAAGTACTCTATCTAAATGAGGTAAATCTGTGGCATTTATGAGACAGTATCTCATTATATCAATGAAAGTTTTAATCTGTTTTTCCCTTGTTATGTAGTGTGTTACTAACAAGTATGATGACTCATACAAACATACATGTGTACACACAGAGATTGTATTGGTTACGCCCTCTAAAAATTATGTCAGAAAGAATGAAGAGAAAACCTTACAAAGACATCAGGTTAAAAAACAGTTTGCAGCCTGCAGAGGCTTTGGGGACTTACATCAGTTTGCAGGATGCAGAGGCTTTGGGGACTTCCATATGACCCACGTGCAACCGCACATGCAGCTGTAGGGTATTATACCCATCAAACCACAAATGTACCTGTTCACACATTTCAAGTTGACAACTAATTAGCACCTTTGCATCAACTATAAGCCTCAGATGCTCCAGACCACACAGAAGCTGCATTTCACAATGCCACTACACAGTGGACGCATGAATTTGTGATGGAAGAGCAACACTATTAAGTGCAATGAACCCCTTCAATAATCATAACAATGATGGCAATGATAGTTTACAGAAAAGACCATGGTAAAAAGACAGTTCCTGTATGAATGAAATTTGAACTGTAAAAGTGATGTACACAAATACAATCAATAACGATTGCACAGTGCGCCAAAGTTGGCAGCATGCAGCACGTGAAATATTAAGGGGTCTGTACTGTGCATTTTAGGGTTGACCAACCAAACAGCTCTTCTGTTGGCTCCACTCAGAAAATGACCTTTTAAAGATCTCCCTTTCCCCTTTACACCTTTATTTCTAGCCAATGTCCCAACAACCCAGCAACAATTCTCTCTCATTCACCCTGTCCCCCCGTTTCTGCCTGAATTTTCTCCATGTACATCCTGATTTCAAAGGCAACTGGATCATTTAAAATGTCAGTCCACATCTACCGTAACTCATGGCACCACATCCCACAAGGCAAAAATGTTCATTATCAGTAAATACTAAAATAACTTTTACTACTAATGCTTATGCCCCTGGTCGCTTACAGGAAACATGTCTCTTCTGAGAATCTACAATTAGAGCGGCAAGGATTTGATGAGGCAGTATCATTACATCTATGGTTCCATGTTATGTGATGATGACTATATTTTTATGCATGAACAGTCGCAATGTAATTCACTGAAAACTACCATAATAAGTTGTGACAGTGGACACTTGGCCTTACCATTAATTCTGCAACACTGTCAAATGTTTTCAGAAAACAACAAATACTCTGAAAACCCACCATGAGATTGTAGTTAATTAAAACAAACGTGAATAATCATTGAACTGACACTGCAAAAAGTTACGAAATTTGCAATTTCCTTCAATTAGAAAATATGGACTTCTCACATAAACAAATTAAAAAAACACCCAAAGTCATTGACCCTCTTGGTGGAAATGCATTGCCACAAGATGCACAACATGCTTCATGAACATCTATCTTAGCTTGAACCCATCAACCAGCCACAAATCATTCAATCAACCAGTCAACCATCCATCCAATCATCAATCATATATATGACAGAATGATATACAGGAATAAATGCTCCAACATCAAAACACCTAACATCACTTCAACATTGTGCTCACAAACATTCAGATGAGCATTTATAGCCCTGTCAATCCTACCATATACAATAGAAAAACATCCTAAAATATCTTTCACTACCTGGAAAAGAAATGTATTTAAAACACTGAACCACAAAAAACACAGTTTACATTATTACTCAGTTCTTCATATATTATTACCATGTGCACACTTGTTTTAATAAAAGTGTAAAATCCTTACAGGAATATACAACAGTGTGTGTGTGTGTGATATGTTAATAAAAAATTCATTTGTGACTCTTATACAAAGTAAATGACACACATATAAGTTAATAATGCATTCAAGTAATCAGAAATAATCTGACTTCCATGAAAAAGCTGGAAACATTACTTGAAGTAACAGAAATTACATTACACCTGTACTTCAAATAATTATCATGTACAAGAAATATAACATGATTATGGTAACTATGTATTAATGACTGTGAATATAATACAATATATCTGAATGCATATGTTGGTCTCTAAGCTTACGTTTCCTTTTACAGTGTTTGTGTGATGGCAGAAATCCAGGAAACATGCAAAAATGGTGTGGAAGGTCATGTTTGCAAGATATTTCAAAGTAATTAGCAATAAGCATTTTACAAGTAACTGCATGTATACCAAATGTGTTCAAATCAGTGGTTAAGCAAATAAGAAAACAATAAACCTATTCAGTTCCACTGAGGTAATACTAAACTGCTTATTTTCAGGGCATCCTTCCAAAAACTTTGCCCAGGAAAAAAAATTAATGAAAGATCATGAAGCCTCTAGCAGTTTGTAAGCCCTAAGTACATATAGCCTGCCAATATTCAAAATGTCACCAAGGCCAAGATATTACAGGTTCAACTACCAATAAGCCCAAAATGCAATCATAAGCAAGAAGCTTTACTTAATAATGAAAATATCTTCTACTAATTTGTTCTGCTGTATGTACATGGAAGTAAAAATTATGAACTTGGCAACTCCAGACAACACTTCTTCAAAGCATCTCATAGCATGACATAGCACTTCAAGAGCCCAATTTCTCATCTTAAGTTATGTTATGGAGCCCTGGAGGACATTTTCTTTACCAAAGATTGAAAACCACTATCTTTATTTATATATATATATATATGTATGTTTGGAAAAACAAAGCATTTTCGTTCAGGTCACATACATAGAGAATGAAGTTCAATAAAGTTACTCGGTGTCAGTTAATAATCAGTAACATAAACAGCATTATTATGCTGCACAATGTTTGTACCTCAAGTTCAGTTATGATGGTAAAGGAAGTTCTTATATAAAAACCATATAAACTGGGCATGTATTCTGCAGTACAAGACTGTAACATCCTCAATGACTCCCACGCAACACCACCATATCTACCAATTCTCAGCTACATACTGTCAACAGCAATAACAACTGATGGACTACATCAATTCTAAATACTGACTTACCTTCATCATAAGCAGCAAAGTGTTAAACACAATGAGCATCATGATGAAATATTCAAATGGAGTTGACACAACAATTCGCCAAACCTTGTATTTGAAGCTGTTTCTTTTGCTGGGCATGTATCGTTCAAGTGGCCTGGCCCCAATCGTAAAGTCAATACAAGATTTCTAAAAGCAAATCCAAATAAATAAAGAGATTAAGTTATTCTTATTGCACTTTTATTACTAGAAGTTTCCCAGTATCCTATAACAGCACAGCCATCTACCCATACATGTTTCTTTGTAAACTGCAAATCATTAAAAATTACACAGAACATACCAACAATCTTATGGGTTTCAACACTGTAGTACTAAGACCACAATTAAGGTACAACCAAAATGTGCATTATTTGGAAAGATAAACACATAAAACTTCAGTCTGCACCCATGCAGCAGCCCACTGAACACTGTCCCTTCCATATAGTGACACATATCACTACTGCAAAAAGGCACTTAGGCTATGAAGCGATTTCCACATTAGCTCCACGAAACACAAAATCCAATGTTAGGACAATGACATTCTTTGGATTTGTATGGGAGGTGTCCACAACATAAACCACCTATTGTAATAGATCAGGATCTAAGTCTTAAGGGATATGATACTGTGACAGTTCTTCAAAACTTCAGAACAACTAATCAAATTACACAGCATGATACCCCACAGAATTAACATCTTCAGCAACACTGCTGTAAGAACCACAAAGCTTGTATTGTATTGTTGTTTTGAGCATTTTAAATTACTTCCTAGCAAACTGCATCCAATTTCTGCAGATTATGCAAATATGGCTACTTGATGTTTCAGACATGTTCACTGTCCGGTTGTACTCCTCCTCCCTTCTAAACAAAATTCTCATTCACAAACTGCTGAAATCACCCAACTTGGTGGATCTATCCAGCACTTACACACACTCATAGAAGGTTCCCTTTCATGCACACCAACACACAAACACCCTTCTATACAACACTCTGTATGAAGCTCTACCTAACAGTCAGAAAGCCAAACTAAGAATTTTAAGGTGATAATTGCTAACTTTATACATTTACATTCTTGCTTTAAAAATGCTCTGACTGTACAAGATTTGGCATTTTGACAGCAGTGCTACTGAAAACTCAAGAATTCTGGTGTATGAAGCCATTCAACTGCAACTGTTTACCAGTCAACACAGTATAACATCCCAGAAGACTTCAATTTCCATTCCCAGATCAATAGAAAATCAAAATTGTAACCATAATTTTTCAAGGTACAAGACAGTTTTGTCTTTTATAACAAAAGAAACACGTGACTGCCGCATTCTATTTTTGCCCTCTGTACCATATGTACTTCACTTAACACAAATCAATTAATAAGACCATGTGAGACCCCAAAAGACTGTACTTAATTAATGTGCGGATGTAAGTTAATACTATGTCTATTATATAAGCTCAATACGGTGAACATCACAATTCTAAAAGTATATGTCAATTATTCAAACAGGACATAAAAAGAAAAACTGCTAATTTCTTAGCAGTCAAACAAAGCGAAAACCTAAGGATGCGGGGCTACCGCGCCAACGGTTTTGTGCAATTTATATATTGCCGTCTATAACGCCACGAATCAATAT
>Ga0209755_10004357_pt1 | contig 16796 bp, 15 predicted proteins | sample TergutCo191P1_FD_187301 | JGI IMG/M metagenome (GOLD analysis project Ga0209755, IMG submission 187301) | Cornitermes sp. P1 segment gut microbial communities from Petit-Saut dam, French Guiana - Co191P1 (SPAdes) (version 2) | ecosystem: Host-associated > Arthropoda: Insects > Digestive system... | reverse complement strand
CCCCCATGTAGTTTCAAACAAAGCGATTCTTTCAGCATGTCAATGTTTCGTCCGCGGTTTTATTTCAACTTGGTATCGCCTTGCAATAAAGCATTGGCTTTATGAAAGACCACAAGGAGCCTAGCGTGAACAAAAAGTCATTTTTATGTATTGCCATAATACTATTTGCCTTGCTTTCCGCATGTACACAAGAACAGGATGATTTTATCGTCTTGATTACCGCCGATGGTAATGCCGTAAAAGTAATCGGGTACCAGGGGGAAAGCAAAGAAATACGCATCCCTTCACGCATAGGGAATCTACCTGTTGTCGCAATAGGGGATGGTGCGTTTAGGGAAAAGCAGCTAACCTATGTCGCGATTCCTAACGGCGTGACGCACATAGGAGAGGGGACATTTGCGGCAAACAGGCTTTCCAACGTTATCATTCCAAACAGTGTTACCAGCATTGGAATAGGAGCATTCGCCGGGAATCAGCTTTCCAATGTCACCATCTCAAAAAACATAACTCATATCGGACATGCGGCATTTGCGTACAATCAACTTACATCAATTATCATCCCGCATGGAATAACCAGCATTCAGGACAGGGTGTTTTTCAGAAACCAGTTGACCAGGGTTGTCATTCCGGACAGTGTGACCAGCATTGGAACACGGGCATTCCTGGAAAACCAGCTCATCGTTGTTCATGTTCCATACACTGTAACCTATATTTGTGTTGAGGCATTTGACAGAAACGTGACGATATCCAGAAGACCCAACAACACATAAACAAGGGCCTTGATTTCCCTTTCGAAAACTGATACTGTCTTATAGTATCTTTTCGAGGAGGAACTCAAGGTGAAGAGGACGATGGTCTTATGGTTTGCCCTGCCGCTTTTTGCGATAACGCTTTCCATGTTTTCGGCATGCGCCCCTGTGGAACAGTTTGACCCAGAGGAACACTTTCTGGTAAACGTTATCGCCGGCGGCGATGCCGTGGAAATTCTCGTGTACATGGGGGGAAGGACGGAAGTGCGTATCCCGCCGTACATACAAAACCTGCCCGTTATCTCTATTGGGTTTTCGGCCTTTGCCAGGAACCAAATAACCTCCGTTACCATCCCAGATACCGTCATCCTAATTGGGGAAGAAGCCTTTACGCGAAACCAACTTACCTACATTAACATCCCGGACAGCGTGGTTCACATTGGGGAGGCGGCGTTTCAGGCAAACCACATAAGCCACGTTACGATCCCAAATAATCTTATCACCATCGAAAACTTCGCGTTCGCGCAAAATTCCCTTACCAGCGTTACCATCCCGGACAGCGTGACCCTTATCGGGGACAGGGCGTTTTGGTTCAATCAGCTTACGGAAATTACCATTTCGGAAAATGTCACATACATTGGGAATTCGGCGTTTTGGCGCAACCAGCTTACGGAACTTACCATTCCAGAGGGCGTGACCCATATCGGGGTTGGGGCCTTTGCGGGAAACCAGCTTGCCAGCGTTAGCATCCCGAACAGCGTAACCCATATTGGGGAAGGGGCTTTCGCCAGAAACCAGCTTAGCTATGTCACGATTCCGGAAAGCGTAACCCACATTGGGGACCGGGCGTTTGACGACGATGTTACGATTGCAATTGGGGCGAACTAAAACCCGCCTGGTCTAGTATCTTTGCCAGATACGGTTTATAGTGGAAACGGGCAACGCTGGAACAGGGAACCCAGGAGGAACAAAATGATAGAAGTATTCGATACCACCCTACGCGATGGGGCGCAGGGAGAGGGCATTGTTTTTTCGGTAAGCGACAAGCTTGCCGTGGCGGAGGCCCTTGACGAGCTTGGCGTGACGTGGATAGAGGCGGGAAACCCGGGTAGCAACCCAAAGGACATGGAATTTTTCCGCCTTGCCCCTTCGCTTAAACTGAAAAACGCAAAGCTATGCGCTTTTGGGGCGACCCGCAAGAAAAAAATAAAGGCGGAAGAGGATCCGCATCTTCATTCCCTTTTGGACGCGGAAACCGAAGGGGTGGTAATATTCGGCAAAAGCTGGGATCTGCACGTAACCGAGGTGCTAAAGGCCGAACTTGCAGAAAACATTGCAATGATTTGTGAAACCGTCGCCTTTCTGAAAGCCAAGGGCCGCACGGTAATATACGATGCCGAACACTTTTTCGACGGCTGGCTGGCGAACCCCGAATACGCTATTTCAACGGTAAAAGCTGCACTGGACGCAGGGGCCGACAGGATTGTGCTTTGCGACACCAACGGCGGAATTTTCCCCGACACGATTACCTCTGGAACAAAGGCCGTGCAAGCGGCATTCGCTGGAAAGGGCATTCTGGGGATTCACGCGCACAACGATTCCGGCGTGGCGATTGCGAATTCCATTGCCGCAGTACAGGCTGGTTGCACCCACGTACAGGGAACACTTGTTGGGTTCGGGGAACGTTGCGGCAATACCGCGCTGGCGGCGTTGATTCCCAGCCTGGAACTAAAGATGGGGCTGCGCTGTCTGCCCGAGGGAAACCTTACGCGCATTTCGGAGCTTACCCGCAGGGTTGCGGAAATCGCCAATGTTTCGATAGACGACGGTATGCCTTACGTGGGCACACGCGCATTTTCGCACAAGGGTGGAATGCATGCCGACGGTGTTCTAAAAGTGAAACGATCTTTTGAGCATGTGGATCCCGCGTCCGTGGGTAACGAAAGGCATATTCTTTTAAGCGAAGTTGGTGGGCGTTCGGCGGTGGCGGAACGAGCGAAGAAGATCGACCCGTCCATAACCAGGGAAAACCCGATGATTGCCGCGCTTACCGAAAAAATGAAAAGCCTTGAGGCCAAGGGCTGGTCTTTCGAGGGGGCCGATGCAAGTTTCGAGATTCTTGTTCGGCGGGAAATGGATAACTACAAGCCACTGTTCAACGTCGTCGCCTACAGGGTAATGAACGAGCATCCATCAAGCGAGACCCTGGCCTGTTCCCATGCGTGGGTAAAGGTGCTGGTAGAAGGCCAATACGAGATCGCCGCCGCCGAGGGGGAAGGTCCGATAAACGCGCTGGACACCGCGCTTCGCCGGGCGCTTACGCACTTCTTCCCGAATCTCGCAAAGATGCGGCTGGAGGATTACAAGGTCAGGGTAATTGATGGCAAAGACGCGACGGCGGCACAGGTGCGCGTGTTGATCGAGTCCACGGACGGACGGCGAAGCTGGAACACCGTGGGCGTTTCCGCAGACATTATCGACGCAAGCCGTATCGCGCTGGCGGATTCTATTGAGTACAAGCTGGTTTGCGACAAGGAAGCCTAAGATAACATGTAAGGAAAAATACACCCAGTATGCTTACCACTACTCTGTCAGGGAACCTTCCTTGGTTTTTACTAACCAAGATATAGGATGTATGTAGAACTGCCAATGGGAGGGGTTCATTCCCCTGTATTAGTATCGCCAATATTGCATCAGAAAACCCATTTTTTGCATTGATATCGCCAGTATTACATTAAAAACCCATTTTTTGCACTTGGCGATATGTGGAGTCCGTGCAATAATCGCGACAAACCAGTGATTATGAGAACATATAACTATAACAAATAGCATCGCATCTTGCAGGTCAAGCCTGAGTCTTCTTGTATCCTGGTTTGTGCAAAACGTCCAGTGTCCAAGTACGGGTGCCGGACATCCCTGTCTAGTTGGGCAGGTAATTTTTGGCCAGCGGCGGCCTACCCAGATAGGTGTAAGGCGGGTTGTCGCACAGCAAGGGGGTTCCTCATGAGGAACAATATCGGACTTATCGAAAGCCGCAATTGGCGGGCAACTGGCAGGGGAAAGGCCTTTGCAGTTTTTTCTGCGGCGATCGGCTTTTTCCTGGTTGGCTGTGGAGACGGCGCAAATGGAACGCCCAGTTCCCAGTTTGTCAATCCCACGCTCACAATCAACCTGACGGACTTGGCTCCAGAGATACCGATCTCCGGCCCGACTATCCGGTTGGAGGGAAGTGTGGAGGAAATATCGGCGACGATAATCGTTGCCGACCCAAGTCGCTACGACGATGGCAGCATCAGATGGGTTTTCCGTGGGACACAAATTACGGGGGGCATGGTTTCCGGCAACAACGGCCAGACACTTACCTTGGGGCCAGTAATCCACGGCATGTTGCTGGGGATTGGGACCCACTTTTTGACCGTGGAGGCGAGCGTTGACGACACGCCATACGGGAGGCGCGTCGAGTTTACGGTCGCGCCGCAAGAATAGGAGGCACACCAAATGAAAAACATACTACACCGAAATTGCGGCAGGCTAAAAGCCGCAACGATTGCGCTTGTTGCCGCCTGCGTCGCGTTTGTCGTTACTGGGTGCGGCAACCCGTTCAACGGGGGAGTTGACACCGAAAAGGGATCCCTCGTGCTGAGCGCCGAGGGGCGTAGGTTGGAACGGACAATAATGCCGGGGACTGGGCTTGACCGCTTCGCCTCCTTCCGCCTTGAGTTCAGCGCGGTATCCGAAGGCAACGAGGATTTCGGCATGGACTGGGTTCCGTCCTACGGGGTCGTAGAACTGAACGCCGGCACCTGGAATTTAGAGGTGACGGCATACATGACCGCTGGTGGAGACGCAGTGGCGAGGGGCGTTGTCAAGGGGATCGTCGTCGCGCCAAAGGCAACTGTTTCCCGCACCGTCGCGCTTGTCCCGATTGCCGGGGGCGAAGGAACTTTCCGATGGGACATGACTTTCCCAGACGACCTTGCCTCCGCGACAATGGAAATCAGGCAGTGGCCCGACGGGACGACCGCATTTCGCGAGCCTTCCAACCTTTTGGACACTGATTCCAGGGTCGGCAGCCTTAACCTGCCCGCAGGTATGTACCGCGTGATTTTCGTGCTGGTCAACGGTAACGGCGAAAGGGCGATGGCAAGCGAGATTCTACAGGTATATCGTGACATGGAAAGTGTTTTCCAGACGACGTTTGAGGACCGCCACTTCGTGACCCTGCACAGCCTAGCCGATCAGCTCCGGTGGCTGCGGGACAATGCACAGGCTGGCGGCAGCTATGTGCTCGAGCTGAGTGGCGACGAGTCGATAACGTCCGAAGCCGCTCAACTGCCATCGGATATTGCAAACATTAGTATCACGATCAGGGGCGACTGGGCTATGCGCACGGTTACGCTTTCCGGAATGGGAAGCCTCTTCTGGGTGCCTTCTGGCGTGACCCTTGAGCTTGGTGGGGACGTTACCTTGCGTGGTGTTGATGACAATGATATGTCCCTGGTGCTTGTTAGCGGCGGAACTTTTGTTATGAACGACGGGACCGTGGTTACTGGCAATACCTCGTTCGGCGGTTCCGGTGGTGGAGTGCAAATTAACGACGGCGGAACCTTTACAATGCACGGTGGAGAAATCTTAAATAATACGGTCGGTGGCAGTCCATGGGGCGGAGCAGACGGCGGCGGTGTGTTTGTTGGCAACGGAACTTTCACCATGTATGGTGGTACAATCTCTGGCAATTATGCAACAACCACCACCCCTACGGGCTGGGTCAGCGGCGGCGGGGTAGCCGTTGGTTCCCAAGGCGGTATGTTCCGCATGTTCGGCGGGGTGATCTCTGGAAATCGAGCCAGCAGTGCGGCACAAGATCGAGCCACCGGAGGCGGGGTGTCTGTCTCCAGCTATCAGTCTCCAGGAGCAATCTTCCTGATGAGCGGGGGGACTATTTACGGCAGTGAAGCGCCGGAGGCCCTTAGAAACACAGATGAAGGAAATTTTAGTGCATTGTTTCTGAGTTTGTGGTCTGCGGCCATCCCCCCGGCCAGGGCCACAGCCCAATTCGGTACCTTCAATGATGCTGGCGATCTTACACCGCTTGGTGCCTTTAGCTCTTCTAACCGCACAGTCGAGATGGTGAACGGTGTTTGGCAAAATGCCGTGGTCCTGACCGTCACGGGAATAACCGACATGCAGGGTTGGCATATGTGGGCGGAATTGCTTGACGATGCTGGAGGCCAGATTGCTTGGGCGAGTTCGGCACCAGTAACAGGCACTATGGCTTCCTTTCATTTTTCCTTAAATCGACCCTTGGCCGAGGAATCTTATCGCGTCAGGGTGCAGTTTAGTTCCCAGGACGGGAACACCAGAACAACCTATACCAGCACGGAGCCAGTGTTCTCCGGCTCGTTTAGATCCATTGCCTTGATGGAGATTGGCACTGGCATCACCCAGACGGTCATCCCAGTAACCGTTACTGGAATACATGGTTGGTATACTACTGGAACAATATCCTTTTATGGTGAACAAGAATCATTCCAGAGTTCCGTATGGAACCTTGCAGAAGACACCCTCTTCAGGTTATGGGGTCCTGCCGGGAATTATCGAATATCCTTGCAGTTGACAGATGCGAACTGGAGATCAACAGTTTACATACTAGCTTCTGGTTCTACTATTCACATTCCCGCAACAGGAGCCACCATAGAATTTGCCCAGTTCGTACCACATCAGCTTTAGCTTTCGCTTGCAGCCCAACCAGCCCAGCGTTCCCGTCACGGGTGGTTGGGCGGTTATATGGCCCTTTCCCTAGCAAGATGGTGACGTTTAAAAGAGGTATTTCGGAGGCGCAGAACGAGTGACTGTCACAGTTGTTATAGTGGCCTTATCCCCCTCAAGGTAAACCAGTTCATCTCAATAGGGCAGCTACTTTTTCAAAAGTACCATGCAAGTTATCCTCGGCCCTAACCCTATGGTGACAGAGGCTTTCGTATATTGGCAGCCTCTGTCGGTACATGGCCTGTAGATCCACGGAAAGGGGGCGGCCTTTTGTGTCAAGACTTTCCAGTTCCCTTTCCAGAAAAACGATTTTGCCATTCTGCAAAAGCGCGTCCCTGTTTTCCTTTGCAAGCACGCTACCGCCGCCAGTCGCTATTACCTGGCGCGTCTTTGCGGCCATTTGCAAAACAACTCCGCGTTCCAGTTCCCGAAAAAAAGGCTCCCCATCTTCGCGAATAATATCCGGGACTCTCCTATCCGTATTTGCTTCGATCATTAGGTCGGTGTCAACAAAATCCATAGCAAACAATTCGGCAAGTTTTCTACCCGCGCTTGTCTTGCCGCAACCAGGCATACCGATAAGTACGATGTTCAGGAACAACTTTTCAGTTTTCGACAAAACATCGGCAATTTGTTCCTCTGTGGTATATTCGTCAGAATCAATGTCAAAAAACAAATTATGTGCTCGCAAGGCCTGTGCAACCAGCATGGCAAGACCGTTGGCCGCGTTAATACCACGTTCCCGTGCATCAAGCATTAGCCTTGTTCGCAAGGGGTTATATACAACGTCGATTACAGCGGAAAGGTTAGCAAAGCAATCCAAGGAAATCGGTGTCTGCCCATTATTCGGGAACATCCCCACGGGGGTGGTGTTGACAAGCACATCACTGTCCGCGTGACGGCCAATGTTTTCATAGTTGTTTTCCCCGTTCCGCGACACAACGACAATCTCCCTAGCACCATGATCGCGGGTAACGCAGGCTGCGGTTTTTGACGTGCCGCCGCTGCCTAGAATAACAACCTTTTTCCCAGCAAAGTCGATACCCGCGCTTTTTGCCATGTAGGAGAAGCCAAAATAATCGGTGTTGTATCCGTACAGCTTCCCATCTCTGTTGACAATAGTATTCACACAACTTATTTCTTTCGCGGCATCGTCAACCATGCAATGGGGCATAACCGTTTCCTTATAAGGAATGGTGACATTAATCCCCCTGAACTCCGCCTTACGCAGAAAACCCTCCACGGCATCTGGCGGAAGCTCCATTAATTCGTAGTCCCCATTGCCCAAAAAACCATGGATGGCCTTTGAGTAACTGTGCGATAGGCTCTTGCCTATCAGTCCGTACCTCATACCTCGGAATAGCAGCCAAGGAACACGAACTTATCGTTCCCGCCTTCCAACTGGGAAAACAGGTTGAAAATCGCATCGTTATCGTGAACGGAAAGATCGAAATCAAAATAGAACATTGCCTCAAAGTCCTTGTTCGGCATCACCCTGCTTTCAAGCTTTGTCATATTTATGCCCAACGCGGCAAACTTTGCGATAAGCTGGTACAACGAACCTGGACGGTGCGACACCGTTGTCATAAGGCTTATTTTTCTTGCCCCAGGGTAAATCTCCAGACGCTTGGAAATGCAGATAAACTTTGTGTAGTTGTTGTCACTGTTCTGCACGTCCTCGCTAAGTATGGACAGGTTGTAAAGCTCGGCGCATTGAATCGATGAAATAGCCGCCACGTCAGTTGCGCTACCTTCCGATATCATCTTTGCCGCCAAAGCCGTATTCTCGCAAGCCTCTACTTCGAAGCCTTTTAGAAATTCGCTGCATTGCCCCAGGGCCTGTTCGTGGGAATATATTTTTCGAATGTCCGCGAGTTTGACACCAGGCTTGGCAAGTAAAGCATGGTTGATTTTCAGTTTCGCGCTCTGCACAATGGAAAACCTGTACCTATTCATAAGGTCGTAAACATCGGTAACCGAACCGTGAAGACTGTTTTCGATAGGAAGAATACCGTACTGGCAAAGGCCCTTGTCCACGGCGGCAAAAACACCCTCAAAGGTATTGAAATACATTATCGAAGGTCGTTCAAACAGCCTCTCGCAAGCCGTCATGGAGTTTGCACCCTCCGTTCCCTGACACGCGACAACGGCGCTTTTCGGGAAAAGCGAAGGCGTGTTTTCCAAGGCGGCCCGTATCTCCTCGGCGACTTTGGTTGACGCGCTAAGCAGTTTCGCCTGGTGGGAACGTGACAGGTCAAAAATCGTCGTGTAGAGAGTTTTTGTATAACCTGCTATGTCGTCTGGCTTGTCGTTCGTAAGACGGGTTATGATCTCACGTTCCCTTGCGGTGTTAAGAATGGGCCGCTTTCCCTCTTTCTTTATGTTCGCGATTTCCCCCACCAAGGAAAGTCGCTCCGCGAAAAGGCTGGCAAGCTCGTCGTCAATCTTGTCAATCTTGCTTCTAATTTCGTCAATCATAGCGTTATACTCCTTCCAAAACAATGTCGAATATAATAATCGCCGTAGTAGCGATTACGCAAGGCACCGCACGAGGAACGATACACGGATCGTGCCTTCCTTTTACGTTCAGTGTTATGTCCTGCCCAGTAACCAAATTGACCGATTCCTGCGGGATGGAAATTGACGGCGTGGGCTTGAAAGCCGTTTTTAAAAGAATGGGCATACCATTGGATATACCGCCCAAGACCCCGCCAGAATTGTTGGTCTTTGTTCTTACCTTGCCCTGATCCATGCGGAAAGGATCGTTGTAACGGCTGCCCCTCATTGCCGCCGCACCAAAACCAGCACCGAACTCAACGCCTTTCACGGCGGGAATGGCGAACAAGCCATAGGCCAAGCGGCTTTCGATATTGTCGAAAATCGGCCCGCCCAACCCCGCAGGCAAACCCCACACACCGCACTCGACAACCCCCCCCAGAGAATCACCTTCCGCAGCCGCAGCTTCTATTGCCAGAACCATTTTCTCACCCGCGCCTTTGCTCACCGTCGGAAAATCATTGCCAAAGGGAAGCCCTGTGGGAAGTCCACAGAAAGGCTCGTCCAGAACATCCCCAATAGAAAAAACATGCGCGTCAACCCTTACGCCCCTGCGCTCCAGCAATTGCAGACATACAGCCCCCGCAAAACACAACGGCAGAGTAAGCCGCCCCGAAAAATGCCCACCACCACTCACATCATTGTGTCCCGAATGTTTGACAAAGGCAGTATAATCCGCGTGCGAAGGTCGCGGAACGGCACGCAGTTCATCGTAGTCCGAACCGCGAGTATTGGTGTTTTCGAAAATGGCGCACAAAGGCGCACCGCAGGTTTTGTTGCCGACAAGCCCGCTAAGAATCTCTGGCAGATCGGGTTCGGCGCGTTTTGTAGAATACGTGTTCCTCCCACCCATGCGTCGCCGCAGAAACTCGTTTACCTGCCCCAGATCTATTTCCTCACCCGCAGGCAAGCCGTCAATCACGACACCCAGACCGCGCGAATGGGATTGCCCAAAAAGCTGTACCTTTAGCTTGTTTCCAAGGCTAGAAGACATCAGCAACGCCCCCCAGCAATTTAAAGTTCCCAAAAAAAGACGGGTACGATTTATTAACCGCCCCAAACCCCTTTATGATAACGGGGTTCTCACAGACACAAGACGCGGTTGCCGCAGCCATGACTATCCTATGGTCGCCCGCACCATCGACAGTACCACCATTCAGCTTTTTCTTTCCGCGAATAAGCAAACCATCCTCGGTGATTTCGATATCGGCCCCCAAACAAGAAAGCAAATCGAAAGTGCTTTGAATCCTGTCGCTTTCCTTAAGCCGCAGACGTTGCGCATTGAATATCCTTGTCTCACCTTCGGCCACCGCTGCAACAACGGCAAGCGTCGGAATCAGATCCGGAATCTGCGCCGCGTCAATGTCGGTAGCACGCAACACCCCGCCACTAATCGTGATAACATCTTTTCTGTTTATCTCTATATTCGCCCCAAAGCGTTGCAGAATTTTAATGACAGCTTTGTCACCCTGCTCTGAACGCATATAAAGCCCGTTCATCGTTATAGCTGTTTCCTCATTCTCGTCGCCAAGCGCACCCATACATAAAAAAAACGCCGCGTTGGACCAGTCACCTTCCGCGGTCGCAATCCCCGGCGAATCGTAGCGACGGTTTCCTATTATACGATAAGTGTCATCTTTTTTTTCAACGGCGATTCCAAACAACGCGATAATCTCGGCCGTCATATTAACGTATCCCGCAGACTCCATCGGTGTCGTTATGGTAATGCTACTGTCCGCATCAAGCAGGGGAAGCAGGAACAAAAGACCAGAAATGAATTGGGACGAAACATTGCCGGCAATTTCAAAATTACCAGTCTTAATCCCCCCCGTGCCAGTAATAGGAAGCAAATCGCCGTCAAACTTGCACCCTGCACTTGCCAAGGCTCTGCAAAGCGGCGCGAAAGGACGATGGGGAAGCTTGCCTTCGCCCACCAATTTATAGTTGTCAAAAAAATAAGCGGCAAGCGGCAACATAAATCTTGCCGTAGCCCCACTTTCGCCACAGCGCAAAACAATGGGCGGCGGCGGACCTTTCGATGACGAAGCGGCCAGCGCATCAACCTGAAACCTATTCATCGGCGTAACAAGCAACTCTGTTCTATCGACTTTCACCGAACCGCCCATCGTCTCGATGCAACGAATCGTAGAAAAAATATCCTCGCATGTGCCGTTTATACATATACGGGTTTCCTTATGCGACAAAGCCGCGCAGATAAGCAAACGATGCACAAACGACTTAGAAGAAACCGCATCCATCGTGCCAGACAATCGTGTAGGTGTGATCTTTATGTCCATTACGCATCTATCCCTTTTTTAATAAAATCTTCAAGGTCGGAAACGGGAATCTTGTACAGTTCGACATGCCCTATTCTTTTAGGAATCACTAAGGTAATTGTCCCGCCAGAACGTTTCTTGTCACGCAAGGCGGCACCGGCAAGCTCCTTCGCGGAATACTTGCAGGAAGTGGGAAGCCCCAAATGTTCCAATGTTTTTGTCAGTTCATCCAGACACGGCGATTCGGTCAGGCCGCTTTTCTCGCTTGCCCTGGTAATCACCGTCATACCAATGGCGACCGCATTGCCGTGCGATATGCGGTAATCGCTTAACACCTCTATGGCATGACCAACCGTATGCCCAAAGTTCAGCAACATACGAACGCCAGTGTCAAACTCATCCTGTTCGACTATGCCAGCCTTGATCGCAACATTTCTTCGGCAAATTTCGGCGATGCCAAGATCGCCCAAGCCCAGCAGCATTTCCTTGTCGGCGATCATCCCGTGCTTGACAACCTCGGCCATACCGTCGGCATAGACGGCCTTGGGCAAAGTTGCAAACGTACCAGTATCGCAGAACACGGCAAGCGGTTGATGAAACGCACCGACAAGGTTTTTACCATCTGGCAAGTCAACACCAGTTTTACCGCCAACCGAGGAATCCACCGCGGCCAAAATAGTGGTAGGCAACTGGATAAAATTTATGCCACGAAGATAAATCGCGGCGACAAAACCGGCAATGTCACCGACAACACCGCCGCCAAGCGCAACAAGAATGTCCTGTCTGGTTATGCTCTGGCCCACAAGAAAACGAAGCAACCTAGAAACTACCTCCAGGTCTTTGGAAGCCTCGCCAGGGGTAAGAAGGTACCCGCTAACTGTATAGCCATTCTCGGCAAAACTTTTTACAATGGCATCCCCGTGCAATGGAAAAACGTTGTTATCGCTTACAACAACAACCCGACACGGTTTTTGTACATCCAACGCAAGCTTTCCAAAATCCAAACTTTCGCCAATGACGACCGGATACTTCCCAGACTGCGTATTCACGATCACGGAATTCGATAACATTTGATCAGACATTTTTTCCCTCCCCGTCAGCATTTATTGCTTCTAGGCGACCCCCATACCTTTCCGAAGCGCGGTAATTTTTTCACTTAGTTTACGGAATGCCTCGGGCGTTAGCGACTGCTGGCCATCGCACCAGGCGGCGGTAGGATTATTGTGAACCTCGATGATAAGCCCGTCCGCCCCCGCAGCAACCGCCGCCATAGACATGGTTTCGACATATTTTGCATGACCCGTAGCGTGGGAAGGATCGACGATAATCGGCAAATGCGACAGTTCCTTTACCACCGGGATCGCCGACAAGTCCAAGGTATTGCGCGTCGCCGTCTCGAAAGTGCGAATTCCCCTTTCGCAGAGAATCACGTCACTGTTTCCGCCAGCCATAATATATTCCGCGCTCATAAGCCATTCCTCTATCGTGTTGGAAAGGCCCCTTTTCAAAAGTATGGGCTTTTTCACCTTTCCAAGCTCCTTGAGCAACTGAAAGTTCTGCATGTTCCGCGCACCGACCTGGATAACGTCGATGTCGTCAAACAGCGAAAGCTGCGAAAGATCCATGATCTCCGTCACGATTGGAAGCCCGGTTTCGGCCCGCGCCTTTAGCAATAGCCCCAGACCGTCGCCGCCAAGCCCCTGGAAAGAATAAGGGGAAGTGCGCGGCTTGAAGGCACCACCGCGAAGCATTTTCGCCCCGATGGACTTGATATCTTTGGCAATCCCGCAGATTTGCTCCTCGGTTTCCACCGAGCAGGGACCAGCAATCGTGCAGAAATGCCCACCCCCGATTTTCACCGCCCCAATTTCCACGACGGTATCCAAGGGATGGTATTTTCGGTTCGCCGCCTTATACGGCTCGTCGATACGCTTAACCGATTCCACTATTTCCATGGCCCCGATAAGATCCGTATCCACCGCAGAGGTGTCGCCCACAAGCCCGATAATCTTGCTGTATATACCGGTACTTTCATGCAGCTCAAGGTTCATATTTTTAAGCCAAACGATTAAGTTTTCGTATTGCTTTTCATCCACGTTTGGCTTCAAGACAATAATCATTCTAGTTGCCCTTTCTTATGTACAAGGGGATAGACGCGGTTTCCTTGTCGTCGATAAACAGGGCGAAATTCACCATTCCGGCATTCTTGAAATACAGATTGCCGATGGTAAACACCAGATGCGAAACGGCGGTGGCATTGCCGACCCCCCTTACATCCAGGCTGCCCGAAATCGGCTCCATATTCGTTTCGCCATCAAGATCGCGGGTCTCGATGCGGAAAGTATGCTGAGAAAACTCCCACAGGTCGAAACGCACACGGATTACCACCGAAAGCTGAGGATGGGTACAAGGAAAATTGCGGGAAATAATGGTGTCGAAGGTCCCCACAATGGTCAGCTTGCCCCCGTTTTCCTGGGCAAAGTCGCAAAAGGTAAAAAGCTCTATTTTCATCTGTATTATAGTGTAAAGCCTTTTGCTGGGTTTGTCTATTATGGTGCTTTTTACCCAGGGAAATCAATTTTAACATGTTTGAGGGCGAGTGGGATTTGAAAACGGCACTGGAAGCGGGACATGGCACCTGTGGCCGCGCCTTAAACATTTGTATGGCTATCATACGAATTGAAAAGACACGCCTTTCGTAACAGGAGACATTTCCACTACGGATTGTTTACAGCCTGACCCCCAGGCCGACCTTTACGATTACGCCAAAGCCGCCGCTTGCGTCATTGCGGCCACTGAGACTGGCCCAGTCCCTATTTGCCCTTGAAAGAAAACGGTAAGCACCAAGAACGGACACCCTGTAAAAAAGCCTTTCCGACAGATCGAAATCGCCGCCCACACCGCCCTTGATCCTGAAGGTGTTTAGGCGGGACGGCTCCGGGTGAGAACTACCACCCGGCCCACGCTGGGAAAGCACGATGTTGTATCCAAACCCCAAAAGCGGGGAAACGGTAATATCGACACGAGGTAAACCGATCGGGAATTTTCCAAGCAAGGCAATGTCAAGCGCAAAAATCAATGTGGGTGCCAATGATTCCTCCCAATTCCCGCCATCGAGACGGGACCTAATAGACTGGGGGCCGCCCATAAACCCGATCGACAGTTCCGCGAAGGTCGCATCAACAAAACCCCAGGCCCCAACACTGCGGCGATTGGTTCTGTCATCCCAGTATCTTCCCGTATACTCCAATATCATTTCCCCTGTGGCATCGTCCCACCACACAACGCGCCTCTCTGGCATTAAAAAATTGCCGACTCTTCCTCCATCAAAAAGCAGACCGCCGCCAAAGCTGAATAAATCGCTGGGTATCTGTGCGTACGCCGTTTCCATCCCAATTATCATCATAAATACCAGCGTCGCCACCGCAAATGTTTTTTTTGTCATCATCATTCGCCTCCTAAAAAATTTTTTTTGGTAACATCAAGGCAACGTTTCTCTGGGAGCTTTAAGCTCACCATGCACCACCAATGCCAACTCCGAAAATTAAACGGTTATGGGTTATTTCAGTGGAAAATACCGTTGGGAAACTTAAAAACGGATTTACGAAAAAGCCTCTCCTTCGCCCGCCGAGTATTATCCCAACTGCCGGGGTTGCCATGAACCCAGTCCTTGCAAGACTAAATCGAAGTTCTTCTTCACCAAACAACCCCAAGCCAAGTTCCAAATAAAACGGAAAACCACCTGGGAATAAGCGGGCCATCGCGGATATTCCGACTTCACCTGGAACAACCCAGCCAGCAAAAGGAGTACAGAAATAATAAAAACCGTTTACGCCTATCGAAAACAAATCGTTTATACCCCGTTTATAGCGCATACCTACACCCCGAGAGGTCGCCTCAACCGAAAGCCAGTTTGCCCGTGGCCGATCGGGGTCTCGGCGATCCCGTTGCCGTTGCGCATGTGTTGGAATTTGCGGGGTTGGGGCAATCCTTCCAGCCGCACCCAGCAAAGTTGCGACAACTGTATCGTTTTGAACATCCACAGTAGAGATTCCCCGAAAAAGACCCGTCTCAACCTCAATTAGCTGTGCCCAAAAGCGGTAGAAATCGCCGAAAGGCACAAAGGTGCCCGTTATTATGTACTGGACACCCGCGAACCTTCCTATTGAAACTGCACTTGCATCATCGACCCAGCCATACATGTTTAGCTCATGCTCCGCCATAAGCAGTTCAATCTGGCCACGGGAAGCCACCTCGAACCCGTGCAGGTTCCTCATGTCGAAAAGGGCGGCAATCATTCCGTTGATTAGGTGGTTCGACATGCCGGCGGAATCGGCCTGTATCGCTATTACCGCGACACTGGTGCCCCTTTCCATATTTGGGGAGAACTCCGTCGCCACGCTTTGGATTGCGCCGTCAAGGCTGAGTGTCTGCGCCTGTGCCGCTTTAGCCCCGAATGCCAGCATCATGCATACCATGCCCATCACGGGCAGGCTTTTATTCATAGATACCTCCTGTTTTTCTTTCGTTCCACTCGCTGACTGCTTGCGAAAATAATCCCATGTCACATGATGTACACAAATTCAGCGCAGGCAAACTTTCCAACGGTACATAGAAAAACGCAACTGTCAGACAGTTGGTCGAGCCGCACCATACCGCTAGCGTAAAAGCGAGGCGTAAGGTGGGGAATGACGAATATACGGGATCTTTTTGCCGAAAACCTTAAAAAACACCGCCATGCCGTAGGCTTGTCCCAGGCAAAACTTGCAGAAAAAGTGGACACCAGCACCCACTACATAGGAATGCTGGAAATAAAGAGAAAGTTCCCCTCCCCAGAAATGATGGAGCGGCTTGCCCGTGCCCTTGGCATCGACACCGCCGATTTCTTCCTGCGCAAGGCAACCCCGGACGAGATCGTCAGGTCGTACCGCAAGGCCGCGATCGAGGATATTCGCTGGGTGCTGGACAGGGCTATCGAGGAACGCCTTCGGGATTTGGATGGATAGAATATGCGCAGCCTTTGCGATCGTGCCGGAACTAGATCCTTCCAAATCTCCAGTGAAGGTTGTCCCGGGAAACGAACACGCGCAGGTAGACCGAGTGCTCCCTGAAATCTTCAAGGGTGACATAATAAACGCCGCCTACCGTCGTGGTGTGGCGCCTGTGCGTGTGCCCCATGAACACCGCGTCGGCTCTGCCAGACAACATATGAACGAGCCGCGCCCGTTCCCTAGCGTCGAAGTTCAGGATTCGCCTGTTGAACTTGCTGACGTGCGAAAAGACAAACACCCTGCCACTGGTGCTGCGCAACTCGTTTTCCAGCCAGTCAAGCTGGCGCGCGCCAAGAAACGCGTTAGCGGAATCCAAGATCAGCAGCGCGTCCTCGCCGATGTTTACACGGTAAACCGTCGAGCCGATAAGCCTTTCCCAGACTGGCCAAGATCGG
>Ga0209755_10004356_pt1 | contig 16797 bp, 15 predicted proteins | sample TergutCo191P1_FD_187301 | JGI IMG/M metagenome (GOLD analysis project Ga0209755, IMG submission 187301) | Cornitermes sp. P1 segment gut microbial communities from Petit-Saut dam, French Guiana - Co191P1 (SPAdes) (version 2) | ecosystem: Host-associated > Arthropoda: Insects > Digestive system... | reverse complement strand
CCTTATTTACATAAAATCCTAATATGTGTACTGCACATTTGATTAGAACAAGAACCTTATTGTCAGTAAAGACACTATTACTGCATGCTACCAAACGACTAGTGTAAGGAACAACAGCACTTTGTTTCACTCCTTCCCTGGATGGATTACATGATAAACACAGTTATCTGTCCAGCAAATGAAAGTATTTCACAATTGCTTGTTTTGAAGGGTGTGCTGATGGACATTTGGACCATAAAACACAGGAGAATTTTATGCATTGCTTTCAAGGGGAGAAAAGTGCATCTTATGATCTGTGAAATATGGTGTTTTGGCTATGATGCCCATATACATTTGCCACTCTGATGTATGTGACTGACAACATTTTTAAGTAAATTAAGAAACTAAGCCAATCCAATTTATCATTGGTTCCTCTAACCTCCATTTCTGTGTCTGCAATAAAGCTGCCTTGTTTTCAATTACATTACCTACCCATGGTCACAGAAGATATATTCATATGAGTGGTGGTCCCTGGTGTGCATGTCTATATCCCTATGACTACTTAGAATGAACTAGTGATTTGCAATTTTACATTTTTCTTTGATTTTGATGTGTTTCCGTAACAGGTTTCAGTTTACCAAATCATTAATTTGCTCTAGTAGCGAGACTTGTTGTTTAGTGCCATTTAATTTTTGCAGGATTCAAGTTCTGTTTTAGATGTTGTGTTTTTAATAACGAACTTTTTGTTGGGTGTTTTTTAACTAAACTTGAATGTAGGTATATAGTAAATTTAATTACAGAATGATGTCCAGTTGAACATGATTCTGTTTACAGAAAGTGAAAGACAGTCTTAATGCATTGAAACCCAGTGTAGATGAAATTGAATATGAGCGCGATGGGGTGATGAGACGGACAAAAAGAGAACAGGGTGACCAAGTGAGACGTGTTGTGGATAAACTGCGAGAAGAGTGGTCACAGGTCAACAGAGGCTACACTGAAAGACATAAGTAAGTATTGCAGAAGTAGTCCTTGACATTCTCCAGTCATGGAAAGTAGGTGTAAGCGAATATTTTGTGATATACTGGAACTTTTCAGTATATATATGCTGTGTTGGGTTTGTTCAATAAGAAGAGTTGTCCTGTTACAGATATCGTTTAGTTTGGGAAGTGGAAATGAACACCTGTTTATGATTCTTGTGATGTTCATCATCATGTTCCTGAAGGATTAGGCGTGTTTCCTGTTCCTTGATCCTCAAGATGAAGTTGGTCCCTCCATCTCTTCCTTGGTCGTCCTATGTTCTTCGTCCTTTTGGTTTATGTTGTAGTGCTTGTTTTGGTAGTGTGTTTGTGTCCATCCTCTGTACATGTTGTAGCCATGTTTTCTGGTACTGTTCCCGTTTTTTGCGTAATACATTGATTCTTTTCTTTATCTAGTTTTGTTATTCCAAGTAAGTGTCTCAAAAATTTCACCTGTGCTCCTTCTAAACGTTGTTCCTCTCTTTCCTTCAGTACCCAAGCTTCACTTCCAATTTTCAATGCTTCTTGTGATGTTAAATTGTGCAATTTTCGTTCTATTCGATTTTTTTTTTTTTTAAGTTTTACTCATCACAATGTTTGTTTGGTGACCACATGTTCTGAGCTAAAATATACCACAGAAATATAAATATATTCAACATTGCAGTCGATGGTTAAAATGTATGGATACTTGGCGTAACCTTCATAACAACTGTCAGACATTTGGAGAGTGGCTAGTGACTGCTGAGGCAATGATTCGTGAGTGGCAGAATGCAGATCTACCATTGGCTGAAGCAAAAGTAAAACAAAAGGACCTGGAGAAGCAAGTCACCATGAAACACAGGTATGTTCTTGCTTATAACCCTTGTTTTGTGATTTCAGGCTTCCGCTGTAGTGTAAATGAGATTTCAGATTTTGTTTTGTTTGTGCTTGGGGCACATGGTCATTAGAAAGGAGAAAGACCTGGAGAGATATTTGTTTCATAAAAGAGTGCACATATATTAGGGTTGTGTTTCATTCTGTTTGGCTTCCAGGACTCATAGAAAAGTGATGAAAATGTGTTGGAAATTTTTGTAGAAAATTAAACTTACTAAACTTTCTTCAGTAAAATTGATTTTGCAACTGATATGTGTGGCTGGCTGTGTACTTATTTATTTCTCACTCACTCACTCACTCACTCATGCACTCTCTCTCTCTCTCATTCACTTACTCCATGGAGCAGAGTCCTTGAGAAGCTGACTGGTTCTCACCTAATCCAGAAATTCTCTGGATTTTATGGAACCCAACAATTTATTACAGCATTTACAAATGCCCACCTCTTGTCCCTGTCCTGAGTTGATGGCTATGTATGCATGTGTTTTGTATAAAATTATTAACCTTCTTGGTGGGAATTTCACATGAGGCCAGTAGCAGGTTACTCAGCTGCACTTGGCTTTGAGATGTCTTGCCTATAATTCTGAATTACCTGTGGTATTTTATTTTTCCTTGTCATTTACAGAGGCAGAGTGAGAGCCTTTCTGAATCACTTATTAAGCCTGAGATGGCTGTTTGCTACTGATGTATCATTTCCCTTGAGTTTCTATTATTTTCATTTCGAAGAAATGGTTGTCACAATCCATAGTGCAAATATGAATGGTCACTGAACAGGAAGCAGCAGGAAATTTAAGTGCATGCACATGGGCTAAACATAGACTGTTTCCTTTATATGAAATGTATATGGAACAAATTTACTGCATGGTGCGGCTGTAAAAAAACAATGAAATTATGCTTTTCATACATGATTAATTGTAAACTGATTCATGCAAATTATACTCATGTGAGTGCATGAAATAGAGTATATTTTTCAGAAACTTGTTACTTACCTTACCACTTCAGAATGTAGTGAACCCTTTGTTAGGTACCTCTGCTCATTTTTTGACTAGGAAGAGTCCACTTTGAGAAAGATTTAACATACTGTTATCAGTGGCTTTGAGTACATCCATTGGCACATCATGCTATTTAGTTATGTGGACTGGATTTAGTATGTTCTGTGTTTTGTTCAGTTTTGTTTGTGTGTTGTGTGGCAGTTTGGCATGTGCATTTGTTTTACAGAACAATGAGCAACATTGGAATAGCGTGTCGTGAAGTTGCGGGGAGATCACAACCTCCAGAGAGCACAGATGTCCAGATAATGGTTGACGATTTGCGACACCGGTGGCAGGTTGTTCTAGCCGAGCTCACCACACGACGAGATAAGTGAGTACATTTGTTGCTAGTTTCAGTTCTTATGATTTTTTTTTAAATCTATATTTTCATCCCTGTAGCCCATAAGTTGTGGTTGTTTTAATGATCATGTATTGCTGTAACTGCAGTTCTTGCATTGGAAGAAACATCACTTGTCTCATTCAAGCAAATGGAAAAACAACACCACTTTTGTCTCATTCATCTTTTTAGTTCATTAAGTTATTATTTTAGAGTTTTGCTCTATCCTTGAACGTATTATTACTACATAGCAATTACTTAAATTTTTACCAGTCCCACCTGTACAACTGATGTCTTCAAATATTGAATCAACACGCAAAACAGTTTCTTTAATACTTCTGACCATCTGAGAATAGGTACACTGAATGTGATATGATTTTCAGTCTTCGAAAAATACAGTAATTCTTCATTAGAAGTGAAAAGAAATTTTTAAAATGAGAACTTGGTATAAGGCAAATATAAAGAGTGCTTTATTTTTGGATTAACTTTTGTACTTTGATTGCAAGTAAATATTTCATAATATTCCATTCTCATAGTCCAATGATATGTATTATCAAAACAACAGTGTGAAAAACAAATTTGCAAAACTCTGGTCATAATGAACTGCCTGAAAATTATGAGTCTAAATTCATTTTCTGTTGACACAGATGCACTTCCTTCATGTATGGCTGTCCACCTTAGTACTCTTATTACACAGGTCTTGAGTGCTCCTTAATTTACACAACAAGGTACATTTAAGGTGCAGATCTTGCTGCAAGATCTCTGTGATATGCTGCAGTTAGTTACAGGAGAGGAAAAATGTGTATAATGTTACATTCAGGTTTGCTTAGACCTTCCATGATGGTCATATCATTTAAACCACTATGGTTACACTTTTTTGTTGTTCGCAGTTGTACATATATTATATAGTGCTACTACTGTAACGAGGTCTTTTATTCTATTTCTTTGAAGAACTTTACTGTTTATGTCTATGCTGATTTTATTTGTGTTAAATTTGTCAGTTATACATAACTTCAAGTCTTCACCCCATCAAAGTATTTTGTAATTACTGAATTGTCTTATACACAATTTGTAGGTATTTTCACAATCTCAATATGCATCAATTTTATAATATTCACTGGTTTAATTAATGAATATTAAAAATTATAATTGTGTGTGTTGGTGTTAATTAACCTTTAAAGTACGAGAGATTTAAAATGCAAATTAGTCATAATGGCCAGTGTTCGTTTCCCTTTAAATTCACATTTTTGCACCTGGTGATATGCATTGTATTTCATACATTTTTCAAGATAAAACCTTCAGGGAGAAGTACTTGCTTAAGAATGGATCCATCTACCCATTTCACAAGTTTCAAGAAATTCCACCTACTGTACACACCTTAATTCAGTGTCTTTTTTTATTTTGTTCATTTTTCACTCTAAATTTTATTTTCTGGATTCATTCATTTCAAATAGCAGCTGCTGTAAGTGGGAATGTTCTATAAAATTTGGAGCTGACTATACATGTTATATGAATCATATTTTCTCAGAAGTTGTTTAGTTTTCATTCTTACACTGATGTTTAGATTTTGTGGTATGCTTGCACCTCTTGTCATTTTGTGTTATTCATAAAACTACAGTCAACATACTGGGTGCTTCGGGGTGTAACTTTTTGTTTCAGTAATTTGCTCTGGTGCCATTAACTATTTACAGTGCTGAGGAGTTATTTATGTTTGATGAAACTTGGTGTGAAAAATTTAACTCACCTGTAGATCTGTGTTCAAATCACTGATTCGACCTGAAATTTTTGCTGGTGCCAAACTTGGCACTAGTGCCAATGGTTTGCTATACCTTCTGTGGATTGTTAATGAGTGGAAGAAGCATGAACCATGATTTAATGGAGTCTGTTCAAAATTTGTAGAATGGAGGTTGTAATCCAAATGAATGTGGATAATCTGAACAATGTAAGACATGAACTTAGCAGACATCTGTCAAAAAGTGGGATATTTGAAAGCTAAACGTAATGAACTTAAACAAGAAGTAAGAACAAGAATATTAAAGACTTGTATAGAGGCATGAATGAATTTAAGAAGGGTTACCGACCTAGAAGAAACTTAGTAAAGAGTGACAGGGGTAAAGTGGTTGCCTGTTCTCCCAGTATTTTAGATAAATGCAAGAATCGTTTCTGTCTGTTACTGAATTTGTGCAGAGTTACTGATGTTAGGCAACATGAGATATGTTCACCTGGGTCAGTGGTACCTTCCCTTAGTGCGTATGAGTTTATGACAGCTATTGAAAGTCTGAAAAGACATAAATTACCAGGTACTGACCAAATTTAGCCAAATAGATTCATTTAGAATTTAGAACAGTATTCTGTGTGGTTCATGGACTGGTTAGTTTTAGTTGGGATAAGGAAGAATTGCCTGAACAGTGGAAAGGTTCTGTTATTATACCTGTATAGCAGAAGGGTGAAGAACTGCTTGTAGAAGTTGTTGAGGCATATAACTGTTATCAGCTATGTGGAAAAATTTTATCCAACATTTTTTTGTGTAAGTTAACTCCATATGTAGCAATTGTTGGGATTATCAGTGTCAATTTTGACATAAATGTCGGGAGTGGCCACAGTGTGGCTTGTGCTAGGTGCGTGTAAAAAAATAATATTCATGTAGTTGACATGCACCTGAGGCTGACCATGAACAGCATTTTAAAAGATTTTCAAAAGAAAGGACACTCATAACTAGCTGAAACTAGCCTTATACAATTGAATGAACCACAAAAAAAAGCCATCAAATAAAAAAAAAACTGTTTCATTTCATTCATACAGTTGTAATTGGTAACAAACGTTATAGCTGCTACCGTATTTGCCATGATGAATAAAGAAATGGCTGTTGCCTAATTTTCCTCCTGAAGTGTGCCTTTGCTGGGACAGTGTCTCAGCTATTTATAGATACAAAGACAGCATGCGATTCTGTTAGGAGGGAAGTTTTGGTGTAGTATCTTCATTGAGTTGTGTCCCCATGAAAATACTTTGGTTAATAGAAATGTATTTAAGTGAAACAGAGTAAAGTCCAGGTATGCAAATATTTGTCTCATGCAGAATGGTCTGATACAAGAAGATGCTTTATCACCATTGCTTTTCAACTTTGCTTTAGAGTGCCCCCTTAAAGTAGGTTGAGGCAAACCAGGAGTGTCTGAAATTGAATGGGGCACGTTAATTTGTGGTTTGTTCTGATGGTATTGATTTAATGGGCAAAAGCACACGTAGTATAAAAAAACACAGAAGCTTTATTAGTTGTGAGTGAGGTGATATGTCTAGTAGTGAATGTCTCATGAACAGAATACAGGACAGGATCACAACCTGAAGAAATGTAATAAATTTTATGAAAAATGTGACAAAGGACAGATATTTTGGAGCAGTTCTAACAAGTCAAAATTGCCTTCATGAACAATGTAAGAGATTGAGTTCAGAGAATGCCTACTACCATTCGGTCCAGAATCTTTTGTCTTAGATTTGTTGTCTCAAAACATGACGGCTAAAATATACAGAACTGTAATTTTTGCTGTTGTTGCATGTGGATGTGAAACTTAGTGAATCACATTGAGTGTAAAACAGAGGACAAGGTAGTTGAAGAATAGATTGCTGAGGAAGATATGTGTGCCTAAGATGTAGGAAGTAACAGGAGGTCACAGAAAATGGCTCATTGAGGAGCTGTATGAATTTTATGCTTCAGCACATAATAGAAGACTGGTCAAAACAAGGAAGGTGAGATGGATGGGGCATGTGCCATGGGTGGTGGAGAAGAGAAGAGCATATGGGGTTATAGTGGGGAACCTTTCACATAGAGACCACTTGGAAGATTAGGCTTATATATAGTGGGATAATATTACAATGGGGGGGTACAGGCTGGATTAATGTGGCTCTGGTAAAGAAGGATGATGGAACTCTTACAAAGAGAGTAATGAAACTTAGGTTCCATGATGTGCTGGAAATTTGTTGACCAGCTTCTGAAGAAAGACTCTGCTGCATTAAGCTAATTGATTAGTTGTTTGAAGTACAGCAAAACTTCAAGCACATGGCATTCATTAATAGATCTGAAGCTTTCGTATATTAAATTTCAGTTCTCTACAGTCAATGGTTAGGAACTGTGCTGCATGCCATGCGATAGAAATATTACAGGCATTAAAAAAAAACAAGGGATTTTCTGTGCAGGACATGCCATTTTGTATTAGGAAACAGTTCATTGTTTTCAAATGTGTTTTAGTAAGTATTTTTCTCAGGCTGACCTAATGTGTTGCAAATTTCACCCATTTATGGGCATAATCACTTTGATTCCTGTTAGGCTGTAAGGTTTCTACTGCCAATAATTTCACAGATCCTTTCAGATGAATTGCTGCATTGGTTTTTAGCAGAGAGCCTAAAAAGACAGTATCCAGCAAATGTAGTATGAGCTTGGAAATGTTTGTAACAATTTGCCATACAACAAAGTCTTATAGCCAGTGAGATCACAATAAATGTTACTGTACTGAAATTCAGATGTGCCTCTACATTCAAGATTTTTCTGTATCCCTTCTCTGTTTCACGTTCCTTTGTTCTCATTTGCCTTAGTAGTTGCTTTTAGTGCCCACTCTTATCCCCCTGATGCCCTGGCACTTTTCCACTGTACCCACCAACTGACATCTTAGTTCCACTGACCACATCACAACTGACTTCAATAACAGGAATATTCAGGGATCCAGCAACCTGATTGTTACCCTTTACCTCTTCTGTCAGCCATCACTGGTCACACATACCTTTACATTCATGCATCTGCCTGCTCCAGCATTTTGGTAGACCACTTGACTATTGAAGATTGGACTGATATGTTGCCACAATATGTCAGGAACAAACTGCCAACCAACACCACGCAACAATCAGTAGAACAAAGACCTCTGTGTTCATGCATCTTAATATAGTAATGTGTACTGGTGTAGAAGGTGGGAAGCTGTGTAGTGATAAACACAGTGGACACACAATGCAAATGATAATTTATGTAGTAATATAACCATTAAGAATTTTAAATAATTCAGTATTAGTCACAATACTAGAATAAAATACATCCTTATCGTCATCTGCTCCAGTATTATGCCTGAGACGTGTTATGTGTGTTACAAAATAGAATTCTTCCTTTTCAAGGTCTTCCTCAGCTCCTTCTTCCACTTTCTTGATATTTTAGATCTTTTCTTTTTTTGTTGGGGTGGAGGGGAACCTGCCAGAGCTGATTTTGTTGTTAAGGTCTTTTTAATTTCTTCTGTATTCTATAAATTCTTTTATTTGTGGAATTTGTAGTTCTGTCACAATTATCCCGTTTAATCTATTTTTACCATCATCTTATTTATATTAAGATGAGAAGAGATTTATGTGTGTGTGTGTGTGTATGTATTTCTGCATATTAATGTCGATGCAGTGAAGTAATATGTGATATAATTTTGCTTAAGTAAATTCACTGGACTTCTCAGAAATGTGTAATTTATATGTGGTGGAGAATTGTAACAGTCTGAAAGGCGTTAAAGATATAGCTGTAATTGCAAGTTAACTAGAAATTTGTTGCCACAGATCAGTAGAACCAATGTAATGTGAAATTTTAACAGTTTTTGCACACTGTTGTTGGACTGCTGACAGTGGCTGAGGATCATCTGAAACATGTTGACTTTAAAGTCTAAAAGAAGAGTGTTGCATATGATGTGCTTGAGCAATGTAGTACAGGCTGAACCATGTGTCCCTCCCCCACCACTCCCCACCTTCAGCCCCATGTTAAACAATATGGAAACCATTCATGCTCCTTCCTTTGATAAACCAGTCATATGGTAATGTGAGTCCCTTAGATGATGACAACACATGTATAATCTGTGACTAGCAGCACAAAAACTTCTCCTTTTTTTCCTTCAGTATCTTGTTGAGACCCAGACCTACACTCCCCTCTCAATAGCAAACACAGCTGTCTTCAAGTGAGAAAACAGCCTTGCAGTGTGTGTGAATTCGCAGCATCGGTTGCTGAAATGAAGACAGTAACAGCGTAGTTGTGTTATACACTTTCTGTGTTGGTATCTCTTCATGTTTGTTGTTGTTTGTAAGTTCATAAATAGATATTGGTGAATTTTAATAGGTTTAATTGTTGCTAAAATTTATTAGGTTTGATCTGAGCTAGAACATAATAAAGACTTCGGGTCCTGAAGTAATCAGTCGATCGAGAATTTAGTGAAGATTGTTGTCTTCGGCAATGTAACGTCATGTAGTCTGATAGCAATTTGTGAACGTTTCGGATCAACATTCTGCCTCCATCTTCAGGGTGTGAAGAGTGAGATATGCAATGTAGAGTGCTATTATATTGCTTTATTTTTATCTAGCTGCAAGTTGTTTGTACAGCATAAATAAGATATTTTGCTTTTATTTCTTTATTGCAGCTGTTTCTTTGCTTTTGAAGTCAGCTGAATAAGATAAAACCGTGTGTTCTGAACAAAATCATGTCTTTATTTAATTTAGCTTTGAACTTTGAACTGGGAATGTCTTTTGCTTTTCGTACTGTGAACATGGGAAAGGAATTAAACCTTAGGAGCTTTTCAGTGTTCATTACAAAGTGAAAGAGACAGGGAGGATATTTTGTGGTTATACACTTTTTGATAGATGACGTAATGCCTACAGTACTCACCCTAAAATTTATGTCAGTAACTGCTGCATGTGTTGAGTGTGTGCACAGATATCTGATTGCCTGGGCTGCAGCAGGGCAAGGGAGCCAGAACACAGATATTTATGTCTTTGACATGAGGGTACACATCAGTAGTCCTTCCATTATTAGAATTTTAACTGAAAGTGTACATTAATAATTGAACATACCAAGATGTGTGAGGTGCTTCAGTCAGTAAGACTGCTCTTCACTGCAGTTGGAGGCTGTGTGGTTGGTTGGGCGGAAACTCTTGCTTCTGTCTTCAGAGTTTTATATCCTTAATCTTAAACATGAACACTTAAGAAACTAGTAAAATTGTTTATTTTGAAGGAAACAATGAAGTTTGTCTTGTAGTGAAGGATGCCATTTCAAAAAAGGAGTTATGGTTTGGAACATAATAGAATTTTTTACACCTTTTGTTATTTAAAAGTTACCAAAACTTTGCTCAATGCAGGCTTAATTTAACCCTAACTTTAAAGCTAGAGAAGTGGTTTTGTCCATAGTTTGTGACATTTTGGTAAAATTTCTTGATGTGATTATGTTTCAGGCCATTGATTATACTTGTGGCTTTGATATTTGGTGACAGTGTAATTTTGGTGCTGTTGTTTTCATAAAATGAATATTTGTTCACAAGGCTTTGTCCAACATGTGTATTACAAACTCATGCTGTGATAACAGCAGTTATGTACAGATGTAGGCTAGAAATCTTTTTTGTTACACAGAATGCAATTGTAAAACTGCTTCCTTGTCAAAACAAAGGTTGAAGTAGTTTCCTTTTATGGTAGGATCACTGCCATGGAGGCTGCTGCCAGCTTGAAGGATGTGATAATGCAGTTTCTGGACTCGACACAAGTTTGTTTGGATCAGATCAAAGTTTTGCTAGCATCAACAGCTAACCCTTCAGATGACACATCTCTGGCTGTGAGGCTTAGCATGGTGAAGGTATGTGTAGATGCTTATGGACAATACTCAGAATCTACTGTACCCTTATTTTTGTGTAAAGTTAAAGTTCACCATAGAACAGGTCACAAAGGCCCAGAGGGGGGGGGGGTTGAGGTATAGCTGTACTCTTTCTTTAACCTTGGCACTATATGGGGGTGGGTGGTCAGTGCAACACCCTGGCTGCTCTATCCCTGGGAAAGAGACCCGGTACCCATTGTATAGGAGGCTGGATGGGACCCAGGGGTGGTCTGGATGGATGTGGAAAATCAATCTCGCCCCCACCGGGATTCCCTTATTTTTATATAGAATTGTTGTAGTTGTGTACATCATAGTTTAGCTTGAATACAGATGTACTGTGTTTATTGTTACACGCGGTCAATCTTACACATTGCAAATAGAAGTACAGAAATCCTTGTACTCATTTGTGCCTGTCAATCCTATTACTTTTAGTCGCTTCTAAATACAATTAATGTATGGCATTTAGCATAGGAAAAGAAGTCTACAATTTGCCATCCAGAAGTGTAGAAATTTCTGGAGAAGGTGTTTTAAGTTGGAGAGCAGTTTTTTGGTGCATTTTAACTCACTATCTGTTAAAGTTTAGGTAAGGGGGCTACAAAAGTAAAAGTAAAAGAGTGTGTTTTGTCATTTTCTTGCAGCAGAAGTAAGTAAATTGTGATGTTGGGGGTTTCCAGAGCACTGATGTTGAGGTTTCTGGTCTTCTGGGATGTAATGCTATGTAGCTGATTATTTAACATCCAAACATTATGCCAGAATGTACCTACAGAGCATGGCTTCTTAGAAGATCAGAATCCTCCAGTAAGTGAAGTGTTGAATTTCCGGTGTTAGTCTCATTGTGCTAGGAAATATACTCAAGAGAAATTTTATCGTCTGAACTGTGTGTAAGAGAGAAAGGTGTAAAAGAATATGACATCTCTGTATATTGCTGTGCAGAAATTGGAGAGCTGTATCACAGTTTAGATAATGCTTTGTTTTGGAATTTAATGAAGGTTCGAATATCCATTGGGCTTAAAATACGTAACAGTGTGAGACATACTTCTAATGCCACTGTTTAGAAAAATGATTTATGTATATTCCTGTAATGTAATGTAATGTAGTGTGTATGAGTTGGGTTTTATTGTGACACTTTGTTAATTGCTTCAGTGGCTTCTGTGATCCCACATTGTAAAGTTTAGTCATGGTCTTGGTGTTTATTTCTGCTGCTGTGCCAAGTAAAATAAGGGCTGTGCGATATAACATGAGAATGTGATGATAGGTTTAGACAAGAGGCAAACTGTGCAGTGTCTGTGTGAGGTGTTTGCCAAGTGATATAAATAGCATTGTAAACTGAATGGTGGGGTTTTATGAAAGGTCGTGGCCAGCATGGTATCCAGCATGTTTTTGTTTTCCTTTCAAGAGGCTGTTTTGATTGGAAGTTTTTATGTAGCCCTTATTGTGGGATAGATATTGTGTGTATGAAATGGAGAGTTGCCGGTAAGTGAATATGAAGTGTTAATGCGTGTCTTGCATATGCAGTTACTGCTTTTCTTATGTATTCATCAGTGGAACTGCACTTGAAGTGTTATGTGTGTGCTGTTATGTTTCTTAACTGTGTAAGCAGTGAATATTTTTCCAGATTTTGTTGGTGGGTGGGAGTGGGGGATGGTGTGAAAAATGAGAATCAGGTGACAGTAGTTCCGCTTGAGTGCTTAATTTAATGTCATAAGTCTCCATTAATACTCTTAAGGGGCAGGCAGCAGGGTGCTGCCATAAATGTATACTGGTAACGCCCATATGGTTAATATATAACAAAGTTTATTTTTGTGTAAAAGAACATTTACCAGTCAATTCTGTCTTAGAGATGAGATGTCATGTGCTCTGGTCAGTAGTTGTCACTGTGCAGGAGGAATCTGTTGCCTCTATTTTGAGTGTAGGTGGATGTGACACTGTCTGGTCTGGTAAATGTGTGTGATGCTGTGTAGTTCAGTAGATGAACCTAATGCTGTATAGTTTGGTAATTAGTTAGCAATGTCTGATAAAAATTGATGTTTTCATTTTCATGGTAGATGGATTTTTTGAAAGTTGGTACTTGGTTGCCACCCTTTCAGAAGATGCATCTGCCTGTATGCTCACAGTAGATCAGTAGTTGGTATGACATCATGCACTTTGCTAACTATTTAGCAGTGTTCTGGAGGTACGTACTGCCCCCACATTTATGGCTGGGGAATATGATGCTGTGAAGTCTGGTAGATGGATGTGCCATGCAGTGTGGTATCATTAACCAGACAGAGGCACTGCATTTTCCAAAATGCTAGAAACTAGCTGCCAGACAGTGTGGCATTATATCCAAGGCTACTGTTTGTATTAATTGTCATGAGAAACTCCTGTTCACCTGTCATAATTGTTGGAATCAGGACCTTGATGTGCAGAATTTGATAGCCGAGGTTTTGACTTGGGTTTTAATTATGAAGAAGTGATCAGCTGATTTAATGAGTGAATACTGGGAAGGCAGGTGATTTGGAAAAGTGGAACCCACAGAGATGAAACTGAATATTCTGTTCAAAGTGTGCACTTAATGTGTGTGTTAATCAACAGGCTGCAGAAGGGGTGGGATAGCCCAAGCCAGACAAATTTGTTGTGGTATGTGAAGGACAGGGAAGTAGAAGTACTGCAAATTGTGTGCTTGATGATGTAGTACACAGACTTTACCAAGGCATTCTTGGCTTTTTAAATGTGGGTTTTGCAGTACACATGCAAATGTAATTTCATCTGTACCTGTAACAAAAGAATGACCTTTCATGTGCTGATATTCACAAAATTCATAAATACTCAACAGCATCATGTTCAGTTATCTTATAACAACTTTTACCCAAACTGGACAGTATGCATGGAAAGTAAAGCTATCCCAGTACAAGCCTATAGGGCTCCAGGAGGTTGAAACTCCCAGAACTTCGAGACAGTTGGCATGTGGAGGTGGTAAGGTTGTCAGTCCTATGCACTGGCCACCTTTACCACCAGGAGACTTCCATGGAACTCATTTCTGTTAAGAGGCAGAGTCAACACCAGTTTCATAGTGCTGCCAGAAGGATTAAGTCAATGAAAAATTACAATGACCCTATTGGGATTTGAACTCACAACCTTCCAGCTTGTAGCACAGTGAAATGTGGGAAGTACAGATATAAATTCATTTGCATCCCTAAGTATAGTATGGCTTTCATTGCCCTGATTTTTGTGTAACTCACAAGCACAAAGTAAACTTTTGTGGATATCGTCTGTTGTGAATGTTATCCAAGGCAGGTGAGAAGTGCAGAAAAGTGAGCAAAATTTCATTCACACACTGAAGTAAAGAATGACCGTGACTGTGCCGATTTTCGCAACACTCATGCTTGTTTGACAACTTTTTGTAATGAACTCCTCTAGCCAATTTCATGAAAATCCTACCAACATTTTAGTCTCAAATACTAGGTCACGGATAGGCATTTAGACTATTAGCTTTATCATGTCTGTCTGTCCGTCCATCCACATGAAACAGCTCTGCTCCATCTGGATGGATTTTCATGAAATTTGGTATTTGAGTATATTTTGAAAATCTGTCAACAAAATTAGTTTCATTAAAACCTGACAAGCATAACAGGTACTCTACCTGAAGACCTACAAACATTCATGATAATATGTCACTGAATTATTCTTATCATGAGAAATGTTTGAGACAAAAGTTGTAGACAAAATAAGGCACACATTTTATGTTCAATAACTTTTTTTCTGAAAACAGTGCCGTTTATGAGATAATGTGGAAAAATATTGTAGAGCTGGACAGGTCACAGATGACAATATGGCGCGTGCACATTGCATGTTGGATACCTATGGCTGCAATAAACACACTCCCAGAATGTAATACTTCTCGCTTTGCTACTGCAGCAATGGTTGCACAAATTTGCCTAAATATTACATTTTATACCATTGCCTGTCTTGTTTTTACATTGTAAAGAACACAAGCAATTGTATTAACTTATAACTGAGGTGGTATTCACACTTTCTAGTGTCATTGAAAACTAGGATCAGAATGTTTTAGAAATATCAGTGTCTGATTAGGGAGTATGAACATTTGCAGCCAATGAGTAACATAGCCATCACATGCTGTCCTGTACTCGCCATGTCTCTAGTCTCCATGTTAGTAGCAATGGCAGTTTATTATATGCATAACCGAGTTCTCTCCATTTTTTCTGGAGTTTGTAGTGGTGAATTTTGGGTAGTAAATGGCACACTATTCCCTCACAGGGTGGTGCTGCCACATTAGCATGGAACAGGGAGTATGAATTTCCCAAGCATTTGCGTTGTTAAGTAACGCGAACAGCACTGTGGCTAGGAACAGACTGTGTAGCATCCATGGTGGTGGAAGAGCAGAACAGATTGAATGTGTGGATTGTTCAACATTTGTGTTGTGAGTCATGGTAGCCTTAGTTGGTGCAGGTTATGGTGTTTGGTTAACCCTTATCGTACCGTTTTAAATCCCATCTGTAAGTCCCAGCTCGCCGAATTATTCTGCGGGGGTATGTAAATTTTCACATGCTTTTAAAAAAAATTTATTATTTTGAGAACTAAGCAAGATAAAATTGTGAAACAAAAAGCAATTTGTGGGGAAGGAATCAGACATTACTGAGGATGTCTTAAAAATGTTGTAATGTCCTTATTGCTTACTGGAGAACATACGTTTCTAAAAAAGTTGTAAATATCCATGTTTTTTGTACTTGCATTTTGGTCAAGGCTCCAACAGTTTGCACGGAGAACAAAAGAAAAGAAGTCTTATAAGTGGTTTTTGGTGTGGTAATCTTCAAAACAACTTCGGTCCACACAAAGCGCCACGTCACACTTGACACATTTGAATAGCACAGTTCGCGTCACGCCCCTCGCTGAACACATGCGACAACGCCGGCTTTATCGCACACCACAGCCGTCAAGTCACCCCTAGTCCTTACTCGAATGTCACCACATTTCAGTCTCAGTGTCTTGGGTTTGAAGTCCTTGGGCATGCCATTCCTATGTAGCCTAACCATCCCACAACAAAAAATTTTCTTCTGTGTCAAGTCATCATATAGGTCAGGGGAGGAAAAAAAGTTGTCCATGTACAGTTTATGACCAAATCCTTCTACACCCCTTGTCAGATTAGCCACTGTGTTGTGTGTTGCTGTCAGGTGTTGTGCCACCCTTTGTCTGTCTTTACCGAGGTAACATTCATGTCATATGTATATCCTGTAGAGTCACACATTGAACATTTTGATGCTGAAACGTTTGCGTTTTTTTAGGCTGTACTGCTTGAAAAGTATCCTTCCCTTGAATTTCACAATGACTTCATCTAATGCCAAATATTTGGAAGGGTTGTAAAATTTTGAAAAGTTCATCCTTATAATTTCAAACAAGTCTCATATTTTCCACAGTCTGTCATCTGTTCTGTCAACTCCATTCCTATTATTGTCTGTGAAATGTAGAAAGTGTAGTATGTGATAGTACCTAGCACATGCCATCGCTTGTCCATAGAATGGAGTGTGAAGCTGTTCCATTTTCGTCCAGTATTCCTCCAGTCTGCTTGAACTTTATGTCCCATCTGTAATGTCAGAGCCAAAAACACAAACATTTCCGCTTCTGTCACCTCACATTTAGGAGAATGTCCGTCGTCAGAATTTTCTAAGAAGTAGCGATTCGTCTCCACAACCAGCAAAGTAATAATTTCCGCGAAGTACAGCAGAAGAACGCTAAGTGGAGTGGACTCGCTCATTACGTGTGCAGCTTCCTTGTTTTTCCTGTTGGGAGCCCCAGTAAAGTTGTGAACTACATGCCTTTGAGGTTGAGGGGGCAGTGTCCACAGGCAGGGTTGTGGCTGTTGACCTGCCACATTACCAACATCATCCTCATCTTCAGAGCTGCTGGTGGAAAAATCTGGGCTTGGAG
>Ga0209755_10004355_pt1 | contig 16804 bp, 15 predicted proteins | sample TergutCo191P1_FD_187301 | JGI IMG/M metagenome (GOLD analysis project Ga0209755, IMG submission 187301) | Cornitermes sp. P1 segment gut microbial communities from Petit-Saut dam, French Guiana - Co191P1 (SPAdes) (version 2) | ecosystem: Host-associated > Arthropoda: Insects > Digestive system... | reverse complement strand
AATTCAATTTGGTTATTGGATTATTGGGGAAATAAGAATATTCTGGGACTACTCAAAGTTCCAATAACAAGCCACCATACAACATATCATTTTATTCCTTGTTTTTCGATAAAAGAAAAATATAATAAATAAGCATATCGGAAAGCCCAAACTACACATAACAAACGGGTAACTGCTCACCGCCTATTCGGCGGTTCAGTTACCCAGAACGTTATGCGCAATACAAAAAACCGATTTGTATATACTTGACAAACATATAATTAATATGTAAAGATATGATTATGCATAATAAATTAATAGTTGGTGGAGTCTATTCCACAAATTGGGATGAAAGACCAAAGAGAGTATTAGCTTTTGATGATCATGAATTATTTTATGATTGTTATTTACCTGAGTTAAAAAAATGGTCGCGTTCTGGAAATATTAGAACTTTTGATTTTTATAGAATTTCATCTGAGTATTTTTTGATAAATTCAAAACAGGTTGACATATTAGAGTTGAGTGAAAAGGAACACATAAAATTTAAACTCAATTTTCCATTTAGATTTTGTAGGATCAAGGAATTTAGTTTTTCTAATTTTGAAACAATAGTAACTAACTTACAAAATTATAGATTCGAGAATAATTTTGATATGATATTTAATAATAAAATAATTTTATCTCCTCGAACAAAAAAAGGTGCATTTATGAAGGGAGAAACTATAGAAATAAAAAGTATAAATGAGTTATTGACAAAAGCAAAAGAATTACAGGAAATGGCTAAAAATTTAGACTTTAATGGGATTGGATTCTTTAGAAGTGGAATTATAAATGATTTACCGTCATATTATATAGGTGAATATATTGATTTAGCAAATATAATGAGATGAAGTATGCCATACTGCGCATAGGCTTAACCACCCGCCACGCCTTCTCGCGCATCTCGTATTCTGCTTCCCCATCTGCTCCACAATCATCTTGGACTTATAGAACGAGAGACGCCTCGTAGTGTCAACAAATCCCACTTTCTCTCGGAAATAGGCTGTTTCCAGCACCCGGAAATAGGCTGTTGGGACAGCCTCCGAAATTCGCTTGTGGTGCTGCGTTTCGGCTACGCAAGATATTGCATATGGCTTGCACAGGCCCTGTATATAGTGTAGAGTAGTTGAACCACCACAATATATAAGGACTAGGACATGAAATTCGAGCGTTTATTTACGACCCCCTCCTCAGGGCCCTATAAAGATATCACCTGGGAAAAACGAAAAAGCGAGATACGAAACCCGGACGGCAAGGCGATTTTTTCCGATGAGTGCGTCATTGTGCCCTCGTTCTGGAGCCAAATCGCCACGGATATCCTTGCCCAGAAATATTTCCGCAAGGCCGGTATTCCATCGGACAAAATCTACGAGTGGAAGAAATGGCAGGCGGTAGAAGGGGAGAGTCACCCTTTGCCCGCTGACGGGGCCGAACATGACGCCCGCCAGGTTTTCCACCGTCTGGCCTTTACCTGGACGGACTGGGGGCGGCAAAACGGCTACTTTGACAGCGCCGAAGACGAAAAAGCCTTTTACGACGAAACCTGTTACATGCTGGCCCACCAGATGGCGGCCCCCAACAGCCCCCAGTGGTTTAACACCGGCCTTTACGCTGTCTACGGCATTGACGGCCCGGCGCAGGGGCACTATTACTATGACAGCGAAGACAATGCCGTAAAGAAATCGGAAAGCGCTTACAAACGGCCTCAGCCCCATGCGTGCTTCATCCTTTCCATTAACGACGACCTCGTAAACGACGGCGGCATAATGGATCTCATCACAAAAGAGGCGCGGCTTTTCAAATACGGTTCGGGATCGGGCACAAACTTTTCCCGGATAAGGGCCACAAAGGAAAAGCTCTCAGGCGGCGGCGTGTCCTCCGGCCTCCTTTCGTTTTTGAAAGTCGCTGACCGTTCGGCCTCGGCGATAAAGAGCGGGGGGACGACCAGGCGGGCGGCCAAGATGGTCACCCTGGACGCCGACCACCCGGATGTGGAAGCGTATATCGCCTGGAAAGCCCAGGAGGAACACAAAGTCGCTTCCATGGTCACAGGCTCGCAGATTGTAAAAAAGCACCTTGACGGGATCAAAAGCGCCCTTGCCTCGTTCCGGGGGCCTGAGACGGATAAATTCAACGCCCTTAAAAACCACGAACTCCAGGCGGCCCTGCGCGGGGCCCTGTCGGACAAAATCCCTCCCGCCTACCTTTATCAGCTTTTGCGCAAACTTGAGCAGGGCGATACGGAAGTGAACCCGGCGTCTTTTTCTACGGCCTGGGACGATGAGGCTTACAACACGGTATCAGGCCAGTCATCGAACAACAGTCTGCGGCTTGGCGATGATTTTATGAAGGCCGTTCTTGAAAACGGGGACTGGAACCTCACCGGCAGAATAGGCGGGGATGCCATGAAAAGCGTCAAGGCCCGGAAAATCTGGAACGATGCGGCCCGTTCGGCCTGGGCCTGCGCCGACCCGGGGCTCCAGTTCCACACGACTATCAACGACTGGCATACCTGTCCTGCCGGGGGGGAGATACGCGCTTCCAACCCCTGCTCCGAATATATGTTTCTGGACGACACGGCCTGTAATCTGGCTTCGGTAAACCTGGGGCGCTTTTATGACAAGGAAACAAAAACCTTCAACGTGGAAGCCTACCTCCACGCCATAAGAATCTGGACGACTGTCCTGGAAATTTCCGTGGTCATGGCGCAGTTCCCTTCGCCCCGTATCGCCGAGCTTTCTTTTGAATACCGCACTCTGGGCCTTGGCTACGCCAACCTGGGGAGCCTTTTGATGATTATGGGGCTGGCCTACGATTCCCCGGAAGGCCGCTCTGTCGCCGCCTCCCTTTCGGCCATTCTTTCAGGCGAGGCGTATGCCCAATCTGCCCGCATGGCGCAGGCGCTTGGGCCCTTCGCCCGCTACCGGGAAAACGCCGATGCAATGCTCCGCGTTATGCGGAACCACCGCCGGGCCTGCCACAACGCCCCCCCGCACGAGTACGAGGGACTGCACACCGTCCCTGTCGGGATAGACCCGGCGCGCGCCGGGGCGGCGGCGTATTTGCTGGACGCGGCAAAGCGCTCCTGGGACAGCGCCCTTGCACTGGGGGAACAGCACGGCTACCGCAACGCCCAGGTAAGCGCCATTGCGCCCACCGGGACTATCGGCCTTTTGATGGACTGCGACACCACCGGGGTGGAACCTGACTTTGCGCTGGTGAAGTTCAAAAAACTCGCCGGGGGCGGTTACTTCAAAATTATCAATCAATCTGTCCCCCCGGCGCTGGCGGCCTTGGGCTACAGGGGCGAAGAAGTTGACGCCATTATCGCCTTTGCCACGGGGCAGAAAACCCTGTCAGGAGCGCCGGAGATAAACCCTGAAACCCTTGCCGCAAAGGGCTTTACCCCTGAAGCGCTTGCCGCAGCGGAAGAAGCTGTAAAGAGCGCCCTGGGCCTTGAGGGTGTGTTTAACCATTTCATACTGGGCAAGGATTTTTTGGAAAAGAAACTGAAAATCGCCGAGGCTGTTTTCGCCGCGCCGGGTTTCAGCCTTTTAAAGCACCTGGGCTTTACGCAGGAGCATATCGAGGCCGCGGAATTGTACGCCTGCGGGACTATGGGCCTTGAGGGTGCGCCGGGCCTTAAAAAAGAGCACTACGCCGTGTTCGATACGGCAACGCCTTCGGGGAAGGGCGGGAAGCGTTCCATTCCCTGGACGGCCCATGTGGAAATGATGGCCGCCTGCCAGCCTTTTATTTCGGGGGCCATTTCCAAAACCATCAACATGCCCAACGCCGCCGGTTACGAGGACGTCAAGGGCGCTTTTATGCTGGCCTGGAAGCGGGCGCTTAAAGCCGTGGCCCTGTACCGGGACGGCTCCAAACTCTCTCAGCCCCTTTCCTCCTTTGCCCCCGGAACCGACCCCCTTGCGGACACGATACTGGGCGTGGAAAAGGCGATGAACTCCGGCTACACCCACGGCGTCTCCCCCGACAGGAGAAAGAGCGGCAAAACGCGGAGTGTCCGCCGTCCTTTGCCCAACCGCCGCAAGGGTTATACCCAAAAAGCGAAAATCGGGGGTCATTCGATTTTCATACGCACCGGGGAATACGAGGACGGGAACCTGGGGGAAATATTCCTTGATATGCACAAGGAAGGGGCCGCTTTCCGCAGCCTTCTTAACAGCTTTGCCATTGCCGTGTCCCTGGGGCTGCAATACGGTGTTCCGCTTGAGGAATACGTGGACGCCTTCACGTTCAGCCGTTTTGAGCCCAGCGGCATAGTCCAGGGCCACGAATACGTAAAGATGGCCACCAGCGTTATCGATTACATTTTCCGCGACCTGGCTATCAGTTACCTGAAAAGGGCCGACCTGGGCCAGGTAAAGCCGGAAGACCTTTTAACAACGGGAACAAAAACGGATTCCCAGGCGGAATCCGGGGAGAAAGCCCGTGCCGCTTCGGGCCTTAAAACCCCGGCCGCAAACCCCGCGAAAACGCCGCCCCAGCAGACAAAGGCCGAAAGCGCCCCGCCCCCAAGCGGCGACGCCGCCAAAGCAATGCAGGCCAGAATCAAGGGCTACGAGGGAGACCCGTGCCCTGCCTGCGGCAGTTTTACCCTGGTAAGGAGCGGCACGTGCATGAAGTGCGACACCTGCGGCGGGACTACGGGGTGCAGCTAACACGCATCACACCACCCCAAGCTGCCCGCACGCGCCGGAAATACCGCTTCCCTTCCTGAACCTCCGGGTTACGGTAAGTCCGCGTTTTTCCAGGGCAGCAGAAAAATCCGCTATTTCCCGCTGTGTTGGGGCCCGTAAAGGCGCTCCGTCAAACTCCAGACCCTCAACAGGGTTCCATGGAATCAGGTTGAACACCGCATCAAGCCCCGCGCCAAAATCCCCGGCAGCCTGCGCGTCAGGGATGCCGGTATTGATCCCCCCAAGGAGTACCATTTCCAGCGTGATCCTGCGCCCCCTTTTTTTCTGATACGCAAGCAGGGCTTCCCTGATACGGGGGAGGGGATTTTCACGGCTTATGGGCATGAGTCGCTGGCGCAGTTCCTGGCGGGCTGTGGTAAGGGAAAGGGCAAGGCGTATATCCGGCCCCCCATCGGTAAAGTCCAGTATGCCTTTTTCTATGCCGCATGTGGAAAGGGTGATGCGCCGTTTTGAAATATTAAGGCCGCCGCTTTCCATAAAAAAAGAAAGCGCCTTGCGCAGTTCCTCAAGGTTTAAGAGCGGCTCACCCATGCCCATTATGACAATGTGGGAAATCTCAGGCTCGAGTTTCCTGAGAAACAAAAACTGTCCGGCCATTTCTGCGGCGTCAAGGTTCCGCTTAAACGCAAGCGTGCCGGTCTTGCAGAAGACACACCCGGCGGCGCACCCTGCCTGGGTAGAAAGACAGGCGGTTTTGCGCCCCTCTCCGTCACTGAGTATCACAGCCTCAATGACCGCCCCGTCCTCCAGCGTTATCGCCAGTTTGACCGTGCCGTCCGCGTCCCGCAGCTGCGAGGAGGCCGCCCCGGAAAAAAGGCGGTACTTTTGCGCCAGCTCTTTTCGCAGGGGAAGCGGGAGATTGCTCATTTCATCAAAAGTCCCGGCCCCGCCGCAAATCCATTCATGAATCTGCCGGGAGCGGAAAGAAGGGTAGGCTTTAAGTAATGGAGCGAGTTCTTCCAGAACGAGACCGGCCAGAACGGGTTTGTGTAACATTTTAACGGTAAAACATTACAATCGCACCCGCCCCTGCGCTTGTTTAAGCCTCATCATCATCTGCGCCAGCTTCTTCCTCTTCGCTGCCAGGCTCTACCAGCTCATGGCCTGGGTTTTCCCGTACCTTTTCAATGGCGTTGGAAACCGCTGACTGGATATTTGCGGCATAGGTTTCCTCATCCATCGCTGTGGCCGCGTAGAGGGAACCAAGCAGTGAGACCCGGTAAACAGGCTTTACTGTATTAAGAGCCATGGCTGCCATGTCCAAAACACATTCATTGCACAGGCAGATGGGGTCTGAGAAATTTTCCAGTTGGCGGCCCAGCTCTGTTAAAACAAGGTTTTCCGCTTCGTTTTTTAGGTGTTCAAAATCATATTGCTCTATAAAAGCCATACTTACTCCCTGATAAAATATTTTGTACTTTCGTACTATATACTATTGTCGGAAAAAACGGAAGATACTTTCGTGTTCCCGCGTGCTTTCAGCGCCGCTCCTCCGCAAAGGGGACGAATTTTGTCAGCTTTTTCAGGAAGGTAAGATCAACGGAACCTACCGGCCCGTTCCGGTTTTTCGCTATCAGGAGCTGCACCTTCTGCCCCGCGTCTTTGGACTGCTCTTCAACGGACTTATCCAGTTCACGGTCGCGGTTAATAAACATAACCATATCCGCGTCCTGTTCAATGGAACCGGACTCCCGTATATCGGCAAGGCCCGGTGTTTGATTTTCCGCTTCCCGCCTGAGCTGTGAAAGAGCCACGACAGGAATATTCAGTTCGCGGGCAAGACCTTTAAGGGCCCTTGACACCTCGGAAATTAACTCCCAGCGCGGAAGCATTTTGTTATCCGAGGTAATAAGGCCAATATAATCGATAAAAATAATTTCTACTTTTTCCTTAACCTTCAGCATCCGGGACATGGCTTGAATATTCAGAATGGTCATATTGGGCATGTCAACAATATGGAGGGGTGCGTCATGCAAAATTTCCATGGCGTTGAAAATATTTGGAAAATCAGATTTCTGAAAATAGCCGCTTTTGAGTTTTAGCGAGTCTACTCCGGACTCCGATGATATAAGCCGTAACATCAAAGCCTGGTCTGCCATTTCCAGGGAAAAAAAGGCGGCGGGTATATTTTGCCTTATGGAAATATTTGCCGCCATACTCAGGGCAATGGCAGTCTTTCCCATGCCCGGCCGGGCACCTATGACAATCAACTCAGCCGGCTGAAAACCCGATGTTATATTATCCAGCTCCTTAAAGCCTGTAGGAATACCTGTGTAGTCAGGCCTTGTGCGGTATATCGTGTCAAGGTAATTATAGACATCTTTTACGGTATCCCCCACTTTCTTGTAACGGAACATCCGGCGGGGATCGCTTATGTCAAAAAGCTTTTGCTGCGCTTCCTCCAGCAGATGCCGGGGCTCCACGGTTTCATCATACGCCCGTGCCCCGGCTTCACCGGAAATCTTAATCAAGCCCCGGCGCAGGGAATGCTTCTGCACAATCTGGGCATAATACTCCGTGTTCGCGCTGGAAGGAACCGCGTGGGTGAGGGAAGCGATATAATCAATACCGCCGGCCTCATCCAGCTTTCCCTTTTGCTCAAGCTCGCTGCTAAGTGTCAAAAGATCCGGTCTTGTGCCGTGCCTGAAAAGATTAAGGACAGCCGTAAAAATCTTGCGGTGCCTGGGAGCGTAAAAATCATCCGCCTCCAAATACTGCTGGGCAATAGTGATGGCGCTGTCGTCAATAAGCATAGCGCCAATAACCGCCCTTTCAGCATCGTCATTGTGAGGAGGAATTCTACTCTTGCCCGATGGTTCCGCCATCTACCGCCTACTGCGATTCCCCGGCCTGAGTCTCATCCGAAGGGGGAGTCTCAGCAGCAGCTTCCGGGGCTTGCTCCGCCGAAGGAGTCTCGGCGGCGGTTTCTTCAGTTTTCACCTCCGCTTCTTCCCTCGCAGGCTCCCGTGATTCGTCCCGGCGTCTTCTTCCCGGTCGGGCGGAGGAAGGCGTTCTGGACTCGGTTTTGATTTCCTGTCCCGCTACCGTTATGGTAATTTCAGCGGCGGCGCTTTCGTAGAGTTTAACAACAACCTTGTACTTGCCCACACTCTTGATGTTGACTCCGGCGGCCAGTTCAATACGCTTGCGCTCTATCTGGAAGCCCTGTTTGGCAAGCTCATCGGCTACGGTCTGGCTTGTGACAGCGCCGTAAAGTTTCCCGTTGGCACCGGCGGGCATGGTTATCACGATATCAAGGCTTTCGAGCTTTTCTTTAAGTCCGGCGGCATCGCTGCGTTTTTGGGCTTTCCGCCCCTCAATTTCTTCCCGGCGGCTTTCAAAAAGCTTTACCGTCCTCTCGGTATAGGGAAGGGCAATACCCCTTGGAAAAAGATAATTCCGCGCGTAGCCCTTGGCAACATCCTTGACATCCCCTTCTTCCCCCAGCGGGGCAAGATCCTTGTTTAAAATAACTTTCATACTCAAGCTCCTTCACGATTAATGTTACGGGCGGTTTCCCGGGACAGAAACATCAGTTTCCGCTGTTATCCCCCGCCTCCGGAGTAGAAGGCGGCCCGTTTGATTTGGGCACCCTGAACGGCACCCAATTTTCAGCGATTCCCAGGAGGACAACGCCCCCAAAAAGAACCGCATTGATTCCAGGACTCAAAAAAAGAACAACAAATGTTATGCACAAAAGCAGTTTCAGGAAAGGCGTTACTGTCATCCGCGCAAGAAAAAACTGCAAAATCCCGATTCCCTGTGCAAGATACAGAATACCGCAAAGGATTAAAATATTCCAGAGGAGTATCTGCGGAAATTCAAGATTCGCTATGCTTGCCAGAACCACCAGAAGAAGGGAACCGGAAAGAACCCATATAAGCATGGGGTGTACGCGAAAAACCGACAGGGCGTTTACTTCGTGGGTACTTCCTCCCAGGGGCCTGTTCCGGGCGAATAAACGGGCCAAAATAAAACTGATTTGGCGGCAGATAAAAAACAACAGCACGCAGGAAATAAGGGCCCCGCCCCGGAGTATGGTTGACCTGATAAAGGCCAAAACCGTTTCCGGCGTCATTTCCGCCAAAAGCGCGCTCTGCACCACATCAGATGTCCCCTGCCGCGCGGCTATCGCGTATGTGACCGCCGCGATATGCTCCAAAAAATTCGGGGAAGCCATAACCCGCAGGAACATAATCATAAGAAGCAGGGAAGCGGCGGCAGCGCCGAAAACAAGCCGTGTAGTCGCGCACATTTTTAGCGGAAAACCCGGCGGCGGCGCGCTAACCCAGGTAAAAACAGACGCCATAACAGCAAAGTATAAAATACCCCAAAAAACACCCGTAAGCACAAAACCCCGTGTCAGCGCTGTCCCCAGGGCCAAAAACGTATTTCCCATAACCGCAATCAAAACAGCGTTCCACGCGATGCGATACCCATACCGAAAGGCCAAAAACCCCAACGGCATGAGAAAAAAAAGAACAAGAAAACTGCTTCGCGAGAAAAGAAGACAAATCCCCGCTCCAATAAGGGCAGGGATAAGTTCCTTTTTTTTATGGATGGCTTCGGTATACAACGGGAATTAATCGGCAACAAAGGGCAGGAGCGCTATCATCCTGGCCCTTTTTATCGCCAGCGCCAAACCCCGCTGATGCCTGGCGCACGTCCCGGTGATACGCCTGGGGAGAATCTTCCCCCGTTCGGTGATAAAGCGGCGAAGCGTATCAGCGTCTTTGTAGTCGATTTTCAGTTTCTGGATACAGAACTTGCAGACCTTTTTCTTGAAAAAGACCTTACCCTTTCCGCCGCGCCGATCATCGCCGTCCCGGCCGTCCATCTGGACATCCATCCCCCGCTCATGCCGTTCCCTGTCGGGCCTGTCACTGCGGGGAAAGCGTGGTTGTTCTCCCCCGCCGCCGCTGGTACCGCCGCTGCCGTTGGCTCCGGTTTCATTAAGTTTTTCGTCAGACATATAAGTAACCCCTGTTAAATGTAAAATTAAAATGGAATATCATCGGTAAAATGGTCATCCCGAGCGGGCGCATTGCCATACGGCGCGCTGTTTTCGGACACTGCATTTTCACTGCGATTGTTATTGTAAAAACCCTGGTTCCCTGAAGCGGAACCCTGGCCGCCGCCGGGATTTCCTCCCAGAAGCTGAATATTGTTGGCAACAATCTCCACTTTGGAGCGGTTTTGCCCGTCCTGCTGCCAGCGATCCTGACGGAGTTCGCCTTCAACACCCACGGATTTGCCCTTTAAGAGATACTGATTCAGGGCTTCACCCTGACGGCCCCAAAGGGTTACATCGAAGTAATTCGCTTCGTCCTCCCACTGGTCTCCGTTTTTCCGGCGACGGTTTACGGCTACCGAAAACTTGCACACCGCCTGACCGCCGGTCGTATATTTCAGCTCCGCATCCCTGGTAAGCCTGCCAACGAGGACAACATGGTTTATGTCAGCCATGTTTTTCCCGATCCTCAATATTGACGAAAAGGTACTTCAAAAGATTGGAATTAAGCTTAAAAATCCGATCCATGGCGGCGATTTTGCCGGGATCTGCCTTTATGGTAAAAAGGACATACTTTCCTCGTGTCCGCTTTTTAATTTCGTAGGTCAGATCCCGATCCCCGACCTCATCGGTTTTCTCAATCTCTACACCGTTGTTTCCAAGGTCGGTCAACAATTGTTCCCGGCCTGCCTTGTGCTGGTCTTCCTCCAGTGGGAAGATGGTCATCAGTTCATACTGACGCATGAGTCCTCCTTACGGACTTGATTTTCGGCCCATTTCAAAAAAACGGGCAAAGAGGCTATATAAAACAAAATTATACCTATTTCCCACCCCCTATACAAGAGGCCGCCACACCAACTTTACCGGCACATATTTGTCAGGGCACATCATGAAATAGCCCCATTTTGTCGATAATAATGTAACCATGAACAAGCGTGTCAATTTCGAGGACAGCCTCTTTATTCTCATGATGCGGCTCCGGATGATTCAGGACATCATCACCCTTGATGCTGATCCAGAGTTTTTTCTTGAAAAAACCCTGGATGATATTTACTTTATCGATCGTATCCTCAAGATTCTGTTGGGCAGCCTTCAGGAGAATCATTTCCTTATCGAAAGGGCGGAACTTCTGGAACACCTTGCGGATTTGGAATTGCAGTTTTCCCGGGTTTTGAAAAATTTGCTGGATCATGACGGAAACATCTCCATCAGGACAGCTCCGTCAAAAGGGGAGAAAGTCACGGCCTGCCGGAATAACAGCCTTGAGCGGCAAAAAGTTATCGCGGAGCTGAGCCCTGCCGGAGCCGGCAAAACTGTCAGTCCCATAGTAAGTTCCGATGAGCTCACTGAACTTCTTAAAGCATTTTAGGTGTTCTTGTGAGAATTACCGGGGGAACACTGCGGGGCAGGCAGGTGAAAATCCCCGGCGGGATCATCCGCCCTGCCATGGACAGGATGAGGGAATCTGTTTTTGCAATCCTTGGGGACTGCGAAGGAATTTCCTTTCTTGACATTTTCTCTGGTTCTGGCATTATAGCTTTGGAGGCTGCTTCGCGAGGAGCCGCTTATATTGAAGCTGTGGAGATGGATCCCCTGAAACGAGAAACTCTTTTATCGAATGTAAGCATATCCCCGGTACGCATCATCTGCCGCTTCATGGCTGCGGAACTTTATGTAAAGAGGGCAAAACGTCCTTTTGACATTATTTTTTGTGATCCTCCTTTTCCGTACAAGTACAAGCGGGAACTAATTCAATCCATCGCGGCATCCCCGCTTATGGAAGAGAACACCCGCCTGTTGCTGCACTGCCCGCGGGGAGACTTGGGGGACAAGCCGGAAGGGAACCTTTTTTTGGAAGATTTTAGGGAATACGGGCGTTCAGTTGTAAATTTTTTTAAAATTTCCCGCGTCAAAATTTGACAAAAATAGAGATTTTTCATATATTATTATAGCCATTTAGAGAAGGGAAAAAAATGGATTATAAAAGTGTTTTTGAAAAGCTGCAGGGGCAAAACACGTTCATAAAAACCACCGCAAGGGCTGCCCTTGACGGAACCCAAAAAGCTGCCCTTAACCGCAAGGGGAATGTTCTTTTTAACTCCGGCGATATCGAAGGAGCGCGAAGGATATTTTTGACAACCGGCTATTCTGATGGTCTTGTACGGATCGGCGATTACTACAATACAAAGGGCAGACCCCTGGATGCCCTAAAAATGTACTGGATTGCGCCGGATCGGAAAAAAGCGGAGCCAATTATCGCGCAGTTGTCTTCTGTAATACAAAACTTGATACATGATGAAGGGAGTTGACTTAATTGAGTAACGAAATAAACGAGAACAATGCCATGTTCAATCCGAAATCAACCGACGCGGTCAATACCGGGGATCAGGATTTTTCCCCGGTGCCAAACAGCGAAGATCAGGAACAGCTTGATATTTCCAATCTTTCAAAGAAAGGTTATCAGTACCTGAAGGAAAACAGAACCGCGGACGCCATAGCGTGTTTCAGTAAAATTCTGGAAATTGACGAGAACAACAACTATGCCCTGGTGGGAATGGGCGATGCCACCCGCAAGCAGGGCGGTTTTCGCAACGCGGTGCTTTACTATCAGCGCTGTCTGTCCCATCACCCGGGAAACAATTATGCCCTGTTCGGCCTGGCTGATTGTTACAAGGCCTTAAACCAGTTTCACACCGCCATCGAAATATGGGAACAGTACCTGCTGTACGATGACAAGAACATAACCGTTCTTACACGTGTAGCCGATGCCTACCGGAAAGTGCGGGATTACAAGCGCTCCAAGGAAGTATATCTGCGGGTCCTGGAAATGGAAGCCCAAAACCCCTATGCCATAATAGGCCTGGGCCATCTTCACTACGACTTCAAGGAATACCGCGAGGCCCTGGCCTATTGGGAGCGCATGCTGGAACACAACAAGGACAGCGTGGATATCCGCGTGCTGACCTCCATCGGCAACTGCCACCGCAAGCTCAAAACCTTCAAGGGCGGTATAGAGTATTTCCAAATGGCCCTTAAACGGGAGCCGTATAACTTTTATGCCCTTTTTGGCCTTGCCGACTGTTTCCGGGGCTTAAACCAGCAGGGGCGTTCCCTGGAATACTGGAACCGTATTCTGGAACAAGACCCCCGCAACAAAATGATCCTCACCCGCGCCGGGGATGCGTACAGAACCACAAACGAACTTGATAAGGCGATAGAATACTACCAGCGGGCACTGAACATTGAGTTCGATACCTATGCGGTATTGGGCCTGGCAATTGTGGCCAAAATCCAGGGCAGGTTTGATGAAGCCACCGCGTCCCTGAAACGCCTCATTCAGCAGGATCCCCGGAATTACCGCCTGTACATAGAACTTGCGGACTGCCGGCTCAAAAAAGGCGACAAGCGTGAGGCTGTGGAAATCCTGGAGGAATTTCAACGCCAGGGCATCCGAAACAACGCGGTTAATGATCTGCTGGACCGATTGAAACCTTGATGCGGAACGGTTACGTTTCGCCCTAAGCAGTTTTCGGACTGCTTTTTTTCGAATTTTCCCGACTATACTGATGGCAAAACCCATGCTGATTTTACATTACTAAAGCTACACCATAGCATTAGGGGGAACTATGAAACCTGTTGGAACTCTTACTCCGGTTGTCAAAATTGATGAAGACAAATGTAATAACTGTTATGCCTGCATCGCGGCCTGTCCTGTTAAACTGTGTATGGACGGTTCGGGAGATAAAGTGCTCATTAACACGGATCTCTGCATTGGCTGCGGTAACTGTATTGATGCCTGTTCCCATAAAGCCAGGCTTATCATAGACGATACTCCCCGTTTCTTTGGCGATCTGAAACAGGGAATCAAGGTTATTGCTGTTGCCGCGCCGGCCATAGCGTCATTTTTCCCCGGAAAATACCTTAACTTCAACGGCTACCTCAAGTCTCTGGGTGTCGAGGCGGTTTTTGACGTGAGTTTTGGGGCAGAGCTTACCGTCGCGAGTTACCTTGATTACATCAAAAAGAAAAAATCCAGGATGGTGATTTCCCAGCCTTGCCCCGCGATTGTCAACTATATCCAGATTTACCGCCCCAAACTGCTGCCCTATCTTGCTCCGGTGGACAGCCCCATACTGCATACCGTAAAAATGATCCGCGAATATTATCCACAGTACAAAGACCACAAGGTGCTGGTCATTTCCCCCTGTATTGCAAAACGCCGGGAATTTGACGAAACGGGCCTTGTCGATTACAACGTAACCATGCTCGCCCTGAAAAACAAAATGGATAAACAGCACCTTAACCTTGGCTCTTTTCCTCAGGTGGAATACGAAGGGCCGCGGGCGGAGAGGGCAGTGCGCTTTTCCTCTCCCGGAGGGCTTGTGGAAACAGCGGAGCGCTTTTCGCCGGGTATTTCGCGGCGCACCCTTAAAATCGAAGGGGTTCATGTTATCTATCCGTATCTGAAAGAAGTCTCCGAACTGTTGGATGCCGACATTGAATTGCCGATGCTCCTTGACTGCCTTAACTGCGAGAAGGGCTGCAACGGCGGCCCCGGAACGGGGAACAATAAAACTCCCCTCATTATGCTTGAAAACCCAATCCGCCAGCGCAGTGAACAACTTGAGGAATATCACAAAACCATCAAGGGGGGCAGGCACACAAAACGGTACCACAAACTTGTAAGCCGGTACTGGAAAAGCGGCCTTTACAGGAGAACATACCGTGATCATTCGGGGAACTACAGCCGCACCATAAAGACTCCCAACGATACGCAGTTGACCGAGACCTACCACAGCATGAGGAAATACAGGCAGGAAGACCGATACGACTGCACCGCCTGCGGTTACGGCTCCTGTAAGATGATGGCAATAGCGATTTTTAACAAGCGCAACAAGCCTGAAAACTGCGCGCACTATAACCTTGACCTGCTCAAGGAAGAAAAACGAAAAATGCTGGAAATGAACCAGCTCAAGGAACACATCAACACCGCCCTTGTGCTGATTGAAGGGATCGGCGAGAAGGTGAATAAACTGAACAGTGATGTTGGTTTACAGGCGACGGCGGTGAATGACTCAACGCTTGTTACCGGGAAAATGATAGCTTCCCTCAAAAGCACCTCCGATCTTTCCCAACAGCAGCTGGAAGAGATAAGGACGCTCATTGAGGATGCCACGCAGAGCAAACAGTCCATGCACGATACGATTCAGTCTGTGCAGGACATTTCGCTGTCGGTCGATGATATTGCGGCGGCGATTAAGGTCATAAGCGGCATCGCGTCCAATACGAATCTCCTGTCGATGAATGCGGCCATTGAAGCCGCCCACGCCGGGACAGCGGGCATGGGCTTTGCCGTGGTTGCCGACGAAATCCGCCGCCTTTCGGAAAACACCAGCCTCAATTCGCGGAGCATCTCCAAAACGCTTTCCGGCATTATTGGCGGGATCAATGTTACGGTCAAGCGCTCGGCTGATACCGGCAACCTGATTTCCGAAATATCGGAGAAAATCGACGGCTTTGCCGATACCATGACAGGGCTTATCAACACTCTGGGCGAATTGTCCGCCGGAAGCTCTGAAATTACCGGCAGCCTGAGTTCCCTGCGGGATATTACCTCTTCGGTAAAGGCCAGTTACTCGGAAATGCTCTCTCTGACGAACAAGCTCCTGGAAAACACAAAGGAACTTTCAGTGCTTTCACACAAGGAATAACAGGGCACAGAAGCCGCCGATTCCCGGCCCCATCACAGGCGTCCATAACCCGTGCAGAGGGTGAACAGCTTGTGGTTGGTGTGCCGGGATTTTTTTGCCGTGAATTTTTGACAATTTTTTTTATAAAACCCTTGTCAATTTTTTTTCCCCGCTTATATTTTAAATAGCGCTTAATTTAATAAATGGAGATACCATTATGAAAAACATACTTGGGCAGATTGGTTTACAGGCAAAAATAGTAGGGCTGGCTTCCATAATTTTGGTGCTGGCGATTTCCCTGACCCAGATAATGGGAACCTTTGACATGCACAGGCTCAGTCTTAACACCGCCCTTACCATGGGGGCACGGGCGCTTACCGGGTACAAGTTTTTTCTTGAAACCAAGGTGGAAGAAGAGTACGGCCGCCTGCGCCTGGTCAACAATCAATTGGTGGACCGTGACGGCATTTCCATAGCCGGCGATTTTAGCGTTGTAGACTATGTATCTTCAATGGTGAATACGCAAGTCAGCATTTCCGTCCGGGACGGCAACAATTTCCGCCGCATCAGTACAACGTTTACCGATGATGCCGGAAGAAGGGATATTGGCACCCTGCTCGCTCAGGACAATCTTGCGCTTGCCCCGCTTTTGCGGGGCGAAACCTTCCTTGAAAGGACGAAGATTCGCGGCGTTGAAAACTTTGCCTTTTACAGCCCGATTTTCGCGGAGGGCACAAGGAATGTTATCGGCTTTTTGGCTGTGGCGACAGAAATGGAAACGATTATTCATTTGATAGAGTCCGGCATCCGCCACCAGGTAAGGGAAGGGATTATTGTTTCCCTGATTATCCTGCTGGCGGGTATACTGCTTCTTGTATTCTGCTGCAGAATAATGCTGATAAAGCCGATTGCCAGGGCTGTTGGTATGCTCAAGGAAATTTCCGAGGGCGAGGGGGACTTGACGAAAACACTTCATGTTTCCGGCGAGGATGAAATAAGCAAGATGGCGCATTATTTTAACCTGACACTCGAAAGAATACGAAAAATGGTTATCAGTATCAGAACGCAGGCCTTGTCGCTCTCGGAAATCGGCACTGAACTTGCCAGCAACATGAGCGAGACAGCCGCCGCGGTAAACGAAATCACCGCGAACACGCAGAGCATTAAAGGCCGGGTTATGAACCAAAGCGCCAGCGTTACCGAGACCCACGCGACAATGGAGCAGGTTACCCTGAACATCAACAAACTCAACGGACAGGTGGAAAAACAGTCCTCCGCCGTTTCCCAATCCTCCGCGGCCATTGAGGAGATGATTGCGAATGTCCAGTCGGTCACCAACACCCTGTCAAAGAACGCGGAAAAGG
>Ga0209755_10004354_pt1 | contig 16805 bp, 13 predicted proteins | sample TergutCo191P1_FD_187301 | JGI IMG/M metagenome (GOLD analysis project Ga0209755, IMG submission 187301) | Cornitermes sp. P1 segment gut microbial communities from Petit-Saut dam, French Guiana - Co191P1 (SPAdes) (version 2) | ecosystem: Host-associated > Arthropoda: Insects > Digestive system... | reverse complement strand
GAGTGGGGCAAGCGTGGAGCAAATTAGCGAAAGTAGGCGAAATTTCAGACAAAGGCGAGCTTTGTTTGAGCGGAGCGAGTTAGCGAGCCTCTGAAATAAGCCGTACTTTCGCTTTTTGCGCAGACTTTGCGGAACGCTTGCCCCACTCTGGGCTTAGGCCTGTACTGTAGCCTGTACTGGAACCCGCTTAGCACTACCGCAAATTTTAATTTTATTTTAATTCCAATTTGAGCAAATTGATGGTATACTGGCTAGGAATTAATGATAATAACATGGAGGACAAGGCCATTAGTACCGCACAGGATAGGTCGCATACACTTTGGAGGGAACAGATACTCCCCGGAGTCACACTGACATGCATACATACAGACAAATTCAAAACCGGCTGCCTCACTGTCAACATGCTCGGAGCACTTACCCGTGAGACAGCCTCTATCTCAGCGCTTCTGCCGCGGGTACTGCGCAGAGGTTCTTCGGAGCTCCCTGATATGCAAAGCATATCAGCAGCTCTTGATGAGCTCTACGGCACAAGAATCGACCCTCTCGTTAGAAAAAAAGGCGAGATGCAATGTGTGGGCCTTTATGCCGATTTCCCTGATGACCGGTATATTCCGGGGGCAGAGAACATTTTGGAGAAAGCCGCAGGCATACTTGGGCAGATGCTAACTTCACCGGATATGCGCGATGGCCTGCTGCGCACGGATTATGTGGAGAGCGAGAAGGTCAACTTAATTGACGACATCCGTGCAGCTATTAATGACAAGAGCGGCTATGCTGTTGACAGACTGCTTGATGAGATGTGTGCCGGCGAAGCCTATGGCGTTAACCGCCTGGGAACTGAGGACACCGCCTGCGCCATAACCCCTCAGACACTGACAGACCACTACCTAACCTTGCTTGAAACCGCCGCAATTGAGGTTTTTTACTGCGGCTCGGCAGACCCTAACCGTGTTTTGGAAGCGGTAAAATCTGCTTTGAGCAGCCTAAAACCCCGCGAAGGCCCTGCTGTTCCCAAAACCGAAGTCGTCCTCACCCCAGCTCAGGAAACACCCCGAAGGGTTATTGAGAAGTTAGACGTTTTCCAAGGGAAGCTGACAATCGGCTTTAGGCTCGGTGATACAATGCTCAACCCCTGCTACCCTGCCCTAGTTGTTTTCAACACCCTTTACGGAGGCAGCGTCACATCCAAACTTTTTCTCAATGTGAGGGAAAAACTCTCACTTTGTTATTACGCCAGCTCTATGCTTGATAAACACAAGGGCATTATGCTCGTAGCCTCAGGTGTTGAGTTTGAAAAGTTCGAAACAGCCCTTGAAGAGATAATGCACCAGCTTGAGTTGGTCAAAAAAGGAGAGGTCAGCCAGTCGGAGCTCACCTCCGCAAAGAGGGTTGTCATTACATCCATCAAATCCGCCATGGACAGGCTCGGCGGGCTTGAGGAACTCTACTTCGACAGCTTCGTGGCCGCAGTCCCCTATGACCCAACCGAACTCTGTCATGCTGTTGAGGATATCACACTCGCTCAAGTACTCTCGGTAGCCTCAGGCATAAAACCGGACATGGTTTATTTCCTTACAGGAGAAGGGGGCAAAGAGCATGACAGTTAAAGATTACCCAAAAGCAGGTGAGAAGGTCTATGTCGAAAAGCTGGATAACGGCCTTACCATCTATGTTGTCCCAAGGCGGGATTTTCAAAAAAAATTCGCTTTCTTCGCTACCGATTACGGAGGTGCTGACAGGACTTTTAAGCTCGGCGGCGACTGGATAAACACCCCCATGGGTGTCGCCCATTTCCTTGAACATAAAATGTTTGACACGAAAGACGGCAACGCATTGACGAGGCTTTCTGAAAACGGCGCCTCCCCCAATGCCTACACCTCCACAAATATCACCGCTTACCATTTTGAGTGTATTGACAAGTTTGAAGAAAACCTTGAAATTTTGCTCAGTTTCGTGTCCACGCCTTATTTCACCTCTGAGAGCGTGGAAAAAGAACAGGGCATCATAGCTCAGGAGATCCGCATGGTCGAAGATGACCCGGATTACTGCCTTTACTACGGTCTTATGAAGTCCTTGTTTTCCCACAACCCCATGAGGGATTCCGTTGCAGGCACTGTGGAGAGCATCTCCGAGATAACTGCCGGCACCCTTTATGACTGCCACAAAGTTTTCTACAATCCCTCCAACATGGCTCTTTGCGTCGTGGGGGATGTAAATCCCGATGAAGTTGTCAGCGCGGCACGCAAGATACTCCCCAAAGAGGCCGGCCCCGTTCCAGATAGGGATTATGGTGAGCCTGAGAAGCCACAGCCGAATGCCACAGGCTTTTATAAAGACATGGAGGTCAGCCTTCCGATATTTTTGGCGGGGTGCAAAGTAAAACCCGCGCCGCACGGCCCTGAAACGCTCAGGATGTTCCTGGTAAGTTCTATCGCCCTGGATGTTCTGGCAGGCCACTCATCCCCCCTCTATTTGAGACTCTACGAAGAAGGGCTTGTAAACAGCGATTTTTCCGCCTCATTTGACTGCGCCGCCTCGGCTGCCTACTTCATGTTCGGCGGTGAGGCCAGAGATCCTAAGCTGGTGTATGACGAGGTACTTAAAGAAATTACAAGGCTTCGCGGCAGCGGGCCTGACCCCGAACTTTTTAGGAGAATCAAAAAAGCCGCAGTTGGCGGCGCTGTAAGGGCGTTTAACTCCTTTGAGTCCTTATGTGTCAATATAACCGAAGGGCATTTCCGAGGCTATGACCCCTTTGAGATTACCGAGCTTCTCGATAAGATATCAGAGCAAGACATCACCGAATTTTACCGCAGTTGTTTATTGCCTGAGAATATGGCAATATCCGTCATCACACCACTTGAGTAGGAGGGCTCCGCTTGGACATTGCAGCTATTTCGTTTCCCCTTTTCGGCGGTGGCTTTATTTTAGACCCGCCGGCGTACTTCACGATCTTTGGTTTTAGAATCTTTTTTTACGGCATTTTCATCACATTAGGCTTTGCCCTCGCCGCAGTATACTTAATAAAGCGCAGCGATGTAATAGGGCTCACCAGTGATAACGTCTTAGACCTAATAATAATGGCAGTCCCCGCAGGGCTCATCGGCGCCCGCCTCTATTATGCACTGTTTAACTTTGAACATTACTTCACCCCCGGCAACTTCTCAAACATACTCTCCATCCGGGACGGGGGGCTGGCCGTCTACGGCGGCATAATAATGAGCGGCATAGTCTACGTCATTTACAGCAGGATGAAGAAAGTCCCGATAGGCAATCTTCTGGATGCTGCTGGCTTCGGCCTTTTTATCGGGCAGGCTGTCGGGCGCTGGGGCAATTTCTTTAACAGGGAGGCCTTCGGCGTGGAAACCGCCGCCCCTTGGAGGATGGGATTCATATTCGAAAACAGCACCTACATCCCCTCCCTCGGCAAAACTTTCGAGGCTGGTGTCCCAAGCTACTTCCATCCCACATTTCTATATGAAATGCTCTGGAACGCAGCAGGACTTCTTATGATGCATATTTTTTCAAAGAAGCTTAAGACCAAATACCCCGGACAGTATTTCCTTTTTTATGTCGCATGGTACGGCCTCGGCCGATTCATGATAGAAGGCCTTAGGGTCGACAGCTTATTTATCCCTGGAACCGGCATCCGTGTTTCTCAAGCGCTGGCACTGGTTTCCTGCCTTGCAGCAGTTGCACTGCTCATTATTTTCAAATTGCGCAAGGTTGGTGCCGCCACAAATCCCCCGGCAGAAGAAACCGCTTAATAGGGTAATCAATTAATTTTAGGAGGAATAAACTAATGTCAAACTATGATGATTTGAAAGCAAAAGCTAAAAGCGCATTCGCCACACTCGCAGACGTATCTATTGAGGCGAAGAACCGGGCAAAGGACAAGTCGCGCATTCTGGCTAAGAAGGCCAAGCTCAACGCAGGAATTGCAAATGAGAGAGCCACAATCCGCCGCCTAAATGTAGAAATCGGCGCAAAATATTACAACCTTCATAAAGACAATCCCGATGAGGCTCTAAGGACCCAATGTGAAGAAATTACAGAGGCTTATGAGCGCATCGCTGCAAAACAAGCTGAACTGGAAGAGCTCAAAACCCCATGTCCCACCGAAGAGCCCTGCGGCGCAGAATGTTGCGATGATACAGTTTGCACTGACCCCGGCTGCACCGACCCCGAATGTGCAGACCCCGCCTGCAACACACCACACGGCGAAGAAGATAAATAATTAACAACGCATCAAAACACCAATTAACGGCATGATTTAGCAAATTCGCCAAATCATGCCGTTTAATATGCCTAACTTCTCCAATTATTTCGATAACATTTTGTTAATAATCGCATAAACTACTTGCACCATGAAAAAAATGTGATATATTTTTACGTGTTTTATAAGCCTATAAAATTATCATATTATTGTATTGGAGTGATTATTATAATGATAACACCTAAGGAGCAGTTTCTAAAGCATGTAAGAAATGATAATCCCGAATGGATGGGCGACCCGTTCACCTGCTTGAACACACAGCCTACACCTCCGGGCTTGCCATACTTCTTAGATGCCACCGCGACGGTTCACGGGCGCGCAACAAAGGGACAAGTTAACCTGCCTGACGCATGGGGCGTCATATGGGACTGGCCGGCTGACCAGCCCGGAGCAACCCCTGACACCGCAGGCGACAAAAAAGTTATAAAAGATATCACCCGCTGGCGCGAATTCTTTGAGTTCCCTTCACTAGATAACCTGGACTGGACCGCCACGAAGGCTCTTGAGCCGTCAATTGACCGCGAGAACAAGCTCCTTATCGCCCATTCCCCCCGCGGCCTGTTTGAGTTCTCCCATGCCATGATGGGCTTTGAGGACGCACTTGAGAACTACCTGCTTGAGCCCGATGACATGTACGAGCTGCTCTCTGCCTACACAGACTGGAAAATAAAGGCCGCTGAGTTATCCATAGATAACTTCAAACCCGATGCCATTTCAAATCATGATGACTGGGGCAGCAAACACCAGCTCTTCCTGCCACCGCGCGTCTGGCGTGAAATCCTCAAGCCTCTAAATGAGCGCTTCTTCGGCTACATCAAGTCCCGCGGGGTCATCAACATAAATCACTGTGACTGTTATGCACAGGATATCTGCACAGACATGGTAGAGATTGGCATTGACGTCTGGCAGGGTGTCACTCCCCAAAACGACATACCCGCTATAGTTAGCGAAACCGGCGGCGAACTGCTTCTCTTCGGCGGGCTTGACATGCCTAGCATTGACTATCCCGGCGTAACTGAAGAAGTTGTCCGCGCCCATGTCCGCGAAATGATGGACAAATATGTGCCCACAAAGCATCTTATCCCGATGTTCCCAAGCTGGATGCCCCTATATCCCGGTGTAAAAGAGTGGGCTTGTGACGAGATGGATAAGCATGGCGCAGTCCTGGCAAAGCAAGTTTTTGGGTAAATAATCACATAATACTTGACTTATTTTGCAACTTCTAATATCCTATAATAAATTTGTCAGGTACTATAATCGTTATTTATCAATTATATCTCCAGAATACTGCCCAAAATTTAAGGGACCAAGCATTCATCATCTTTGTACGCTTCTATGATGAGTGCAAAAAATATTATTTATTATAAGGAGAAAAAATGAAAAAGAACAAGAAGTTAGTCGCCCTGATCCTCGGCCTGGTCATGATTGTCGCACTCGTTGCAGCATGTGCACCAGCAGCCACCCCCGGCACCCCGCCAGCCACACCGGAAGCCGGAACTCCGACAACCGCACCCGTAACCCCGCCAGTTCCCGGCACTGACGCACCGCCACCTCCCCCCGACGTGCCTGAAGCACCTGAGACCGCCAATTTCGCAAGAGCAATTGATGTTATCGTTGACAACAACAACATCGCAGTCTTAGACCCCTTCAACCCTGCTGCAAACCAAGCCTCAACAAACTGGGCTTTCGTAATGATTTATGACAGGCTCCTAAATGTTGACACAGAAGGTAACTTCTTCCCCGGCCTTGCAACAGAGTGGTCAACAGAGGACTACCAAACATTCAGGCTGACCCTGCGCGAAGGTGTAACATTCCATAACGGCGATCCTTTCTCAGCGGAAGACGTAAGGTGGACAATCGAAGCCTCACGCGACGGCATTGGCTCACAAGCCCGTGACCAGTGGCTACCTGTTGAAACCGTCAATGTCCTCGGCCCATATGAAGTTGAGCTAGTCCTAGACAGCGTTAATGTTGACTTCTGGTTCCACCTGTCATTCCCCGCAACTGTCATCCTCAACCAACGTGCAATAGAGGCAAACCCTGCAACAGGTTCATGGATTGGAACAGGCGCATTCATGGTAGACACTTTCGTTTCCGGCGACTATGTAACAATGGTTAGAAACGACAACTGGTGGGATAATGACGTAAATGGCGGCAGAAGATTTATTCCTACAGAAGAAATCACACTGCGCTTCGTCCCTGAAGTTGCTGCACGTAGAATTATGCTTGAAAACCTTGAGAGCCAGCTCAGCTTTAGCACAGGCGCTGAAGACATAGCTTGGTTCCAAAACAGCCCTGATTTCGACTACCGTCCCCAAATCTTTAACAACCCGCAAAACCTTTCATTTAGCATGATTCACCCGATTACAGGTTGCTGGTACTTCAGACAAGCTGTTATCCACGCTCTCGACCTTGACGACATCGCTGTTGCTGCGGCCGGCGACTGGGCTTGGGGCGAATTTGTAAGCGGAACATTCTGGGGCTTTGAAACTCCTTTCCGCAACGACAACATCCCGATGATTGAGCGTGACCTCGACCGCGCCAGAGCATACTTAGAGCAATCTGTATACAATGGCGAAACAGTTGAGATCGCAACAGCTATCGTAACAAACATCAGAGCTGCGGAGCAAATGCAAGTTCAGCTTGCACAAGTAGGCATTGATGCTAACATCAACAGCATGGACTCAGCAACTCTCGGCGCACTAATGGGCTATGGCAACGAAAATAAGCAAATGGTTATCTTCAACACTGTTGTAACAATGAACCCAGGCTCAGTCCGCGCTGCCCTGTATCCGGGAATGGGACAAAACAGAACCTCTTACAACAACCCACGCGTAAGCGAACTTCTTGACGCTGCAAGAGTAACTGCTGATGTTAACGCACGTAGGGATATGTACTTTGAGATTCAAGAACTCGTAGCATACGACAGACCTCACTTCAATATTTTCTGGCGTGTAAATGCAGTTGTCTTTGCAAATGGCATCGGCGGCTTCACACTCCCGTCAGATCACATGCACACAGACATGAGAGGTCTCTTCTGGGATCTAGACGCATAGAGGCATAAAAATTAAGTAAAATCAATCTTCTGCGGCTAAGCCAAAAGGCTTGGCCGCAGAAGTTGAAAAGGAGATGTTAAATTGATTCGCTATATTCTCAAGAGGCTTTTGCTCTTAATTCCAGTAATCATAGTCGTTTCGTTTATAGTGTTTATGCTCATGGAGCTAACTCCAGGCGACATCACTGACTTCTTTGTCACGGACGAAATGACCGCACAAGAGCTGCAAGAGCTTCGTGAATACTTTAATCTGCACCGTTCGGTCTTCTACAGATACGGGCGGTATATGCTTAACTTGGCCCAAGGCGACTTGGGGGTATCAGACTTCACCCGAATAAGCGTCTGGTACTTATTTAGTTCCAGACTTCCAAATACCTTGATACTTTCATTTTCAGCACTTGCCATAGGTATGGTCATCGCAATTCCGATGGGCATAATCGCAGCTAGGCGGGCAGGTAAGCTGATGGACAATGTGACAACAGGATTTGCCCTGGTGGGTATGTCAATGCCCGTTTTCTGGATCGGTATTTTGCTGCTAGTCTGGTTTTCTGCAAATCTCGGATGGTTCCCTGCCGGTAACTTCGATGGCTGGCGAAGCATCATCCTGCCTGCACTTTGCAGCAGTCTGACACTTATTGCATCTGCCACAAGGCAAACCCGCTCAAGTATGCTTGAGGTCTTAAAAGCTGACTACCTGCGTACTGCCAGGGCCAAAGGTGTTCCTGAAGAAGTTGTGGTAAGAAGGCACGCCCTCGGCAACGCTTGGATTCCGATTATAACAGCACTGGGCACATCTTTAGGTATGCAGCTTGCTGGTTCTGTCGTAGTTGAATCTGTGTTCACATGGCCCGGCATCGGCAGATTGGCCGCCGAAGCTGTCAGTGCCCGTGACGTAACAACAACAACAGGCGTTATTGTTATGACCACAGTTTTATATGTCCTTGTGTTCTTGGTAGTTGACGTTATTTACGCATTTGTAGATCCGCGAATCAAGGCTCAGTATGTCACAGGAAAGAGGAAAAAGAAAGCCTCTGCCCAGTTGCCGAAGCTAAATACAGAGCCTGCTGTCGGAGGCCTCGCCGCTTCCGCACAGACTTCAGAAACTGCAAAGGCTGCTCCACAGCCCGCAGCACAAGCCGCTCCACAGACTGCTGCACCACAGGCCGTGGCCGCATCTGCAGAATCTGCCTCTTCCGTCCCTCCTGTGCCTTTAAAGAGTTTCGCTACAAGAGATCTTAGCATAAATGAAAAGTCACAGTCGGTCAGCGATTCAGGCAAGTCCGTTTCAGAGCAGTATAAGAAGAAGAGCCAGCTAAGAGAGATACTCCATCATATGAGCAGAAACAAAGGCGCGCTCACAGGAATGATTATACTCGGCTCACTGATACTGATATTCCTCGGCTCACTGTTTATAACTTGGGAACAGGTTACACAAGGCCTCTCCCCGCTCCGTGAGTTCCGGCTACAGCCGCCTTCATGGCAGCACCCCTTCGGAACAGACGGCAACGCACGCGACGTGTTCCTGCGCGTAATCTACGGCAGCAGATACTCACTGTCCATAGGTTTCGGTGCCGCCGGCCTAGCAGCGGTCATCGGTGTCACACTCGGTGCATTCGCAGGCTTCTACGGCAAGCTGTTCGACGAACTAATAATGCGCTTCTCAGACATTCTGGCCTCAATCCCAGGCATTTTGCTCGGGATGGTTATCATCTCGGTGCTCGGCCAGAACCTGCCAAACCTAATCGTCGCAGTTGGTGTCGCGGCAATCCCGATATACATACGTATTACCAGAGCCGCCGTGCTCACTGTGCGAAATAATGAATATATTGAAGCAGCCAAGTCAATAGGGCTATCAAACTTTAGAATAATTTTCACACAGGTTCTGCCAAACAGCTTAGCTCCGCTGATTGTTGCGGCATCCGTCAACCTCGGCATGAACATCATAGTTGCAGCATCACTTTCATTCCTAGGCTTTGGTATTCCTGTACCTGCGCCAGAGTGGGGCGCAATGATTTCAGTCAACAGGGACTTTGCACATGTCGCTCAATACTTGATGACATTCCCAGGACTGTTCATTATGTTCACTGTTTTGTCCTTTAACCTAATCGGTGACGGACTGCGTGACGCACTTGATCCTAAGCTCAAAAAGAGATAACCAACCTAAATCCAATTTTTGAAAGGAAATTAATATGTCAAATAAAAGAAAAGTAATTATCACAGTAGCTCAAACCGGCAATTTCCAAGGCAAAGCTCAAAACCCCGGACTTCCCGAGCAGCCGCAAGAGGTTATTCAATCTGCATACGATTGCTACAATGCAGGCGCATCCATAGTTCACATTCATGCGCGCAACAAAGAAGGCAAGTCCTGCAACAACCCCAAGATTTTTGCCGAAATGAATAGCGGCATCCGCGCAAAATGTAACATAATAACACAAAACTCCACGGCCCCGGGCACCCGCCCAGGCGCTGAGGCGGATGACGGCGTGGCTCTGCTCTACGATGACGACATAAAGGATGCCCTGCCGGAAATGTGTTCACTGGACACATCCCTCATCACCACTGTGTGGGAAGACCTGTCCTTCATCTACCGCTGGGAGCGTGAATGGCTCATAAAGCACGGCCTGCGCATGAGAGAGCTCGGCATCAAGCCTGAAATTGAAGCCTTCAACATGGAATCCATCGAAGATGTTTTCCAGCACCTAGTCCCCGCAGGCGTCTGTAAACTAACTGACGACCCCAATGAGCCCATCAACCTAACATTCGTAATGGGCATGAACAAGGTCAGCCAGGGCGCAATCAGCTACACTCAAAAAAATCATGACTACATAATTGACCTAGTAAACCAAAACAAGGGTAACTTGAATGTCAATATGTCCACAATGGCTATTGCAGTACACCAGCTCCACGGTGTCACCTACGGCCTTCTCAAGGGCTGCCACGTGAGAACAGGTATGGAAGATAATATCTACTACCGCTACGGCGAACTAGCTAAGTCCAACGCCCAGCTCGTAGAGCGCATGGTCCGCATCATCCGTGAACTTGAGATGGAAGTCGCAACTCCAGAAGAAGCAAGGGAAATGATTGGCCTAAGACCTCTATAAATTACAATTAAACAAACCGGAAAATGGATAATGGAACATTTGCTTTGCGTTATCCATTTTCCTGTTCAAAGTTGAAAGGAAAAATTTTATGAAACTTGATGGTGTTACACATATTGGCATCATTGGTCTTGGCATGATTGGCGACAGCCTGGCCGTGCTCACCACAGGCCACGGTTACAAGACAACCTGTATCTGCCGCCGTCCCGAGATGATTCCAGAGTACAAGAAAACCTATGATAACTACTTCGACCAGTTGGTTGAGCAAGGGCTCGTGCCTGAAAATCAGCGCTCCATCTGCGAGAAGTATCTCAGCTACACCACCGACTATTCCGCAATCGCAGACTGCGAAGTTATATTTGAGTGCGTAAATGAAAACCTTGAATTGAAGTTTGATATTTTGGAAAAAATCGAACAAAACTGCCATAATGTCAAGTTAATCGGCTCTGTCAGCTCCACTTTGACTCCCGACATGATGGGTCAGAAAATGACAAAATACAAAGACCGCCTCATTGTGACGCACCCCTTCAACCCCGCCCACATGGTTCCTTTCTTTGAGTGCTGCGGCGGCGCTGACACAGACCCCGGCGTGCTGGATTTCGCAGTTGAGCTCCTAAATGCAATGGGACGCAAGCCGGTTGTCCTCAAAAAGCCGGCTCCGGGCTTTATAGGCAACAGGCTTCAGTTTGCCCTGTGGCGCGAAGCTCTAAACCTGGTTGAAAGCGGAATATGCGACCCACGCGATGTGGACACCTGCCTTAATTACAGCTTCTGCCCACGCTACACCTCAATTGGTATCTATGAGCATTTCGACAATGGCGGGCTTGAACTCAACCGAGCCGGATGCAACGGCATTTTCCCGTCCCTAAGTAACATTGAAGCAGCCCCTCCCACTGTCACCGACAAAATTGCAAAGGGCGAAACAGGTGCCCGCTCTGAAAGCAAGAAGGGCTTCTACGACTGGAACGGTGTAGATATGAAGGCTTACCAAGAGCGCGTCAACGCCCCATACTGGCGCTATGTGAACTGGGATTTGCCCACTGAGTAAAGCCCTGCACCTGCGTACCTGAGCACCGCGCCAGGGCGCATTTTATCAAAACAATTACGGAGGTATCCTCTATGGTACACGACAATAACAAAAGCGGCGAGTTCGCCGGAAACTTTGTACAAGAACTCCAAACCCCGGAAGGCATGCTAACCCCGGAGTTTCAGGCATTTTACAACAGCTTCGCACAGCGCATCCTATGGATGGATGGCAATCTATGCCCCGGAGCGTTTCAAATGAACACAGCTTGGTATAAAAGCGTGCCAGAGCGCGACCCGGTATTTCCCGAGCACGAGCATCCCTATGCCGAAATCGTCGGCTTCTTCGGCTCAAACCCCGACGACCCAAACGACCTCGGCGCTGTCATAGAATTTGCACTTAACGGCGAAATGCACAAAATCACCAAGTCCACAATGATCTACTGCCCTGCCGATTCAAAACACGGCCCTGTGAGAATCCTATCTGTGGACCGCCCTGTATTTCACTTCTCAGTAGTTATGAACGCTGAATATGCAGAGGCCAAAGACGTATATAAATAAGAAAGGAGAAATTATGGCAAAATTTGTATCTCTTGAAGAAGCTGTCAGCCATGTTAAGGACGATGACCTCCTGGTAGTGGGCGGATTCGGCTCCTTTGGCAGCCCTGAAGAGCTTCTGGAGGGACTTGCCGCAAGATACGAGGAAACCCAGCATCCCAAAAACCTCACTGTGGCCTGCGGCATAGCTCCCGGCGACAAACTTGAAATTAAAGATGAACCCGGCAGAGGTTACAATCTGGGCGTAAACAGGCTCAGAGCCCCCGGCCTCATCTCCACCATCCGCTGCGGTAATCTCACTGACGTCCGGGCCATCGCATACGACGTAGGTGATAACAAAATCGCCGGCTACCTGCCTCCTATGGGTGTTATGGTAAACCTGTTTAGGGCAATTGCCGGTGGCCGCCCAGGGCTGATAACCAAAGTAGGCCTCGGCACCTTCTGCGACCCCCGCAACGAAGGTTGCGCCGTCAACGAAAAAGCCCGCCAGCAGGGCTCTGTCGTCCGCCTGATGGAAATTGACGGGGAAGAGTATCTGTATTATAACGGCTTTAAGCCAAACGTATGCTTTGTCCGCGGCACATACGCCGATGAGGACGGCAATATTTCGATGGTTAATGAGGGCCTTCACGGCACAGAGCTCGAAATTGTCGTCGCCACCCGCAACAGCGGCGGTACCGTAATAGTTCAGGTTCAAGACATTGTAAGGCGTGGCACTTTGCCCACTAAAGAAATAAGGCTTCACGAGAAATTCGTCGATTACATAGTGAAGGCAGAAAATCCCGACAATCACCGCCAATGCTACGCAACTTCCAAGCACCGCCCTGAGCTTTCCGGCCAAGTTAAGCTCGCCGGCAGCGCGACAAAGAAGCTCCCTCTTAGCCTGCGCAAAGTTATAGCACGCCGCGCAGCCCTTGAGCTAAAGCCTAACCTCATAATAAACTTCGGCAGCGGAATGCCTTCAGGAATCGGCAGCGTAGCCCACGAAGAAGGCTTAGGTCACGGCATGACAGCCTCCGTTGAGTCCGGCCCCATGGGCGGCCAGGTTCAAGAAGGGCTCTCCTTCCCCGGGGTTGCAAACCCCGATGCCATTTTCACCCAGACAGACACCCTGGACATGTATGACGGCGGGCTGCTGGATGTGGCGTTTCTCGGCGCTGCCGAAATTGACGAAAAGGGCAATGTCAATGTTTCAAAGTTTGCAGGGCGCTGCATCGGTGCAGGCGGCTTCATTGATATTTCTCAAAACACCAAAAAGGTCTATTTCATGGGCAACTTCACAGCCGGCAAACCTAAGCCCGAAATTGAAATCACAGGTGAGGGCCTGAAGATTATAAATGACGGCAGTGAGATGAAGTATGTAAAAAAAGTCCAGCAGATAACCTTCTCGGGTGAGTACGCTGTCAAGAGCGGCCAGGAAATCATGTATATTTCTGAGCGCGCCGTTTTCAAGCTCACTCCGGGCGGCCTGATGCTTGTGGAGATTGCTCCGGGTGTAGATTTGCAAAAAGATATTTTGGACAAAATGGAGTTTGCCCCCCTCATCAGCGACAGCCTGAAAACAATGGATTCCCGCCTATTCCGCGAAGGACTAATGGGCGAGTAGACGTATAAGTAAATCAGAAGTACGCCACCTCTAGCAGGTGGCGTACGGTTGCCTGTTAAGCCGGGAAATTTCAGTCAATTTCTGATTTCGTAAAATTTTACAATAAAATGCTAACATAATACCAGAAGCATAATTTTGTACTATTTATTTGCGTTTTTGTGACATTCGATATATTCACTCTTGTTCATATTTACATATTTGTTAACTAGTGTTAAAATCACGCAATCACGTACTGAAAGATTATAATTTTATTAAGGAGATTTGAATTTATGCTAGATCCAACCAAACACCCCGACTGGGAAATAGCCGAGGACGCGATGAAGAGCCTTCCACCCGTTGAGCATTTCCGCAAAAAAATGGGCTTGGAAGAAGATGAGATTATCCCATATGGCAAAACTCCAAAACTCGACTTCCTTAAGATAATGAACCGCCTAAAAGACAAGCCCGACGGTAAGTTCATTGAAATTACAGCCGTAACCCCGACACCTCTGGGCGAAGGCAAATCCACAACTTCACTCGGCCTCATTCAAGGCCTTGGTTATCTCGGCAAGAACGTCGGCGGTTGCCTGCGCCAGCCTTCCGGCGGCCCCACATTCGGCGTAAAAGGCACAGCAGCGGGTGGCGGTAACGCACTTCTAATCCCTATGACTGAATTCTCACTCGGTCTTACAGGCGATATAAACGACATAATGAACGCCCACAACCTGGCTATGGTTGCCCTTAATGCCCGTATGCAGCATGAGCGCAACTATGATGATGCAAAACTTGCTGAAATCGGCCTTAAGCGCCTGGACATCGACCCTGACCGCGTTGAACTCGGCTGGGTAATCGACTTCTGTGCACAAGGCCTGCGCCATATCCGCATAGGCATGGGTGAGGGCGAGAGAAACGGCTTTGAAATGAATTCCAAGTTCGGCATCGCTGTAGGCAGTGAGCTTATGGCTATCCTCTCTGTCGCCACAGACCTTAAAGATTTGCGCGAAAGAATCGGCAAAATCATCGTGGCTTACAGCAAGAAAGGCGAACCTGTCACAACAGCGGATCTGGAAGTTGACGGAGCAATGGCTGCTTGGATGCGTAACACAATAAACCCAACCCTGTGCTACACAGTTGAGCATCAGCCCTGCCTCATCCACTCAGGCCCATTTGCCAACATAGCAATCGGCCAGTCATCCATAATCGGCGACCGCCTTGCTCTTAAACTCTTTGACTACCATGTAACTGAGTCAGGTTTTGCCGCAGATATCGGCTTTGAAAAATTCTGGAATGTTAAAACCCGCCTGTCAGGGCTCAAGCCTCACGTATCTGTTGTCGTCTGCACAGTCAGAGCTCTCAAAATGCACGGCGGCGGCCCCGTGGTTGTCCCGGGACGTCCCCTGCCCAAAGAATACACAGAGCAAAATCTCGACCTTCTCGAAAAAGGCACAGAGAACCTCTTCCACCATGTCACCAACGTCAAGAAATCAGGCATCAACCCTGTCGTCTGCATCAACAAGTTCTACACAGACACAGACGAGGAAATCGCCCTCATCAAGAAGCTCTGTGCAGAGCGTAACATCCGCTGTGCCCTCAGTGAACACTGGCAGTATGGCGGCAAGGGCGCTGTTGAGCTTGCAGAAGTCGTCATGGAAGCGTGTGAAGACGAAATCGACCTCAAGTACCTGTACGAACTGGATACACCGCTTCGCGAGCGCGTAGAGCTTATCGCAAAAGAAGTATACGGCGCGGACGGCGTTGACTGGGAGCCTCTGGCACTTGAAAAAGCAAAACGCTTTGAAAGCGACCCGGCGTTTGCAGACTTCCAGACAATGATGGTCAAAACCCAGCTCTCCCTATCCCATGACCCCACACTCAAAGGTGTGCCAAAGGGCTGGAGACTGCCTATCAGGGATATCCTCGTCTACGGCGGCGCAAAATTCCTATGCCCAATGGCCGGCGCTATCACAATGATGCCAGGCACAGGCTCAAACCCCGCTTACCGCCGCATTGATATCAATACAGAAACCGGCGCAGTTTCCGGCATATTCTAACTAACCCTCAAGGAGTCCATTATGCAACTAGTTAATAAAACATGTACTGAATACACCCAGCTCCTTGCTTCAAAAGCTGCCGTTCCAGGCGGAGGCTCTGCCTCTGCCTTGGTGGGCGCTCTGGGCATGGCTCTGGGCACAATGGTAGGCAGCCTCACCGTAGGCAAGAAAAAATACGCCGAGGTGGAAGAAGAGATCAAGGAAATAATGGTCAAAGCTGAAGATATCCAAAAAGAGCTTCTGCACCTGGTTGACCTAGATGCTGTGAACTTTGAACCTCTGGCCAATGCCTATAGCATACCAAAAGATGACCCGAACAGGGACGCTGTTATGGAAGAAGCTCTGAGAACCGCCTGCGCAGTGCCAATGGACATCATGCGCATCAGCGCTAAGGCTATTGAGCTTCAAAGGACATTTGCCGACAAGGGCAGCGTCGTGGCTATAAGTGACGCAGGTGTCGGCGTGGTGGCTTGCAAGGCAGCACTCCAGGGGGCAAGCCTCAATGTTTTCATAAACGCCAAAGCTATGAAAGACAGTAACTATGCCTCAAGCCTTGAAGCTGAGGCCGATGCAATACTAAATAAATATTGCCCGATGGCTGACGAAATATTTGATTCAGTTGCCAAAAGGCTAAGATAGGAGTAATATAACCATGGCTCAACTTCTTAAAGGTGCTGATGTAGTAGCCGCTCTCGGCGAGAGAATGGCAAACGACATTGAGCTTCTTAAATCCAAGAACGTAGCCCCCACCCTAGCAATTCTGCGTGTCGGCGAAAGGCCGGACGACCTCTCCTACGAAAAAACCGCCATGGCGCGCTGCGAAAAAAACGGCGTTGTGGTGAAAAACGTAGCTCTCCCCGCAGATGTTACACAGGATGTACTCATGCAAAACCTGGAGACACTCAATAATGACGCTGCCGTCCACGGCATCCTCATGTTCCGCCCCCTCCCTGCGCATCTTGATGAAAACGCAGTTGTCGCGGCATTAAAGCCTGAAAAAGACATAGACGGCATCACCAATGACACCTGGGCTAAAGTCGTGGCTGGACTGGGCAAGGGCTTCGCTCCATGCACAGCTCAAGCCTGTATCGAAATCCTCGACTATTACAAGATTGATGCCAAGGGCAAGAATGTCTGCGTCATCGGCCACAGAGATCGG
>Ga0209755_10004353_pt1 | contig 16811 bp, 13 predicted proteins | sample TergutCo191P1_FD_187301 | JGI IMG/M metagenome (GOLD analysis project Ga0209755, IMG submission 187301) | Cornitermes sp. P1 segment gut microbial communities from Petit-Saut dam, French Guiana - Co191P1 (SPAdes) (version 2) | ecosystem: Host-associated > Arthropoda: Insects > Digestive system... | reverse complement strand
AGCGTAGCTGACTGAGGGAGTGTTTTTCCTAACTCCCTCCACCGCAAGCGGTTCCCCTCCCTCCACGAGGGAGGCAAAGGGCGGGTGCGGTTTTGGCAAGAAACATACCCTTCCGCACCCGCTATCCGTCCTTGCACCGCAACATCGTGCTGAAGAATAAGTTTTCGCTGTACCCTCTGCGGAGGCTTGTTTGCAACGGGTTTTGTTGTCACAAAATCTTTGTGCTACGCCAAATCAGCATTGTTCATATTTTTTGGTGGGTGTAAGTAGACGAATGTGGCTTTATGCGACAGAAACAACTCCATCTCAAATGGGCAACTATCGGGTACTTCCTGTGTAGCTTCACCAGTATCGAACGCTACCCAAAGAGTCTGAATTCATCAAGATTGAATGTTTGTTCAATCCCAAAAGGCGGGACGCCGAGGGCGTCGTCCCCTACACGGGGTGCAATGCAAATTGTTCGTTCAGGTTTTCATCAATTTCAGAACAAAAAACCCTTGCCTGGATTGCCACGGCGGTTAGAATACCGCTTTGCAATGACGATGCTGTTTGTTTTTGTTTCGTTACATCCTCAATTTACATTGTTTAGTCGTTCCATAAACTAACGGGATAGCCGCATAAATTAACTTAGCTTTAATTGTTTGAAAATAAGAACTGAAAGAACGCGTGAGAGAAAGCACAAATTTTTGTGTGCGATTATCCCTTGCGCGTGGTGCAAATCATGATTAAAAACAACTTGCAAAAAACCGAACTGACCACCAAAGACTTTGGCTATCACCTGCCCGAAGAGCTTATCGCCCAGTCCCCAAGCGACCGCCGTGATAACTCTCGCCTAATGGTGATTCACCGCGACTCGGGTCAACTTGACCACCGCATTTTCCACGAAATCGTTGACTACATTCGCCCCGAAGATGTGCTGGTGGTGAACGATTCAAAGGTGTTCCCCGCCCGCCTTATCGGCACAAAAGAGGGTGGAGCAGCAGTAGTTGAAATTCTCTTGCTCCGCCAAGTTGAAACAACGGACGCGGTTTCCGCTTCGGCCAGGTCGGTGTGGGAGTGTATAGTCCGTCCGGGGAAACACTTCAAAGTGGATGCGAAATTCGTTTTCGGAGAGGGCTTGCTTACCGCAACAGTTAAAGAGATAAAAGAGGACGGCAATCGGTTGGTGGAGTTCGACTTTGATGGAGTGGACTTTTTCGCCGTCCTTGACAAAGTCGGCACAACACCACTGCCCCCATACATTAAGGAGCAAGAGAAAGCGGACATCGAGCGATACCAAACGGTGTACGCACGGGAGTCCGGTTCTGCCGCCGCCCCCACCGCGGGACTGCACTTCACCCCTGAGCTATTAGACAAAATCCGCGCCCAGGGCACTGCAATTGTCCCCGTCACCCTCCACATCGGGCTTGGCACATTCCGCCCTGTGAAAACCGAGCGGGTGGAAGACCACGAAATGCACGGAGAATACTTTACTGTAACCGCTGAAGCGGCAGAGTTAATCAACACTCGCCGTGGTGCAGGTGGGCGAATAATCGCCGTTGGCACAACCTCTTGCCGTGTGCTGGAAAGTGCCAGCGACGATGACGGCATACTTCACCCAATCGCAGGGGAAACGGGAATTTTCATCTACCCCGGCTACACATACAAGGCGGTGGACGGCATGATAACAAACTTCCACCTGCCCGAATCCACCCTTGTGATGATGGTGTCCGCATTCTATTCCCGTGAGGGGATACTTTCCGCATATCAAGCGGCAGTTGAAGAGAAATATCGCTTTTTCTCATTTGGTGACGCTACCCTCATGCTGTAAATAAACCATGGACAGATTGTTAAATTAAATTTTACTATTGCATTTTTATCGACAAAATAGTATAATATCTTAATTAGCACTCTACCAGCAAGAGTGCTAATTTATACAAATTAGACAAAAAGAGGCAAAAATGAAAAACTTTAATTTAACATGGAAAAAAGACTGGTATCTTGCTGTATTATGCGTGATTGCCATATTACTGCTTTTCGTATCTATATTTGGATTTGTGTCGCATTTTTCAGGAAACGGCGATATGACACTCGATGCTGGAAGTGGTGATGCATATCGTCCAAACGAGCCGGAAAATAGCGACGAATACAACGATGACGAAGACAGCAACTTATATTACTCGGCGGAAGATACGCACGAATCACAAGACCCGCCCTCCGGCGACAATGATGCGGACGAATATTCGCCAAGCGACATTTCGCAGAATGATTTAGGCGAAGCCTATGTGTCTAACGATAGTGCTATGTCTGGCATTTCTATAGAAGAACCCGCGCAAACCGACACGCAACCTTACGAACCGCAACAACCACAGCAACCACAACAACCACAGCAACCGCAACAACCACAGCAACCACAACAACCTCAGCAACCGCAACAACCACAGCAACCGCAACAACCACAGCAACCGCAACAACCACAACAACCGCAACAACCACAACAGCCACAGCAACCGCAACAGCCACAACAACCACAACAGCCACAGCAACCACAACAGCCTCAGCAACCGCAACAACCGCAACAGCCTCAGCAACCACAACAACCGCAACAGCCACAACAACCAGGGCAACCACTACCAACCCAGCTTAATCTTAGCACCGGCACAAGAGAGCTTACTCTTGGCATCCATACTCATATAACAATTGTTACATCAGTATTTCCTGATCGTGCTGACCCGACTTTGACTTGGACTTCGAGTAATCCAAGCGTTGCAAGGGTGGAGGTAGGAACTGATAGCACTCGAGTTGTCGTTCGACCTCTTTCCCCCGGAACAGCAATAATAACAGCAACAACGGTAAATGGCATTTCAGAATCACAAACCGTAACGGTTATCACTAACCCAATGCACGCTCCATTTAATTACACCACTTCCCAAATAACGCTTCCAAATCGCAGGCAGACGGCCGAAGAGAGAGCGGCATGGATAGCCGAATATAACGCAATGGGTGGAGCGTCTGCGTTTGAACTTGAAACAATTAGGCTTATAAATGAACTTCGAGTTTCAAGGGGATTGAATGCGTTAAGAATTTGTCCGTTGTTGATGATGGCATCAAGGCACTATGCACAGCAAAAGTCAAACTTAAACACTCCTGTAGGTCACAATCACGGTCCATATGGCGGTTCTCGTGCAACTGCCGAATCTTTTGGTACGTCAATACGTTGGTCCGGCGGAAATTCTGCCGGAGGGACATGGACACCACAAGACTTGTTTAATTTGTGGTACAATAGCTATGGGCACAGAAGATTTATGCTTGCACCGGAACACAATTATATTGGGCTTGGCTCGCAGTTAGGCGGGCGATTGGGAATATCTCACTACACTTTAATGCGACCGTAAATAATTTTGGAGCTTCTAACTTGTTTTAGAAGCTCCTATTTGTTAATAATTTGTAAAAGCGAGTTTTTGCTATTGCATTTCTGCGAAAAAAGTAGTACAATATATTTCAGTTAGCACTCCGCATAGTCGAGTGCTAAAAAATTAAAATCACAGGAGAGAAAATAATGACACTAAAACCCTTATCAGACCGTGTTGTGCTGCGCCCAACCGAAGCTGAAGAAACAACCAAAAGCGGCATTGTGCTTGCGTCTGCGGCACAGGAAAAGCCCTCGGTTGCCGAGGTTGTTGCCGTTGGTCCTGGCGGACTTGTTGACGGCAAAGAAGTTACCATGACAGTTAAGCCTGGCGACCGCGTTATCACCAGCAAATACTCTGGCACAGAAGTGAAATGCGACGGCGTGGAGTATGTTATCGTTAAACAGGGCGATATTTTAGCAGTGGTGGAGTAAGAAAAGTTAACAGTTAACAAGTAACTGTTAACAGTTAAAGGTCAAGGGCGTAAAACCAAGACCAAAATCAAGGGCGTAGGTCACAGAATCACGCTCATTAAATCAAAATAAACGAAAAGGATACGTTAACTGTTAACTGTTACTTGTTAACTGTTAACTGGTGTTACAATGCCAAAAGATATTATGTACGGAATCGACGCCCGCAATAAACTGCTTGCCGGCATCGACAAACTGTCTGACACAGTAAAAGTCACCCTCGGACCAAAAGGCCGCAACGTGGTGCTTGACAAAAAGTACGGCGCACCGCTTATTACCAACGATGGCGTGACCATCGCAAAGGAAATCGAGCTTGAGGACGCCATGGAGAACATGGGCGCACAGCTTGTGAAAGAAGTTGCCACCAAAACCAACGACATCGCAGGTGACGGAACAACCACCGCCACGCTTTTAGCCCAAATTCTTATCCGTGAGGGCATGAAAAATGTTGCCGCTGGTGCGAATCCAATGGTTATCCGCAAGGGTATCGCCAAAGCCACCGACAAAGCGGTTGAAACCCTTATCGCTAACTCGAAAAAGGTGAACGGCACAGCGGACATTGCTCGTGTTGGCACAATTTCGGCGGGGGATAGCATTATCGGCGAGCTTATCGCCGACGCTATGGAGAAAGTCACCGCTGATGGAGTTATCACCGTTGAAGAGAGCAAAACCAACGAAACATACTGCGAAGTTGTTGAGGGGATGCAGTTCGACCGCGGCTACCTGTCCCACTACATGGTGACTGACACCGACAAAATGGAAGCCGTCATCGACGACGCCCACATTCTTATCACCGACAAGAAAATCAGCAACATCCAAGAGATTTTGCCACTGCTTGAGCAAGTTGTCCAGTCGGGCAAAAAGCTGTTCATCATTGCCGAGGACGTTGAGGGCGAGGCGCTCACGACTATCGTGCTGAACAAACTTCGCGGCACATTCGTGTGCGTTGCGGTGAAAGCCCCCGGCTTTGGCGACCGCCGCAAAGAAATGCTGCAAGACATCGCCATTCTGACAGGCGGACAAGTTATCACAAGCGAACTGGGCGTTGAGCTGAAGGACGCTACCATTGATATGCTTGGACAAGCCCGCCAAGTGAAGGTGACAAAAGAGAACACCATCATCGTTGATGGTGCGGGAGATGTCGGCGAGATTAAGAATCGTGTGGGGCAAATCCGCCAAGCTATCGAGACTACCACATCCGACTTCGACCGAGAAAAATTGCAAGAGCGTCTTGCGAAAATCAGCGGCGGGGTTGCTGTTATCAAGGTTGGCGCGGCAACCGAAGTTGAGATGAAAGAAAAGAAACTGCGTATCGAGGACGCGCTGAACGCCACTCGTGCCGCTGTTGAAGAGGGCATTGTTGCGGGAGGCGGTATCGCTTATCTGAACGTGATTAAGGCTGTTTCTCCGCTTGTTGACACAGTTGACGGGGACGAGAAAACCGGGGTGAAGCTTGTACTTCGTGCCCTTGAAGAGCCGGTACGCCAAATCGCGTGCAACGCAGGGTTCGAGGGTAGCGTTGTGGTGAACGAAATCGTGAAAGCGAACAAGCCGGGCTACGGCTTTGACGCGTACAACGAGGAGTATGTGGACATGATTGAGGTGGGCATCGTTGACCCGACCAAAGTGACCCGCTCCGCGCTGCAAAACGCCGCAAGCATTGCCTCTACAGTCATTACCACCGAGGCAGTTGTGGCTGACCAACCGGAAGAAGCTCCACCTGCCATGCCACCTGGTGGCGGTATGGGCGGGATGTATTAGTATCAACGCTGAGGGGTAGTTGTTTTCGCATGAAGGGGAATTCATTTCCCCGTAAGCGAAAAATAACTGCCCCTCAGCGCGCGATTAAACGAAAGGGGGGGTGTTGGCGAATGAATGACAGGCATGAAGAGGACTATGCCTCCTCTAAAAATCTTATTTGACATTTCCTCTGTTTTGTGTTATGATGAGTATATCCAATACGCTCTCATAGAGAGGCTTGTAGAATATCAAGATTATTACTCGCACTAAATTCAAAGGACATCCACATGGCAGAATTCACTTCAAAAACAGTACCATTCAGCTTAGAGGCCGAGCAGTCGGTGTTAGGCTCGATTCTTGTTGACCCGGAACGGTTTACCGAGGTCACAGGCATAATAAAATCCGACGACTTTTACCTTGAAGAGCATCGGCAGATTTATGACGCCATGCGGGAGCTTTTTCTTGTAAATCGTCAAATTGACCCGGTTACTTTGATTGACAAATTAGTCGAGCTTGGGGTGTATGACCGTGAGCGCAGTATGGCGTACATAAAGTTAATCGTTGACGTTGTGCCATCTGCCGCAAACGTGGCAGACTATGCCCGCATTGTGAAAAGCAAAAGTCTGCTTCGCCAGCTACTTACCGCCACCGACGAGATAAACGCCGAGGTTATGGCAGAGGCGGGGGACGCCCGCACCATAATCGAGGCCGCCGAGGGGCGTATCATGCGCCTTGGAGCAGGGAATATCAGTGGCGACCTGACTCACATTCGGGAGGTGTTGCTAGACGCCTATGCCCAACTTGACGAAATTTCTAAAAACAACGGTAAAAAAATTGGAGTGCAGTCGGGATTTTCTGCCCTTGATAATGTGCTTATCGGCATGGCGTCAGGAGATTTTGTTCTTGTTGGCGCACGCCCCGGTATGGGTAAGACCAGTTTTGCGGTGAACCTTGCCACCAATATTGCCCACACCTCCGGCAAGGCGGCGTGCATTTTCAGCATGGAGATGACCAAGACCCAGCTTGCCACCCGTATGCTGTCCAGCGAGGCTCTTGTAGACAGCCGCGAACTTCGTTCAGGGAACATTAGCGAAAGCGATTGGAAGAAACTCGCAGGAGCCGCGTCCTATCTGTCCGCCTGCGAAATATACATTGACGATAGCGCAGGAATCACTGTGGCATCAATGAAAGCTAAGCTGAAGCGACAGAAAAATCTTGGCTTTGTGGTGGTGGACTATTTGCAGCTCATGCAGTCGGACCGCCGCACCGAAAACCGCACCCAAGAGGTGGCGGAAATCTCTCGCGGGCTGAAGCTAATGGCGAAGGACCTTGGTGTGCCTGTGCTTGCTTGTGCCCAGCTTTCCCGTGCCTCCGAAACCCGCGGGGACAAGCGTCCTATGCTGTCCGACCTGCGGGAATCAGGGTCAATCGAGCAAGATGCGGACATGGTACTCTTCCTGTATCGGGACGAATATTACAACAAAGACGACCCGGACAATGTGAACAAAGCGGAAGTTATCGTGGCGAAAAACCGTCACGGCAGCACAGGCAATGTGGAGATTGGCTTTTTCGGAAAGTATACGAAATTCTCTACCCTGGACACACGAGAAGAGGGGTATTAGGGAGTGCCTAACAAAGAAATCGAAGCCACCGCTCCCCTTGCGGCAAGCGTGGCGAGAGTTATGTCCCGTAATCAAAGCACAAGCGGCGAATATCTCGTCGCTTTTTCAGGTGGGGCAGATTCGGCGGCATTGCTGCATTATCTTGTCCACGCCACACCCAAGGCAAAGATTTACGCTGTCCATGTGAACCATGGTATTCGTGGGGACGAGGCACAGCGGGACGAAGATTTTTGCCGTCGGCAATGCGAAAAATATGGGGTAAAGCTGTTTGTTTGCCACTACGATGTGCCGACTTTGGCGAAACAGCAAAAGCTGGGCATTGAAGAAACTGCACGGAACGCACGGAAAGAGGCTTTTGCCACTATTTCCTCCCAGCAGAACAATCCTCGGCTTGTCACGGCACACACGGCTGACGACAACCTTGAAACCATGGTTTTCAATCTAACCCGTGGCACAGGCTTACGGGGAATGTGCGGAATTGTGCCCAGCGTTCATCGCCCGCTGATTTTTGTGTCGCGGCAGGAAATTCTTGACTACTGTTCCGCCCACGGAGTGGAGTATATTCATGACAGTACCAATGATTCTACCGACTATACCCGAAACTATATTCGGCACAATATCATTCCGCATTTGCGACACATCAACCCTGCGGTGCATAGGGCGGCGTCCCGCTTGTCCGAGAATTTATGGACAGACGAAGAGTATCTTGAGTGGCAAACGACACAGATTTTTGCCCCCTTTGTCCACCAAGGCAAACTTGAGGTTCCCGCCCTGCAAAACATCCACGAAACAATTCTTGTTCGTGTGCTGAAAAAGGCTCATCAAATGGCAGTCAGCCAAATTCATGACGGCAAAGAGCAAGGGCAACTAACCTCTGACAACATAAAGCAGCTGTTGGAGATAATCCGCGTTGGCAAGCCTACCCAGTTGTCCCTGCCTGGCAAGGTGCGCGGGAAAATTGAGGACGGTGGGTTTGGGTTTGTGCGAGACGACAGGAAGAGATAGGGCTTGAAAGTAGCCCTTGGTTTGTTTTTGCCATATTCAGGTGGAAATGGTTCAGTAAATTGCTAAAAAAACATTATTATCATTATATTTGGTGAAATATTACCCGATTTCACAGAAATTATGCTGATAAAATTGTAAGTTGTAACAATTGAAAAAAATCAAAAAATGTGGTATACTGTTGTATGGATTGGTGGGAGCCTTTCCTATCTCAATACACTCAAAAGAGTATATATGGAGAAATTATGAAATCAAACAAACTAAAATTGGACTTAAAAAAAGATTGGCTGCTTTTGCTATTGCTTTTTATTGGTGTTGTTCTTGTCCTTGCTTCGGTTATTGGAATACCGCTGCATCTATTGTCAAGCAGAAACGATTCGCCGCCTATTGACCCAGGGTACGGGCATGGGCAAGGTCAGTATGAAAACGATAATTTAGATGGTTCTGGCTCGCAAATAAACAACCCGTCGCAAAATCCACCTGTTATCAACAATCGACCGCCGAATAACCAAACAAACAACGGAGAACAAACGAATAATAACAATGCGGGCAATGACACCCCAGGAAATGGCACTTCAGGTAACGATACTTCGGGTAACGATAACACAGGTTCAGGCACTAATGGCAACGATATTCCTGGCGGAAACACCGGGAACAATAATCCCGGTGGTAACACAGGGAACAACAATCCCGGTGGCAACACGGGGAACAACAATCCCGGTGGCAACACAGGCAATCAAAACCCTGGCAACCAAAATCCTGGCAATCAAGACCCAGGCAACCAAATTCCTGGCAATCAGAACCCAGGTAACCAAAATCCTGGTAACCAAAATCCTGGTAACGAAAATCCAGGCAATCAGAACCCTGGTAATCAGAACCCTGGCAACCAAAATCCAGGTAACCAAAATCCTGGCAACCAAAACCCTGGCAATCAAAACCCTGGCAACCAAAACCCTGGCAACCAAAATCCTGGCAACCAAAACCCAGGCAATCAAGACCCAGGCAACCAAATTCCAGGCAACCAAAACCCTGGTAACCAAAACCCAGGTGACAACACGCCTACCGACCTTGGCTTTAGATTCAGCCGTGCGTTTAGCACAATTCAGGCTAATCACACAATAGAACTTCCTACTATTGTTTGCAGAAACACAGGAAGAGTGTTTCGTGACATCACTTGGACTTCGAGTAACAACGGCATTATGAGTATTGTTTCGGGAAGAACCCAAAGTGCCCAAGGAGTGGCTGTTGGAACTGTGACATTGACTGCAACAATCAACGAAACAGGAGAAACTCTTGTCAGAACCATCACCGTGACTCCGCAAACAACAGTCCGTGTATGGATTGTTAGTGGCGGTTGGGCTTCCGGCAGAAGATTCTATACAGTGCAGGCTCTTGAAGCGTTTTTGAACAGCTCTGCGAACAGAAATAATCCTAATCCGTCAAGATCTCACACTCATAGACACGAACGGATATAATAAAAAAAATCGCACTTTTTATTCCGAGTGCGATTTTTTTGTTGACATATCACTAAAAATGTTGTATAATAAATATAACTTCTATTCGAAGGATAGAAAATTACACTTATAGAGGAACTTATGTATAAAATCGGAATTGATTTCGGCGGTACAAACATTGCTGCCGGGCTGATTGACGAGAACAATCAAATTATTCAAAGAACAAATCTTCCAACCCGTAAAGAAAAGGGCATGGAAGGAGTTTGTGAGGATATTGCCACTTGTTGTGCTACTTTGACCGAACAGGCGGGCATTGCAACAAAGGATATTTCTGTCCTTGGGGTCGCTTCTCCCGGCACTATCAACAGCGTTAGCGGAGTGATTGAATATTACAGCGGCATGAATGTGCGAAACTATCCTCTTGCGGAGAAATTGCGTAAACTCACCGGCATTTCGGAAGTGCGTGCGGAGAATGACGCAAATGCTGCCGCCCTTGCCGAGGCTGTGGTTGGTGCGGCACAAGGCGCGGCACATTCGGTGACAGTCACCCTTGGCACAGGTGTTGGCGGCGGAATTATCATTGACGGCAAGGTGTACAGCGGATTCAATCATTCGGCGGCGGAGCTTGGGCATATAGTTATTGTCCACGGCGGCGAGAGTTGCTCTTGCGGTCGCCGTGGCTGTTGGGAGAGTTACAGTTCTGCTACTGCGTTGATTCGCATGACCTGTGCGGCAATGGAGGGCAATCTTATAAGCGAGCTACATACCATCGCCCACCAAGACGGGAAAGTCAGTGGCAAGACCGCATTCCGTGCCGCCGAAGCAGGTGACTCTGCTGCCACAAAGGTGGTAAGGGATTACATTGCCTATCTTGCCACCGGAATCACCAATATTATCAACATTTTTCAGCCTGAAGTGCTGTGCATTGGCGGCGGAATCAGCGGAGAAGGGGAGAACCTACTTGTCCCCCTCCGCAAGTTGGTGGACGGCGAGCAATATGCTCGCACCACCCCTCACAAAACTCGCATTGTCACGGCAAAACTGGGGAATGATGCAGGAATTATCGGGGCGGCGTTGTTGTAGAAAATCATAAAATGGGGATGTTGTCCCCAAATATAAAAACACTCGTTTGATATGCGAGTGTTTCAATCTGAAGAAAAAGGTCAAGGTCGTGGGGTTTCACCCCACACCCGACCACCTTTTTGTAAAAAGGTGGAACAAAAACTTTTTCTCACAAAAGCATTTCATGCTTTTGTATCAAGGTTTTTGAAAGTCCAGAAAACTTTTTGCAAAAAGTTTTCTGGTGGGGTTTGGGGCAACGCCCCAAGGTGTTTATTGATTTTTCTTCAGTAAAAAAACACTCGGTTGATATACGAGTGTTTTTTATTCAGTAACGCCATTACAGCTTTCACAACTCAATTTGGGTCATGCACTAAACAGTATACAATCCCATTTCCCGCTCCAAAGCGTCCAATACAACTTCTGCCGCCGCTTTGTTTTCAGCTTTTGCCATCAGGTACACTTTCACCTTTGGCTCTGTGCCAGAGGGGCGAACAATCACTGCGCACTCTCCCTCCAGCTCGAAATATAGCACGTTTGATTTTGGCAAGTTCGTGGGCTGTTTTTCTCCGCTTGATAGCACAGTAATCTCCGCCGTAGAATAATCCCGCAAACGGCAAACGGCACGCCCTGCGAAAGATGCAGGAGGAGCGTTTCGCAAGCTGTCCATCAAGTCGCTCATTCGCTGAACTCCGTCAGCGCCGGGGAAACTTATGTTAATGGTCCGCTCGTGATAGTGTCCATAGGTGTCAAGCAGGGCGTCAAGAGCGTCGATTAGAGTCATGTTGCGGCTTTTGTAGTGTGCCGCCATTTCTGCAATCAGCAAACAGGCAACCACCGCATCTTTGTCCCGCACATAAGTGCCTTTAAGGTAGCCATAGCTTTCCTCAAAGCCGAAAAGATAGCTCCCTCCGTCAGGAACTTCGTTTTGCAAAATCACCTCGCCGATAAACTTGAAGCCAGTTAAAACATCATACAATTTCACCCCGTGCCGCTGGCAAATAGTTTGTGCAAGCTGTGTTGTTACAATGGTTTTCACCGCAAATGGGCGGGGTGGCATATCTCCACGACGGTTATGGGCAGAGATAATATAGTCCAGCAACAGCGCACCCATTTGGTTGCCGCTGATTAGGACAAACTGCCCATCTTTGCCACGGGCAACGCACCCAACACGGTCGGCGTCAGGGTCGGTGGCGATAACAAGGTCACAGGCGTTGCCCTCTGCCACAGCGATTCCGTGAAGAAACGCGTCCATGGTTTCGGGGTTGGGGCTGTTCACTGTTGGGAACTGTCCGTCAGGCTGCACTTGGCTTGGCACAGTAAACAGATTTTTCAGTCCTGCACGGCGAAGAACCTGTGGTACAACACTCGTTCCCGACCCGTGGAGGGGGGTGTACACAAGGCGGAAGTCCTCTGTGGAAGTGGCGGATGTAATGGCTGTCGGGTCAACCTGCTGTGCCATGACCTGAGCAATGTAACTCTCGTCCATATCAGCCCCAAGGATGATGATTTCCCCCCGGGCAACTGCGGTGTCAAAGTCGCAAGACTTTACCCCGTCGAAAATATCCACTGCGGCAAACAGGGCAGCGACTGTATTTGCCGCCTCTGGGGCAAGCTGTGAGCCGTCTGCTCCGTAAACCTTATAGCCGTTGTACTCCTTGGGGTTGTGAGAGGCGGTGATTGTCACCCCTGCCGCCGCACCAAGCTGCCGCACAGCGTAGGACACCATGGGAGTGGGGCGAAGCGCATCATACAGATACGCCTTTATCCCATTTGCCGCAAGGGTTGTGGCGGTGATTTGGGCAAAGGCCTGTGAGTTCGTGCGGCTGTCATAGCCGATAACCACCCCCGCATCCTGTCCACCCTCTTCAAGGATAAACTGGGCAAGCCCCTGAGTGGCACGGGCAACAGTGTACGAGTTAATTGCCGCAGGTCCATGGGTCATAATCCCCCGTAGCCCCGCCGTGCCAAAAGCAAGCTCCCCCGCAAAGTATGGGGCAAGCTCTTCCGCGGGGGTTGCCTGCAGGGCAGTCCGTGTGTTTTCGCAAGCTCGTTCAAGCCAGCGTTGCAGTTGTGTGTTTGACATGAGTGTTCCTTTGAAGAGTGTGTGAATATCTCGGTGGCAAGCGAGAATAATTTGTCTTGGGGCTTTGCCCCAAACCCCACTTAGGAACTTTTTTCAAAAAGTTCCTAAGAACCTCAAAAACTTTTGTACAAAAGCATTTCATGCTTTTGTGAAAAAAGTTTTTAGTCAAGCGGTGTGGGCGCACAGCCCAAGACTTTGACCATTGACCATAGTAGACTTGTGTCGAAACAAACTTATCGTCTTAATTCAAGCTCTCGGAACGTCATTGCAAAGGCGATTTGTGCCGTGCAATCCAGTGAAAGGGCAAGAAATCGCCATAAATCCGTAAAACAATGAAACTACTCATACAACGACTGGATTGCACGCGGAAAATCACCGCTTTGCAATGACGATGCTGTTTCTTTGGGTTTAAGACATGAATTTATCTGCTGTTTTTGTTTCGACACAACCACAATGCGGGATTAGAATGCACTTCCTTTGAAGAGGTGCAACCACTACAATGTTTTGGTTGCACCTCTATATTTTCCTTACCCTTTTACAATCTCATAGGTATCGCGAGCAATAATCAGTTCCTCGTTGGTGGGAATCATGTACACTTTCACCTTAGAGTCAGCGGTGGTCAGCGCTTGCATTCCGCCGGAAGAGAAAGTGGCGTCGTTTGCTTCTTTGTCAAACTTCACCCCCAGGTACTCTAACCCCTCGCAGGCAAGTTCGCGGATTTTCGGGGTATTCTCGCCAATGCCCGCAGTGAACACAATTGCGTCCACTCCGCCCATTGCCGCCGAGTACGAGCCGATGTACTTCTTGATTTGGTAGCCGAGAATATCAACTGCAAGCTGGCATTGCTCCGCTTTTGGGCCGCCATTTTGAATTTCGGCGAAAATCTCGCGCATATCGCTGGATGTTTCGCTAATGCCAAGAAAACCGCAGTTTTTGTTCATATAGTCTGTGATTTTGTCAGCGGAAATATTCTTTTTCTGCATAATAAACGCAACAATAGCAGGGTCAATATCTCCGCAACGTGTACCCATTTCGATACCCGAAAGAGGAGTGAACCCCATTGATGTGTCAATGCTTTTGCCGTCTTTCACCGCTGAAATGGATGAACCGTTTCCAAGGTGACAGGTAACGATTTTCGTTCCCTGCGCTCCACCAAGAACCTTTGCCATTTCCTCTGAAACATACAGGTGGCTTGTCCCATGGAAACCATAACGACGGATTTGATGCTCTTCGTACAAAGCGTATGGAATAGGGTACATATAGGCTTTTTGCGGGATAGTTTGGTGAAAGGCTGTGTCGAACACAAGCACCTGTGGCACACCCGGCATAACTTCGTTACACCCGGCGATTCCCTGCATATGCGCGCTGGTGTGTAACGGAGCAAGCTCGCCGCATTTGTCGGTAATTTTCAGCACTTCATCGGTTAATAAGGTAGACCCGGAGAAATACGAGCCACCATGCACAAAACGATGCCCAATAGCACCAATTTCGCTCATGTCAGCAATACAGCCATAATCATCAGAAACAAGAATTTCGCACAGCAGTTTCATTGCGGTGGCGTGGGTAGGCAGGTCAACTGAGCGAGTAAGGCTTTTGCCGCACGCAAGGGAATGTTTAATTGCCCCTCCGGAAATGCCGATACACTCGCACAAGCCCTTTGCCAACACGGAAAAATCGGTGGAATCAAACAATTGATACTTTAGGGACGAACTCCCTGCATTTACAACTAAAATTTTCATTTTTACACACCTCGGATGTTTATTAAATAGTTTTTCATTCTATTATACTACATATACAAAAAAAATGCAAGAGGAAATTTTGCGGGGGAGTTGAATCTGCTAAAATAAATGTGACTATAGGGATATACCATATTGCAAAGTTTTAGCTCCTTATTAAACTTGTATCGAAACAAAACGTCTTTGTTGTCATACGGCACAGTAAAAAACATTGTCATTGCAAAGGCGGTTTGTGCCGTGCAATCCAGTGAAAGGGCTATAAATCGCCATAAATCAACCTGTAAAACAATGAAATTTCTCGTCCAACGACTGGATTGCACGCGGAAAATCACCGCTTTGCAATGACGAGGCTGTTTCTTTGGTTTAAGACTTGAAATTAAGCTGTTGTTTTTGCTTCGATACAAGTCTAATGACGTTGCTTTTGCTGTTTCATGAGCTAACCAGATATTTACATAAAAAAATATGTAAAACACACTTGACATTGAAAAAGATATATGCTATAATCTATGTAAAGCACACTTTACAGGAGGTGTAATGAAAAATAAAATTGAAGAAATTCGCAAGGTACGCGGGTTGCGACAAGAGGAACTGGCAGAGGCGTTGGAGGTATCTCGCCAAACCATAAGCTCCCTTGAAAACGGGCGGTACAATCCGTCCATATTGCTGGCGTTCAAAATCGCCGCATATTTTGATATGCAAATCGAAGAAATTTTTATTTGCGAAGGAGATTCAGAATGAAAAATCGAAAAAAGTTCACAGTTGGCAGAGTGCTATTTGAAATTGTTTATTGGACATTAATGCTCGCATTTGGCGGATTCGCAGGGTGGAACAATTGGCTTGAAAGTGTTGTTGGGGCTATAGGCTTTTTCGTAGTGCTTTTGGTTTTAGCAATAGGCTCGAACGCAATACGAAGAAAGTTTTGGCCAAAGCAAACGCCCACCAAAGAAACTGGAGATGGCACTATTATTACCGAAGAAGGACACGCGAAAAAGGATAATCCGCTCCTGCTGATTCTTCGCACATCGCTACAGTTGGTTATGGGCGGAGCGTTTGGACTGAGTGCAGTTGGCTTGATTTTTACCGCTTTTGAATTGCCGGGACTTTGGAACATTTGGGTATACCTTGGTCTGCTCGCTTTATCCATTGTAATTTTACTGGTCATTATTTATATTCCGTTTTTTCAAGATGCCGAGCAAAAAATTGAGCTTGCGAAAGTGCAAAAGGACTGGGAAGAAACAAAAAAGGAAATGCCATACTACATCAAAGACGAACGGATTATGGGTAATGCTCACAAGGCTGCGTCTGATTGCTTTAATTTTATGATTTACCCGCTACTTATTTTCGGGGCGATTTTGGCAGAGTTTCCGCCATCGAACTTTAACATTGTTACTGGTGGTATAATTGTTTTTGTTGTCTCGATTTATATAATATACGCCACTGTTTTAGAGCTGTATAACAGCGGTAAATTAGACGCCAGCAAACCGGAGCGTCCCAGCATTATTTTGCGCACGCTTTGTTTTTTGCCGCCGATTTTACTGTGTGTTAGGTGGGCGACAAGCGGTTTGTCCAGCATGGGAATTGCATTTTTAGTTGTATTTGTTTTAGCGTCGATTTTGCTTGTTTTAGACTATATTTTAAGGCGAAAAGCGGAAAAATAATGCACATAAGCTGAACGGGGCGTGTATGCGTCCCGTTTGGGCTATGGTAACGAAGTGTTCAAAAATCTTAGGCAAAGATTTTTATCCCCCAAACATTGACAAGCTATACAATCTGTGATATACTAATACAAATTTCAAAAAATATTATTTTACATTCCCTTAAAACCTTTTTGGTTTTTTTAGGTTATAATAAACTATGAACAACACACCAATACCAAAGCAAGAAAAAAATATATTACGTGACAAGTATCTTACAAAGCGATTAGCAGTCACTTCTGAAATGCGGGCTGATTTTGACCCAAAGATTACGGCAGAACTGCTTTCTCTTGCCACTTATCGCTATGCGGACACAGTTTTGCTGTACGCCGCCTCTAAGGGCGAAGTGGACACTACCGAGATTTTTCACGAGGCTGTCAAGGTCGGCAAAGCGGTGTACTACCCCCGTTGCTGTCCCGAAAACGAGGGAAAGATGTACTTTCACCGCGTCACCTGCCTAAGCCAGCTTGTCCCCGGACGTTTCGGACTTTGCGAGCCGCAGGTGCACCTGCCCACCTTGTCACGGGACACCCTTAACGCTTTTTGCATTGTGCCAGAT
>Ga0209755_10004352_pt1 | contig 16816 bp, 20 predicted proteins | sample TergutCo191P1_FD_187301 | JGI IMG/M metagenome (GOLD analysis project Ga0209755, IMG submission 187301) | Cornitermes sp. P1 segment gut microbial communities from Petit-Saut dam, French Guiana - Co191P1 (SPAdes) (version 2) | ecosystem: Host-associated > Arthropoda: Insects > Digestive system... | reverse complement strand
GGGGGGGGGGGGGGGGGGGGGGGGGGCATGTTCATGGTGGCACTCCTTTGAATGTGATGTTTGAATTTAGATACAAAAACAAGCAGGCACAAGGCGTGCCTGCTTACACCTAAACCTATTTGCGGATGCCCAAGCGAGCAATCAGCGCACGATAGCGCTCAATGTCTTTGTTGCTCAAATAGTTGAGCAGGTTGCGGCGTTGACCAACCATCATCAGCAAGCCACGGCGGCTGTGGTGGTCTTTTTTGTGCACTTTTAAGTGCCCGGTGAGTTCGTTGATGCGGGCGGTGAGCAGTGCAACTTGCACTTCGGGGCTGCCGGTGTCGCCTTCATGCGTGGCATATTCTGCGATTACGGCGTTTTTGGTTTCTTTGGTCATGTTGTTTCACCTCGTGTTAATATTCACCGGTTGCCCAGCAGGGGATGGTGAACCCCGCCGCCGCGCAACGGCACAGAGATTAGTATATCACATTTTCGCGCGTTTGTAAAGGGGTTTGGGCGTGTGGGCGAAAATATTTTTTGCGGGCGTTCGTCATTTTGCACAAAGTTGAAAAACTTGCCCCAAAATGCTTGACAAATCGGGGGGGGGGGGGGGGGGGGGTATAATCTTTGTATACTATTTACAAAGGAGTTGTTTCGCATGAAGAAGTGCATTAGCGTGGCGTTGGCGTTGGTGATGGTGTTTGCGCTGGGCGTAGGGTTGGCGGGGTGTGGCGATGGTCATACGGCAGCGCAAGCTGCTGGAGTTTGGAGTGCGAACGTTGGGCGTTTCAGGCGACAGGAGCGAAACGCGAGTTTAATGCTGCAAGGAAATCAATTTGAAGTTGCAGATTATCAGCGCTATGATGAGTGGGGGAGATGGCGCGATGAAAGTATGGGGCTGGGCTGGTTTTCCTGCGAACGAGCATATCGAGAGCTTGTTGATATGATTGCTGCGGATGAAGACCTAGGGCTGATAGAGTTGTTTAGTGTGACGACGCAAGGCACCTTTTCATTATCGAATGACGGCAGGATAGAATTCCTTTGCGGTTGCGGCGGAATTAGTGTTCAAGATTTTAGTCGCACAGAGAATACGATGACTATAGGTCGGGCTAACTTTACGCGTGAAAGATAGCTGAGACATAAAGAGCGCCATCGCTTTTTGGTGAGGGTGCTTTTTTATTTGGCTGTTTTAAGCTTTTGCATTGATATGTAGCCCGGGTGGCGCGCCCGCCACCCCTACATGTTGCGGCTTGACATAGCCTTGCAGGAGACATCCACCTGTAGGGGCGGCGGGCGCGCCGCCCGAAACAAAAAAACACATCAATACCATTGTCTAAAAGAGCCTTTTATTCCCCCGCAACGGCAACCGCAAAGCCGATGTTCTCATACGCCGCGCCGTGCAGCACCACGCGGGCGTGCTCTTGCGTGAGCTCCACGGTGATGGTTTGCTCCAGCATTTGCGCGGCGCGGGTGTGCGCGTATGCCCAGGCGAAGAACTCCGCGGCGGCGACGAGCTGCAGCTGTCTGTCGGTGTGGATGCGTTGCTGCGGCTGCGCGGTGGCCTCGTTGTAGCGGTGCAGCGCAAGGGGCATGGCTCTGCCGCCGAGCTCAAGATGAAACGCGGTGTCGATGCTCGCGCCGCTGCTTTGCCGCCCAAGCGGGATGGTGAAATTCAGCACCTGCAGGCGATAGCGCGTGCTGCCGGGCACAAGCCGGTTGACCTGACGGCTGCGGGCGGCTGTGCTTTGCCCGGTGACCACCGTGCGCGCCACCACATAGGCGTCGGCGGCAACATAGCGGAAGGTTTCGTCCAGGTTGAGGATGCGCCCGTTGGTCAGCAGAGCGCCGGCGTAAACCGCGTCGCCGATCATGACCTCGGGTGCGCCTTGGTAGAGCTCGAAAATGCGGATCTGCCCTGCTTTTGCGGCGACGATGTGCTGCGGTTCGCCGGTGGTGAGCCAAGGCTGCACGGTGTGCTCTTCGCGCAACTCAATGACGGCGCTGCTGCCGCGCAGGTTCACGGTGAGCCAGCCCACGCCCGGCAGCGCTTGCTGTGCGCTCTCGGCCATGGCGCGAGGATCAAGGCTATTGCGGCGCACGCCAAGGCGCAGCCCCTGCTCGTGCAGCACCTGCAGGATTTCCTCGGCGGCGATGGTCTCGTTGCCCTGCACCTCGATGGTCCAAACCATGCCCGATAGCACGGCGAGCGTGATGATACACACGACCACGCCTGCGAGCAACCCGGTGCGCTTGCGATAGGCGTGCACGGCAAAGGGCAGCCCGCGCTTGCCTGTGGCTTTGAGCGTGATGCCCGCCGGTGCGGCGCACTGCTGCATGGCGGCGAAGCCGTGGCGGTCGGTGATGCCGTGCATGTTGCAGCCGCGCCACGTGACGTCCCACATGGCGGCATCGGCTTGGTTGCAGAGGTTCAAAAACCGCTCCGGGAAGCCCTCCGAAGCTGAAAAATGCACATAGCCACGCAGCCAGCGCATGAGTTTGATGAAAAACATAAATTTCCTCGTGCAGGGGCGAACTGTGTTCGCTCGCTGGTCATTATCTCTAAATTTTCGGGCGAACATAGTTCGCCCCTACCCCACGAAATCCACCTGCGCAATCGTGCCGCTCATGGTGAGCGCTTCCTGTTGGTAGCCTGAAATCGTTAGCCCCTGCCCGCGAAATGTGACCACCAAGCCGCTCATGTTTAGCTTGATTTCGTCTTCGCTGTAGCCCAGCACGCCCTTCACGCCTTCAATCACGGCCTGGCGATTTTGCATCATTTCAATGTGGCAAAAGCCCGGCAGCGCACGCGCGGGCATATCCAACGCCTCGCCCGCCAGCCGGACTTTTTCGCCCAGCGATAGTTTTTGTTTGCGCATCACATCACCCCCACAAGCATGCATATTCCCCGGCGCACATACCTATTACCATGAAACACATGATTGCTCGCCTGAAACAGCCGCTTGCCCTCGCGGCGTGCATCGCCATTGCCGCTGCGCTGGTGCTGAATGCCCCGCTTGCCATGCAGGGCGCGCGCGCCGCGCTTGCGCTGTGTGGCAACGTGATTATCCCCGCGCTGTATCCGTTTTTCGTCATCGCGGCGATTTACGTGCAGCTGAGCGGGCGTGGTCGAACCAAGCGACCTGCCGTTGGCGCGGTGTTGCTGGGGCTGCTGGGGGGCTACCCCGTGGGCGCGAAAGTTATCGCGCAACTGCATGCGCAAGGGCAGCTCTCACGCGCACAAGCGCAGCGGCTGCAACTGTTCTGCGTCAATGCTGGGCCGGGATTTCTCCTCGGCGCGGTGGGCGCGGGCATGCTGGGCAATCGCATGGCGGGCATGGTGCTGTTGGCTGCGTTGACGGCGGGGAGTTTAATCATGGCTGGTGTGTTGTTGTGCTGGCGCAAAAAAACGGACGGACGCGCAATGTACGCCCCTACAAACTTGCCTGCATTTTCATTGCTCGTGCCGGTGACCCAAGCGACGAAGTCGATCATCATGGTGTGTGCGTGGGTGGTGCTGTTTGGTGCGCTAACGAGCCTGCTGCATTTGCTGCCGTTTGGCTGGTGGGGCGTGATCCCCGCGCTGCAAATGCTGCTGGAGGTCTCCACCGGCACGGCGGCGATGGCGCACGCGCAGGTGAGCTTGCCGGTGCTGGCGGCGGGTCTTGCGTGGGGTGGGCTGGGTGTGCATGCGCAGGTGCTGGGGGATTTAAAGTCCACCGGGTTGCCGTTGTGGAAGTTCTGGCTGGCGCGGCTGGCGCACAGCGGCTTGGCGGCGGGCTTGTGTGCGTTGTTGGTGCGAGTGATTCCCGTGCATATGGCGGTGAGTGTTGCGGCAATCGGTGCGCCTGCTCCGGTGCGGATGTGGGCGGTTTCGGCGCCGGCGGGCATTGCGTTGCTGATTTTTTGTGTGTTTGTGATACTAGAGCTTGACCTGCGGCGAAAAATATGATAATATAGTATAAAACACATAGGAGAGTCTCATGAACCGACGTGGTATTTACCGCACACGCAGCAGAAACACGAACGTGTTTCTGGGTGTTCTTGGTGCTCTGACTGTTCTGCTGATCGCGTTGATACTCATTGCGAGTGTTCTGTGGATTCCTATTGGTTGGGCAGTGTTTTTTCCGGCGGTGTTGCTTTTTTTCGTTGTGTACAATTTGCATTACAACCGAAAAATGGTTGCGCTGATGCGTGAACTCGGCGTGAGCGACATGGAAATCGAACGCTTTGAGGCGGAATTTGAAAAAAACGGCGAGACATTGCTGGATAAGCGCGTGATGCTCAGCGACAATTATGTGACGTTTCGTGCTAGACAGGCGCATGAGCCGCCTGTGATGTTTGCGCCGTTCATCGTGTTGCCGTTGCGAGAACTCACCCGCGTGAGTTCTTGCAGCAAAAAAGTCACAGCCAGTCAGTATGGTGGTCTAGCGGATGTGCATGCGCTGGAATTTTCATTTCGCGGCAACGTGTTTCGCTTGGACTGCGATGACCCCGCGCAAGCAGCGCTGACTACCGATGCAATCATGCGGCGAAAAAGAAGAGAGGATGACATCTCATGAGCCACAAAAAAACCAAGAAGCTTTATCACGCCAAGAACTATCAGCCCAGCTGTGGGCTGTGCCTGCATGGCAAGCCCGCGCCGGACTTCGGCAGCATCCTTTGCCCGCACCGCGGCGTGATGCTGCCCGACTCGCTGTGCAAGAAGTACGAGTACGACCCCATCAAGCGCCGCCCCGAGCGCGCGCCGCTGCTGCCGGAGTATGCGCCGGAGCAGTTTACGCTGTAGGAGGACGCACATGTTCCGCAACGAAACCATCAAGCTGCGCAGCATGGCTCATCTTGCGCAAGAAAACATGCCTTGGCACGAGGTGGCGTGGCTTCATTTTAGCAGATTCAGACCGCCTATCACTGGGGTTGCGCCTTACACGCCGGTGGGCGAGGGCTACTCGTTTCGCTATGTGCTGTATCTGCGCAATGGCAGACGATATACGCTGGAATTTTTCGGCAAGGAGATTCATGATGCCGTCAAGCTCGCACTAGCCGAGCACGCGCCCAATCAACATGAGCCATATTCGCGAACACGCTACCGCCAATGGAAGCGCGACGCGCGCAAGAACCAATAAGTGTGCCTTTGAGGCACTTAATATCACAAACATAAAGGAGAACCCCATGCCTTACTTTCTCGCGCTTGGCTGTGCCATCATGGCCATCCCCACCGCGGCACTCAGCAGCACGCCGCACAAAACCGTCCGTCTCATCTGCAAGATGATTGCCGCCACGCTGTTTCTGGTTGCGGGCTTTTTGTCCGCTGCGCAGCGCACCAGCCCCATCAACTCTGCCGTCACGATCATGTTGATCGGGCTTGGGCTGGGCTGGCTGGGTGATCTGCTGCTGGGGCTTGACCCCTTTGTGCCCGAAAAGCGCAAAAACACGGTGCTCGTCAGCGGCGGAATCCCGTTTTTCCTCGGGCATGTGGCGTACATCGTGGTGTTGGCGGCCTTTGCACCGCTGAACTTGTGGTTGCTGCCGCTGCTTGCGGTGCTGCCGATTCTCATTCTCATCATGCACCGTGTGTTTGACTTGGGCAAAATGTTGGTGCCGTTTTTGCTGTACTCGCTCATCCTTGGCGCGATGATGATGTTCACCATTAACGTGGCGCTGCTGGGCGGTCCGCTTGGCAGGCTGATGATTCTGCCGGGCGTGTTGTTCGCCATTTCGGACAGTGTGCTGTTCTTGAACAAAAAAATCCGCGAAAAGCGTGGGGAGTCCATGCCGGTGCTGCACTTTGTGTGCTTGATTCCTTACTTCAGCGCGCAGTCATTGTTTGCGCTGTCCGTGGCGTATATGTAACTTGACAAGCGCACGCAGGCGTGGTATAATAGATGCTAGACGTTAGATTTTAGATAGTAGATTCTAGTATCTAAAAAACGGAGGTTGAGCCATTGTTCATCAACGACATTGCGCAGCGCTGCTGTGCCTGCATGCATCCGCTGGATGAATCAGCCGCATGCGCACATTGTGCAACGCCCGCGCAAACTGAACAACCGGCACCCTTGCTGCCTTTGCGCACATTGCTTGCGCAAGGGCGCTTTGGCATCGGTCGCGCCACGGAGCAAAATGGCGACGGCATCACCTACCTAGCGTTTGACGCGCAGTATCAAAAGCCAGTCTATGTGCGTGAGTTCTTCCCGGCGGCGATTGCCATGCGCGACACCGGCTTGGTGCCGATGGTGATGCAGGGCGGCGAAACCATTTGGCAAGAATGCGCGCAAAACTTCAGTGAGCTTTGGCAAAAGCTGCAACGGTTGCGCGGGCTTTCGGCGCTGCTTGCGGTGACGGATGTGTTTGAAGAAAACGGCACGATTTATGCCGTGTATGACCACGCCGAGTGTGTGACGTTTCGCGAGTTTTTGCTGCGCGGCAAGCAGGGCAACATCACCTGGGAGCGCGCACGCACGCTGCTGATGCCGGTGCTGTCTACGCTGGGCAGCTTGCACCAACAAGGGATTTTGCACCGCGGCATCTCGCCGACCACGCTGTTTTATGGCGCGGATGGCAAGGTGCGCATTGGCGGGTTCAGCATTTGGCAGGCGCGCACCGCGCAGGGCGAGCTCAACGCCAACATTGCCGACGGCTACGCCGCGCTGGAGCAATACGGCATTGACGGCAAGCAGGGCGCATGGACGGACATCTACGCCTTTGCGGCGGTGCTATATCGCGCGTTGGTGGGCACAGACCCCGATGATGCCGTCAGCCGCCGCCACAATGACCGCTTGATGGTGCCCGCGCAAATTGCCGAGCGCATCCCGGCGTATGTGCTCAACGCGCTGATTAACGCCATGCAGGTTTTCCCCGAAGACCGCACGCGTACGGTGGAGCAGTTTCGCGCCGAGCTCACTGCGTCGCCTGCGGCAGTGCATCAGTCGGCTTCGCAGCGCATTCGTCACTCCACCAGCAGCATCCCGCACGTGCAGGCGCCGTCCAAAGCTGATGGCGGCAAGTTCCTCGCGCTGAAAATCGCAGGGATTATCTTGGGCGCGGGTGTTGTGATTGCGATCATATTCTTGCTGGTGTATCCCACCACGCGCGAGAGCATTTTTGGGCTGTTTGAGGGGCAAACTACCACTGCACCGGTGGTCACCCAACCAGCGCAGTATGACGTGCCGGACTTCGCGGGCATTTTGCTGGAAGAAGTGGAAGACGAATACAGCGGGAGATTCCAGTTTTCCGTCAGAACTGCTTACCACGACACCATGCAAGAGGGCTATGTGACCGACCAATCTATCGCACCTGGCGAGCAAGTGCCGCCAGGCACAGCCATCACGCTCACCGTTAGCCGCGGACCGGGCAGCGAAATCATGCCCAACGTGGTGGGGCGCGACGTGGCCCAAGTGCGCCAAGAGCTGGAGGCACTGGGCTTTGTGGTAGACATCGGCACGCCCGTTGCCAACGATAATCCCGACCGCACCAACACCGTGGAGCATGTGTCGCTGACAGAAGGTCAGCCGCACCTGCGTGGCAGCCGTGTGCTACTGCGGGTTTGGGGCGAGGTGGGGTAGGAAAGGAGCAAGCGATGTACACAGTAAGGGGCATCTATGACGGTGCTAATTTCAAGCCCATGCAACCGATATCGGTTGAAGGACAGCATGAAGTGATTATCACGTTTGTTAAACCATTGTCGGTTGAGCAGCCGCCCAAGCGCCCAATATCGGAATTGCGAGGTTTTTTAAAGGGGAAGGTGTGGATGGCAGACGACTTTAACGCACCGCTAGAGGAATTGCGGGAGTATATGGAATGAATATCTTGCTTGATACGCATGCCCTCATTTGGTATGTAGAAAATTCTGTGCACATGCCCAAAGGTATTGTAAATCTTATTGAAGATCCAGAGAACAATAAGTTTGTTTGTGCGATTTCCTTGTGGGAAATTGCGATTAAAACGAATCTCAACAAACTGGGGATGAGTCTGTCGCTTGATGAATTAATAGATGAAATTTCGGGCTACGACCTAACCGTTCTGCCGATAGAAGGCGAGCACCTAAAAGGTATTGCAAAGCTGCCGTTCATTCACAAAGACCCGTTTGACCGACTGATTGTTGCAACGGCTATTGCTGAAGAATTGACGATTATCACCGCAGACGAAAACATGCAAAAATATGATGTATCGTGGCTTTGGTGAATCTTTAACTATTACACAGGAGGAAAGCGCATGATCAAAAAACTCGTCACCGGGGCAGCAGTGATTGCCGGCGGCTATGCCGTGGGGCGCTGGCTGGGCAACGCCGCCAAGGAACGTCGCATTGAGCAACTGCCCACCGATGCAAAACAGCTAACCAACATGGTTAAGTTTAATCTTGACTTGGGAGAAGAGGACTACAACAACGGTGTAGCCCTCACGCCGCCCATGGGCTGGAGCAGCTGGAACACCTTCCGCAACCGCATTAGCGAGCAGCTGATTGTGGAAACCGCTCAAGCGATGAAAACCGCCGGGCTCGTGGATGCAGGCTACACTTATGTCAACGTGGACGACTGCTGGCAATCGTCACAACGTGATGCCAACGGTCGCCTGCAGCCGGACTTCGTTACCTTCCCGTCGGGCATTCCTGCGCTGGCGCAGCGCGTGAACGCCATGGGGCTCAAGCTGGGGATGTACAGCTCCAACGGCACGCTCACTTGCGAGGATTTGCCCGCCAGCCTCGGACATGAAGACGAAGACGCGCGCACCCTAGCCGAGTGGGGCGTAGAATACTTTAAGTATGATTTTTGCCACCACAAGTGGCTGCCGTTCCGTGCGCCGTGCATTGAGAAAATCGCGGTGTCGGCGCTGGGCAGCGGGCAAGAGATATTCTATCCCGCCGAAAGTGGCGTGTTGGAGGGCAAAGCGTGCATCGTCACGGACGAAAAGATGGAAAGCGGCGTTTATGTCGGCGGGTTGAGCTATGCCGCCGGTAGCGTGACCTTCCCCAACATTTTCGCTGAAGAAGATGGCGCGCACTCGCTCACGCTGTGCATTCGCAAAAAAAGCCACAGCGAGAAATTCGCGGTGATTGAAGTCAATGGCGAGTTCGCCTGCGACACCATTGTGCCGCCCACTTGGGCAGTGACCAAAGAGGGGCGTCACCAGTTGATTGTGAACCTGCGCAAAGGCAACAACTCCATCAAGATTCACAATCCGATTTCGTCGCGCTTTGATTCCGCGGCGTATCAATACGCCAAAATGGGGCGCGCGCTGAAAAAAGCCACGGCGGACTATGCCGCTGCGGCTGGCGTGGAAGAGAAGAAGATGGTTTACTCCATCTGCGAGTGGGGGTTGAATCTGCCCTGGAAGTGGGGTCGCCGCGCAGGCAATCTGTGGCGCACCACGCCGGACATCAAGCCCTATTGGCAGTGGATTATGGCGATTTATGAAGTCAACGTGCGGCTGCACAAGCATGCGGGTCCCGGCCACTGGAACGACCCCGACATGCTGGAAGTGGGCAACGGCGGGCTGAACTTTGAGGAAAACCGCTCGCACTTCAGCCTGTGGTGTATGATGGCCGCGCCGCTGATTCTTGGCAACGATTTGCGCAAGTTCATCAAGCCGGATGGTACGGTGGACTGCAAAAACGCCACGCTGCAAATCGTGACGAACAAAGACATGATTGCCGTCAACCAAGATCCCCTCGGCGTGCAGGCACAGCGCGTGGAAACCAGCATGACGCACGACGTGCTCGTTAAGCCCTTGCAGGGCGGCGATGTGGCGGTTTGCTGCTTCAACAAAAGCGGCGAAACCAAGTCCTTCAGCCTGCGCCTCAATGCGATTGCCAACAAAGATTTTGTTGAGCTGCCCTTTGCCGAAAGCTACCAAGTGACTGACCTGTGGAGCAAGCGCAGCGCCGTGATTGAAGATGAGCTGCGCTGCAATGTTGCGCCGCACGGCGTGAAAGTATATCGCATTGCGGCAGAAAAATAAGAAATAATAATGCAGAATGCAGAAATATTTCGCCGCATAAAGTTAGATAGGAATTATCGCGCAGAATTTATTATTTCTGCATTCCCATTTCTTATTTAACCGGAGGGCTATTATGCAATGCTGTATCACTGAACTGCGCAACAAAGACGTGGTGAACAAATCCACCGGCGCGCGTCTGGGCTGCGTGATGGACATCCAAATTGACACCTGCAAAGGTTGCGTGGTGGCGTTGGTGGTCATCGGTCGCAGCAAAGGTTCGGGTCTGTTTGGTCGCGACGAAGTGCTGGTGCGCTGGGAAGACATTGACGTGATTGGTGACGATATTATTTTGGTGAACAACTGCGTGTATACACGCCCGGAGTCTACCTCACGCCGTCGCGGTGCGATGGATGGATTGTTCCGATAAAAAAGGAGAAGCGTATGATTAAGAACGATTTTGATGGCAAACGGGCGTTGGTGGTCATCAACCCCATTTCGGGCAAGCGCACCACCAATCAACAGCTGTTTGACATCACTGACTTGTTCAGCACGCAAGGCTTGGAAACCACGGTCTACACCACCCGCTGCCGCCACGACGCGAGAGATCTGGTGGCAAAACGCGGCGCAGACTTTGACATCATCGTCTGCCGCGGAGGTGACGGCACCTTCAACGAACTGGTCAACGGCGTGATGCAGCTGGAAACACAGCCCCTGTTGGGCTACATACCCGCCGGCAGCACCAACGACCTCGCCCGCACGCTGCGTATTCCCATCAACAACAACGCCGAAGCCATTGATGTTATCCTCAATGGTCAGCCGTTGTATAACGACGTGGGCAGGTTCAATGGCGGTGACTACTTTAGCTACATCGTGTCCTGCGGCGCGTTCATTGACATTTCGTTCAACACCCCGCAAAAGCAAAAAAACCGCTGGGGTCGCATGGCGTATTTCGCGCAGGCACCGGCAGCCATTCGCGGCATCAAGCCCATTGCGATGCACATCACCACCGCCGAAGGTGAGGAAATTGAGGGCACTTTCGCGTTTTGCTCCATCACCAATTCGTCGTCCATTGGCGGGGCGCTCAAGCTGCCGCGCCGCTTGGTTGGGCTTAACGACGGCAAGTTTGAGCTGCTGTTGGCACACTATCCGAAGAACTTCGCGGAGCTCACTACCATGTTTAGTCGTGCTGCGTTTTTGCAGGACTACAAGCAGCCGGGTCTCACGTTGCTGCACACCAGCCGCGCGGAGTTCAAGCTGACCGAGCCCACCACATGGACAGTGGATGGCGAAAATGGCGGCGAGCACGACCACGTGGTGGTGGAGAACGTGCACAACGCGATTCAGATATTCCGCAGATAGCGTGTAGGGACGCACCCCAGTGCGTCCCGTGTTTTCATCAAAACTTGTGGGTCGCGCAGGGGCGCGCTCCCTACGACACCCCATAAAAGGAGAAAACCATGGCCGTATTACAATACAAATGCCCAAATTGCACCGGCGGCATCGAGTTTGACCAGTCGCTGCAAAAAATGCTGTGCCCGTTTTGCCAAACCGAGTTCGAGGCAACGGCGCTCGAAGAGTTCAACGCCGTGGAGGAAGCCCCGCAACATACCGAGTGGCTGCAGTCCGGCGGCGAAGAGTGGAACGACAGCGACCTGCAGGGTTTCACTTGTCCGTCTTGCGCGGGCGAGCTGCTGGGCGATGCCAAAACCGCATCCACCCGCTGCCCATACTGCGGCAACCCGACCGTGCTGCCCGCACGGCTCAGCGGCGTGTTCAAGCCGGACTGCATCATCCCCTTCAAGCTCGATAACGCTGCGGCGAAGACCGCGTTTGCCGAGAAGCTCAAGGGAAAAAAACTGCTGCCCAAGCAGTTCGCTGACCAAAGCGTGCTGGAGGAAATCGTGGGCAGCTATGTGCCGTTTTGGCTGTTTGACTGCCAAGCCAAAGCAAACGGCACGTGGCGCGCTACGCGCGTGAAAACGTGGAGCGATCGCCGCTTTCACTACACAAAAACCGACCATTTTCAGCTGCGGCGTGCCGGTGATGCCGCGTTCACGCAGATTCCCGTGGACGCCTGCAGCAAGATGGACAGCAACTATATGGACGCCATTGAGCCCTTTGACCACAGCGGCATTCAGCCGTTTCAGATGACGTTTTTGTCAGGCTACTTGGCGGATATGTACGACGTGACGGCCGAGCAGTGTCGCCCGCGCATTGAGAGCCGCTGCGGCGAAAGCATGGAGCAAGCCCTCACCGGCGCGCAAGGTGGACGCGGCGGCTACAACAGCGTGCGCAAAGAAAGCAGCCAAGCATGGCTCACGCAGGCCAAGGCGAGTTACGCGCTGATGCCCGTGTGGAATCTCAACGCCAAATTTGAAGGGCAGAACTACCGCTTTGCGATGAACGGTCAAACCGGCAAGTTCGTGGGTCAGCTGCCTGTGTGCAAAAAACGCAGCGCCGCGTGGTGGTTTGGCTTGTTCGGCGGCATTTCGGTGGCGATGATATTGATTTTCGCGCTGCTGTTTGGCGGGCTGAACATATTCTGGTCACTGGTTGGGCTGGGCATTGGCGTGTTCACGGCGAGCGCTGTGGTGAGCGCCTTCAAAAAGCAGATGAACACGGCGTTGCCGCAAAAGGCTGCCTGCAACTACATGGGCAATTTCCGCATCACGAAAAACCAAGATACATTCCTGTTCAGCAACACGCAGCGTGTGCGGGTTAACCAAGGCGCTACGGTGGTCGCTGCAGGTGCAGCGGGCGGTGCTATGGCGCGCGGCATGTCCCGTCCGTCAAGCGGTAGCTTCAAAGGCGGCGGATCGTCGTTTAAGGGTGGCGGCGGTGGCCGCAGACGGTGATGTTCGCGTCAAAACAATGATTTTTATGCGCCTATCTTAACGCACAGCGAAGCGACGGAGCCTCACCGCAGGTGAAAAAAACCGGGTAGCAGTATTTCCTGCTACCCGTTCTTTTTTTTACGTCCTTTATGTTTTACATCGCCGAAACAGGCGAGCTGTCGGTGTGTTTGGGGGCTTTTGCTTTGCCGCGGGTCAACTGCAGGCCGCAGTCAATCAAGAACCACGCGCTCAGCGCAAGCATCAGCCAGGCGCCCACGCCCAAGCTTTGCGGAATCGCCGCAGCATTGGTGTAAATCGTAGTGATTTGGTGGGTGAGTGCATTGCTGGCAGAATACAGCAGCATGCACAGCGAAACCACTTGCACGGCTGCCGCAACGGTCAGCACCGTTTTGGTGTAGCGCGAGAAGTCTTGCATAAAGCGGTCAAATGCCCAGATGGCTGCGATGGTCAGCGGGGCGAGCACAAAGCGCAGCACCGCCGAAAATGAAAGTTGATAAACGCTGATGTTCATCCCCAGCCACGATGCAGTTGCCATGGGCAAGATGCCCAGCAGCAGGGTGGCGATTGCCAGCACAAGCGGAAACCACTTGCGTTGCTTGCCATACCAAGCTAGTGCGGGAGCGGTATACCTTTTTGCCGCATCAAGTTGTCGAACCATTCGTGTTCCTCCTTGTTGTTGTGCTTGGCCAGCACGTTGTCGAGCATGGCCAGCAAACTGTCGTCGTCATCGTCAATTAGGTCGTATAAGTCGCCTTGTTCAACGTCTGTGTGTTTACCTGGTGTTGCAAGCCAATCGTCTTGCGGTGCTTCGTCGGTGGGATACTCCGGCAGGGCAAGCGGCACGGTGTTGTTGCGTTTGCGGCGAAGGATTGTTACCAGTGCAACCAAGCCAATCGCCAGCAACAGCAGCACGCCAGCCGGTAACACAACGAACAACAGAATCCCACTTGCGCTGCCCAGTTGAATGGTATTGGAATACCACACCACGCGATAGCGGAAGTTGTACTGCGTCACCGGGGCGGCATCGGGCATGGTGATGGAAGGGTTGTCGCCCTGCGTGATGACTTGGTAGGTCTCGCGCTGCACAATGCGGTGGGTGTTGAGGATGGGGTCACCATTGCCGCTGATGTTGAAGGTGATGATGTCGCGGTATTCCAGATCCGCAAAGGGCGTTACGCGACCGATCACCAGTGCGCCGACCTCGATGGTGGGATACATGGAATCGCTGACCACAATGTAGGGTCGGAAGCCGTACCAGGTATTTTGGAAACTCGGATTAACTGCCCCCAAGAATGCCGGCACGATACCCAGACCCAACGCCAACACCAAGAGAACCAACAGGATATTCAAAATCCAATTGCTTTTTCGTCCGTTCATTTCCAACTTCTCTTTTTCACGTGAGCGACCGACCTAAGACGGTCGCCACTAAACATCATTTACAGTCCTGTTTTATCGCGCATCATATGCGGCTTGCGTCGCGGCGATAATATCTTGCAGGCCAAGGTTGTTGAGCTCGGCAACGAAGTCGTTCCAGCCATAGCTCAAGCTGCGTGCGCCGGTGACAAACTCGCGCGATGCTTGGGTGAGGTATTGCGAAACACCTTGCACGTTCAAGCCGCTGAAGTCTGCGGTTTGCAGCACAATTTGCGGCAGCGCGAACCTTGCGCTGTTGAGACCAACGGGGACTTCATAAACTTCGCGGGTCACCGCGTTGAGATAACCTTGCCAGTTTGCGGCGGTCGCCAAGCTCGTGCCTTGTTCGGGCGCTTGTTGTTGCATTTGCAGGCGAGCGTCCATCCAGAAGGGCACTGCGCCGGGGAATTGACCGTAGAAGTCAAGACCATTGAAGCCGCTGTCTGCTGGCTGCCAAGTGGCTGCTTGCCCGCTGCCCATGGAAAGCGCATTGGCGTCTGCGGCGCTCCAGCCGGTGTCTTGCGTGCCAAACAGCACGGTTTTCGTGCCTTCTTCGCTCAGCAGGGCATCGCCAAACTGCAGCGCAAGCATGTGGCGCTCGTTGCCGATGCGTGCGGGAATCATCAGTCCGCCCAGTTGGATTTCGCTCGGGCGTGCCAAGGTGGAACGATGACCGTTGTTGTTCAGCGGGGGCAGGGGATCCCAGGATGCAGCGCGGTCGGCGTCGTTGAACAGGGCAAACAGGTTGTTGGCGAAAATCACGCCATAACGCTCGTTGCCGCGGCCGCCGGTGAAGAACACTTCGCTGCCTTGGGTGAACAGGGTGCTGTCTACCAAGCCTTCGCTGTAAATGGTGTTGAGCATTTGCAGCGCTTGGCGGAACTCGGGTTGGGTTACGCCTGCATACACTTGACCGTCGCGCACGTTGAGGAAGTTGCTGAACTCGCTGAGGTCAAAATCGGTGGTGACAAACGACTGGATTAAAAAGCCCAGTGTGGTTTGGTTTGCAGGGCTGCCGCCATAGGACACGCCAAGGGCGGGTACGCCGTGCTGTTGCTCCGAGAACACGCGCAGCATGTTCAGGAACTCTTGCGGGGTGTTGGGCATGCCCAGCCCAGCTTGTTGCAGCCAATCGCGGTTAACCCACGCTTTTTGCGGGAAAGACTCGCTGAAGTGGTCGCTGAGAGCCGGGAAGGATACCATGCTGCCGTTGAGCCGAAACTGCGGCAAACGATTCACATCACGGTTGATGATATATTGCAAATTTGGTGCATGATGCAGCATGTACTCAAAGTTGAGGAACGCTTGTTGTTGCATCAGCATGTCGAGTTCGTGTCCGCTCAGCCCAAGGCCGAGGTACACGTCGGGGAGGTCAGCGCCGTCGAGGGAGAGGTCGCGCATCACGTGATCCATGGGGTTGCTGCCATAGTCCGCCCATTGGATGCGCACACCAAGTTGGTTTTCCATCCAACGGGTAATGCCTTGGTTGTTCCAGACATCGATGATTTCGCTGCGCGACGCCACAATCAACGTGGGCGTGCGGCGAGTGAGCAGGAAAATTCCTGCGCCGGCGGCAATGGCTACCACCAAAACAATGGCGATGAGCGCAAGCCAAAACTTTTTGGATTTGCTTTTCATGTGGGGGTCCTCCGCTGTCTTTTTTTGTGCGGCAGGGGATACGCCGGGGAGCGCATCCCCTGCCGATTGCCGGGGAATTTCGTCGCTTTATCGCGCGATAGTATAATTATACCACTTTTGTCGAATAAAGTCAACGATTAATTTTGCTAGATGGCTTCTTTGCCGGTAACTTTGCGAGCAACCGTAATCAGACCAACCAGACTCGAGGAGCCAACCAGCATCAAGATTGCCCACAGGGCAGATGCTTCGTTGGTTTTGGGGATGTTCGAGCCGCTGCCTGAGCCGCCACCCGAACCGCCACCAGCTCCGCCGGCACCACCTTGGGACTCGTTATTGTTGGTGATGTTGACTTCAACATTAACGTTTTGGTTGTTGTCTTGGGTTTGGTTATTGTCTTGGTTCTGGTCAACGTTAACATCTTGGTCAACATTAACGTCTTGGTTGTTGTCCTGGTCAACATTAACATCTTGATTATTGTCTTGGTCAACGTTGACGTCTTGGTTCTGATCTTGGTTTTGGTCTTGATTCTGATCTTGATTCTGATCTTGGTTTTGATCTTGGTTTTGATCTTGGTTTTGGTCTTGATTCTGATCTTGGTTTTGATCTTGGTTCTGATCTTGATTCTGATCTTGGTTTTGATCTTGGTTTTGATCTTGGTTTTGATCTTGGTTCTGGTCTTGGTTCTGGTCTTGATTCTGGTCTTGGTTTACATCGTTGTTGTTTCCGCCACCAGTACCGCCGCCTTGGTTGCTGCAGTTACAACCACCTTGGTTGTTGTTGCAGCCGCTACCGCTGCCTGAGTGGTTCCAGTTCCAATTCCAGTTCCAGTTCCAGCTGCCGCATCCAGCGCCGCTACCACAGTTGTTGCCGCAATTACATCCGGTCGGAGGTCCGGGTTGGCAGTTGCAGCCGGTCGGAGGTCCGGGTTGGCAGTTGCAACCGGTCGGAGGTCCGGGTTGGCAGTTGCAGCCAGTCGGAGGTCCGGGTTGGCAGTTGCA
>Ga0209755_10004351_pt1 | contig 16822 bp, 12 predicted proteins | sample TergutCo191P1_FD_187301 | JGI IMG/M metagenome (GOLD analysis project Ga0209755, IMG submission 187301) | Cornitermes sp. P1 segment gut microbial communities from Petit-Saut dam, French Guiana - Co191P1 (SPAdes) (version 2) | ecosystem: Host-associated > Arthropoda: Insects > Digestive system... | reverse complement strand
AAAAGTTTAAAACTGCGACTAGGCTCTTATAATCGGCGTTTAAATCAATCCATTTTATATAATCTGTGTCTTTAGTGTCTATATTAGTGCCACTATTAGCCTCGCATTCCCCTATTTCTAAATCTAAAAAGATAAAGTTTTTGTCTGCATCTAAGCATAAATCGCTTTGAGAATTTGCACTTAAGCTAATCGCACTTGCTCCACTAAACAAAAATGCAACTAAAAAAAGCGTAGCCATTAAAACAGCAACGCTAAAACTTAATATAATCTTTTTATGTTTAACTACACGCACCCTATTAGGGTTTGCCGATGAGCGGATTTTTATACAACTAATCAAACTGTTTAATTAAATTACAGTTTACAGTGTACAGTTTACAAATATTGTGGGCTTACCTTAAATATTTTAAAACTATAAAGCTTGTGCTTAAAAAAATAATTTAACCGAATTTGTAAACTGTAAACTGTACACTGTAATTTGACTAATCCAAATTATACTCCTGTATCAATCTCTCCAAATTGTCCATTTGAATCTCTAGCTGTCTTACTATTGAAGAGCATCTTAGAGTACATTTTAGGGCTACAAACATTGTGCGGATTGGCTTTTTAGCACCCAAAGTTATGGCTTGCTCAAACGCTTCGCATACTAATAAAAGCTCTTCTCTTTCTTTTAGGTTTAGGCTAGAATCCCTTGCTATTATGCCAATAAGCTCTCTTGCACTTTGTAGTAATGATGCAACGGCAAGCATATCTAGTCCGCTATCTTGCAGCACTACTTGACTCTCACTGTAAGGCACAGAATCTATTTTAACCGTCTCTACATGTGGCTCAGAGTAAATCTTGCCTTGAGTGTTGTGGTATTGATTGCTTTGAGTGTGCTGGTATAAAGTTTCCGTTTTTGGCGGTGGTGCAGCGTAAGGTGGCGCTTCTGCTTCTGCGTAATAAGCTTTTGTAATTGCTTGGCTAAATGGAATTATTGCTTGATGGGCAAAACTTTCAAACTCACTACTAGGCCCTAACGGACTAAAATAAAAAGTGTTTAAAAACTTTTTTAAATCTGTTTGGTTAGTGTCAAAAGATAGTAGCAAACAAAAAACAAATGCTATTAGCTTTTTGCGTTCAGTAGGTAAAGTTAGCCCCTTAGCACCTTCTGTTTTAGCATTATTAAATTCTAATTTAAAATCAAAACCTTGTACGCAATTGGCAATTAGTGCATAAAGGTTTTTATTTTTTGCGATAGTTTGTAGAAGGATTGATATTTTTTTGTCTGCCAAGATATACTTTGTGTTAACAAGTTCTCTTGCGGCGGACTCAAATTCTACTAGCCCTTCGTCTCCTGCTATTTGAATGTCGAATATGGATTTAGGCATAATGAAATTTTTGAATAAGGCAAATGAGAAATGAGGCAAATGAGGCAAATTAAAGTTTTTTACTATTAAACTAATAGACTATCAGCAAAAATTTTTAAGTAAGTCTATAAATAAACTTTGCTCCACACTAATTTGCCTCATTTACCTCATTTCTCATTTGCCTTATTGTTATTTAACGGCAAACTTTTCTAGTTCTTTGAAAAGTTCTTCGCAGTCTTCTGAGTGGGCTTCTAGGGTTAACGGTTTTGATAGGTCTAAACTAAAAATACCTAGTAGCGATTTAGCGTCAATTACAAACCTACCGCACCTAAGGTCAATTTCAAACGGGTGACGGCTAACAATGTTTACAAAATCTTTTACTTTTTCTGCTAGTGTTAAGCTAATTTTTAGTGTCTTCATACCTTTATAATAAAGCCTACTTTTTTATTTGTCAAGCAAGTAAATGTAAAAAATACTAGTAAAAAAATTTTTACTAGTATTTTTTACATAACTACTAACTACAACTTACTAACTACTAATTTCGGTTAATCTATAAGACTGTACAAACTTTAAAGCATGTGCATTTTTAATAGTTAGCCGACAACAATTAGTAGTTAGTAAGTTGTAGTTAGTAGTTAAATATAAAGCACTGCGTGCTTTATATTAACCGCCCATTACTTGGTCGAACATTGTGCTTAGGGCTACTAGCCATGCACCTGGGTCGCCCATTACGGCAGCACGGGCTAGAGTTTCGTCAGATGGGAATACTGCTTCGAAAAACTCTGCTCTAAAGTGCTCGTTTGTTGCATTTGCAAAAAACGCTGTGTCTGCTTCGAACTCTTCACGCAATTGCACCATTGCTTGAGCATTAGAAGATTGACCACCTGCAAAACGGCTATTACGCATTGCGATTTCTGGCTTCATGCTAAAGTAAATAAACGCATTAGCCGCAGAAGTGTTACGAGCATTTTTAGGGATAATCCACGCATCTACCCATACATTAGTGCCTTCATCTGGGATAATGTAGCCTAGCGCCGTGCCATCTGTACTGCCACGATAGTTACCCATAATATAGCCCGCATCAACCGACCAGTATAAGCCTAAAGCTGGGTCAGCAGCGTTTCCACGCATCATAACACTTTTACCTGCATCTATCTCGTAAGAGTGAATCATGTTAAATTGACGCTCTAACTCGGCTCTTACTCTAGCAAAACGGCCATTGCCTTTTTGGGCAGGATTGCTTGCAGTTCCGCCCATAACATCGTTAGAAAAGTTTTGGAATAAATCTTCTAATAACGCACGATGACCAGCGCTATTGCCAGCATCTAAATAAGCTAAAAGCTGGTCGCTATATAGGTGCAATAGCGTTGCGGCATAGGTGTCACGGATACTTGCCTTCATTGTTACTTGACGGTAAAACTGCTCTTGGCTAAAGCCTGTCGTGCGGCCTTCTTGTGGGAATAAAGCACTCCAAGAGTTTAAATATTGGCGGTTACCAATTTCGTCATTTATGCGGCGAGCATCATACATAATACCAAATGTACCCCAAATGTATGGCACGCTAAATCTACCTTGTGGGTCATAGATTGTAGTAAGGTCTCTTAGCATTGGCGAGCCAACTTCAATAAATCTATCACGCACTTCTTGGTCTAACTCTTGCACCATGTTGGCGGCAATTAAGCGTTGAATCATATAGTCAGATGGATTAACTAAGTCAAAGTCGTCACCTCGCTGTAGGTTTCTTAAAACTTCTTCGTTAGAGCCAAAGTATATAACTCTTATCTCTACTCGGTTGCCAGTTTCTTCGTAGTACCAAGTTTCAAAATCTGCTAAAATACTATGGTCAATAAAATATGCCCAAGAGTTAATAAACAGGATTCTATCTCTATTAGAGCAAGCTGTCATAGTCGGTATTACGGCTAGCATAAGCACCAATGCCAATAAGGCGGTTATAATTTTCTTTTTCATTTTTAAAATCTCCTTTAGATTTGTTTTTTTGTATATGTTTAACCCAAGCTTTTGGCTTAAGAGAATTGTTTATAGTTGTTTAGTTTTTATAGGTTACTAAAAATTCCTTACCTTGCTAAACTTGTAATAGCAACTGGTTTTTTATTTGTTTTTGCTTTTCGTACCTGAACAATATTTATAGCCAGTAGCACTAAAAATATTAGAATAAATATAAAGCTAGACATTGCCCTTACGACTTGTGGCATGTTGCGTTGACGCACATGGTAAAAAATAAATAGCGATAGCGTTTCTACTGCACCTGCTGTTACGCCATGATTAAATAGCGATACTACAACCTCGTCTATGCTTAAAGTAAAGGCGATTGCAAAGCCTGCTACCATAGCGGGAATAATTTGGGGCAATATTACTGTAAAAAGCGTACGGGCATGGTTTGCACCTAAATCTTGGCCAGCTTCGTACACATTTGCATTTAGATGCGAAAGTCTTGGCATTACTGTCATAATAACAAACGGGATTGTAACGATTGTATGTGACACTATTAAGGTAAAATAGCCAACTCTATGGGTATCTATCGTTTGAAAAAACAGCGTAAGTGCTATTGCCATTACTATGGCGGGCATAACCATCATGGCTCTATTGGTAACTAAAAAAGACCTTTTGCTTTTGCGGGTCATGTAATGAATACCCAGTGCGCTAAACGCACCTATTAGTGTAGCTAGCGTAGCTGACACAACAGCAATTAAAACCGTGTTACCTAGTGCTAGCCAAATGCGAGAATTAGTAAATAGGTCTTGGTATAGTTCTAGTGTAAATCCGCCCCACTGGCCAATTTGTGGCGAATAAGTAAACGAGAATACTATTACTATTACTATGGGCAGATACATTATGGCTAGTGCTAAAAATACGCCTGCTAGCACAAATGCTTTTGTTAACTTTTGTTTTGTTTTAACTTTAATCATTGCTTTTCTACCCCCGCCCTTTTTTCTCGCCAACCTTGAATATAATTTGTACCAATCATTATTCCAAAAACAACTACTAATAGTATCATAGAAAATGCCGCCGCTTCTCCGTTGGGTCTAGGACCGTCTACTATGCTAAATAATTCGTTGCCAAAAAGTCTCCAACCTTCGCCTGCAATTCCTAGCATTACGGTGTCTCTTATGGCAAAGCTAGATACTACGGGCATAAAGACCATAAAAATTCCACTTATAATACCAGGGAGTGATAATGGAAGAGTTACCTTTAAAAATGTTCTAAAGCCGTTTGCGCCTAAATCTTTACTAGCATCTAAATAGCTTTTATCCATATTGACAAAGCTGGTGTAAAGTGGCAGCAACATAAACGGGAAAAATATATATACATGAGATATTACAATGGCAGGGAGTGCATGACTTAATTCTGTAAAGCCTAAAACATCTAGCACTACACGCATAGCGGTTGCCCTAAGTAGCGAATTTATATACATAGGCAAAACAAACATTAAAACTAAAACAACGCTTTTATTTATTTTAGAATTTGCTAAAGCTAGGGCTAGTGGGTACGCTAGTAATAAACAAAAAACGGTTGTAAGTAATGCCACTAATAGCGACCTACCTAAAAGTCGCAAGGTGTGCTGTGTAAAAAACGCACTTATGTTTGCAAATGTAAAATAAAACTGCTCTGTGTAAAAATCTCTACGCAAAAACGCATGAACCAATAAAAACCCAAGTGGCACAAATACAAAAACTAACGAGATTAACAAGTGTGGGAATGTTAACATCGGCTTTTTGAAGCGAGCCTTCTTTTTTAAAGCGGCAAAAAATCTCTGCGGCTTAGATTGAATTTTTTGGGTTTGTGTTGCCATAATTTTTTTAATTGAGAATTGAGAGTGGAGAATTATTGTTTTTATTTTAAGCTTAAGCCTTGTCTTGCTTTTAGTATTTGACCGACATTCTCAATTCTCAATTAGTCCTTAGTGTCTGTTTCTTCTATTTCTATCTCTTGGTCTACCGCTTCTTCGTACCTTTCCACGCTCACTCCGCCTGCTGCTATGTTTATACCTACCCTGTCGTCTATGTCCCACTCTACTGCTGTGTTTAGGTAAAAATCTTCGTCTGTGTCGGTGTAGACTTGTACTTGATAGTAGTTGCCTTTGTAGTAACTTCTTGCAATGTTGCCGCCTATGGGGGCGTCAGAGTCAAAGTCTGTTAGCTCAATTTTATCGAATGGAACTTTTACTCTTACTCTGTCGCCTTTTTCTAACTGCAATTCGCTGTTATCAAACTCAAAGTCGCCGCCGCCAATTTCTACTGTGTTTTCGCTAGTAACTGTCGTTATAAACTCGTTTACCGTGCGCATTTTTTTCATTATATGAATGCCAGCAGGTTCTATTTTAAGTGACACTTCGTCACCAACTGTCGCACCCTTAGTGCTTTGAACACTAAACTCATAATTGCCCGTGTCTACATTCATTTCAAAGTGCATGCCTTTAAAAATAACGCTAGTAACCGTTCCGCATAATGCGCCCTTTTCTTTAAGCTTTGGCACAATGCTAATGTCTTCTGGGCGGATTACCACATCGACCTGCTCGTTAGTTTCAAAGCCTTTATCTTCGCAGGTAAAGGTCGCATCAAAAAGTCTTATGCGATAGTCCGCTTCCATAACACCAGATAGGATATTGCTATCGCCTATAAAGTTTGCTACAAACATGTTGGCTGGTTCGTCATAAATCTTTTTGGGAGTGCCAATTTGCTGAATAGCACCGTCATTTATTACCACAACCTTGTCGCTCATGGTTAGGGCTTCTTCTTGGTCGTGCGTAACATATATAAAGGTGATGCCCAAATTTTTATGCATAGCCATAAGCTCTATTTGCATTTCTTTACGCATTTTAAGGTCGAGTGCGCCAAGTGGTTCGTCTAGAAGTAGAACTTTTGGCTCTAGCACAACGGCTCTTGCTATGGCAACTCTTTGCTGCTGACCACCGCTTAGCGTGTTAACATCTCGCTTTTCGTAACCTTCTAAGCCTACTAATTTTAGTGCGTAGTTTACTTTTTCTACTATTTCGTTTTTGGTGAATTTTTTGTATACGGGAATTTTTTCGCCCGTTTTTTTATTTATCTTTGGCTGACCTTGTTTGTCTAGCTTGTAGTGTCCACTTGGGATTTTTTTAATTTTTAAACCAAACGCTACATTGCCAAAAACATTCAAGTGCGGGAATAACGCATACTTTTGAAACACAGTGTTTAAGGGGCGTTTGTTTGGTGGCAAATGGGTAATTTCTTCTTTTTCTATAAAAAGCTGACCTTGTGTGGGTTCTATAAAGCCTGCTAGCATTCTTAATATTGTAGTTTTACCGCAGCCAGATGGTCCTAAAAGTGTGACAAAATCGCCCCTTTTAATAGAAAGGCTAACATCGTCAACAACTGTGACGCCGTCAAAAACCTTACTAACGCTACGCAATTCAACAATCTTGTCGAATTTTTCTATCGCACCTGTTTTAGGTAATTCTTGGTTGTGTGTTTCGTTTGTGTTCAAAATAAAAGTTCCTTTTATCAATGCACAGTGCACAATGCACAATTATTGTTTAATTAGTTTAACTATGAAGTTGCTTAGTGTTTTAATTTTAACATTCATTGTGCATTGTGCATTATGAATTGTGCATTGTAATTTTTAGTGGCTTCGCCACTAAAAGTTTGGCGGGCAGCTTACCCATAGTACTTTTGCTTGCGTTTTGCCTGTGTTTTCTACAAAGTGTGTTTTGTCGGCTCGGTAGTAAAAACTGTCGCCTGCGTTTGCTTTATGTGTTGTTTTGCCTAAAACAATGTTTACACTACCTTCTAACACATATCCAAATTCTTCGCCCTCGTGCGGTAGGTCTTTTTCTGTTTTAGCATTTGGCTCTAGCGATAAAAGGATTGGCTCCATCGCATTTTTTTGGCTTGTAGGCACTAACCATGTTATACTTTGATTATCACCGTCTTTACTAAACATATCCGTATTAGTAAAAACAATTTGCTCTAACTCGTCACTTGCAAAAAACTCGCTTAGACTAGAACCCAGGTTTTGCAAAATGTCGGCAAGTGTCGCAATGGACGGACTTGTCAAATCGTTCTCTAGCTGGGAGATATAACCTTTGGTTAATTCGCAGCGGTCAGCAAGCTCTTCTTGCGTTAGACCCTTTTTAAGCCGAAGCTCTTTTATCTTAGTACCTGTAACCATTTTTTCTTTCAATGCATAATTCATAATGCACAATGCACAATTGTTGTGGGCTAAGTTTGGCTAGTTGCAAGGCTTAAAGCTTGTGCTTTTATAAAAATATCTAACCTTAATTGTGAATTGTGCATTATGAATTGTGCATTGCTAAATTGCATTTCATGCAATTTAGCTAGTTTAATATTTCTAAACTTTTAAAATAATAAGTCATTTTTTGGTAAGAAATAAGTTTACCATTACTAAACCTTGCATAGTGTATAATATACAAGGTTTAAGTGTCAAGCGTTTTTTGGACATAATTTTAAGTAATTTCGCAAATACGCCTTATTTAAGAAATTTACTAATCCCTTATTACTCCTGTTTCTTGCATCAAAAAAGCACCTCTATTAAGAAGTGCTTGTTTTATTTGTTGTTTAGTTGTTTATTTTTTTAGCATATCTGCCAAATCAAATATTGATACTTGCGGATTAAAATTAAAATCATAGTCTTTTTGATAATCTGCCGTAACATCGCCAAACTGATATAGTAGCCCTAACTTGTGGCAATGCTCTTTGAATGTTTTTATTATTGTTTGCTTTTTGGGAATCTCGCAAATATAGCGTGTGCCATATCGTTTGATATATCTATCTTTTGTATCGCTTGGTATTTGTTTGGATTTTATCAGTTTGTCTAAGTTTTCAAAAAAGTAATCTCTGCTGCCTATTCTTAGCGTTAAGCCAAAATATGCTGTTACAAATTTTGCACCGCTTTCTTTTGCTTTTTTTAATAAGTCTATAATTTGTAATGGGCTGTCTGTTAAAAACGGCATCGTTGGCCACAGCAAAACTCCACTATAAATACCTGCTTTAGATAAAATCTCAATCGCTTTTAGCCTCTCGCTAGACAAAGCCACATTCGGCTCTAATGCTTTGCTTAACGCATCGTCACTACTCGTTAAACTAAACTTAACGATAACAGGTGCAGTCTTTTTTATCTCGCTCAAAACATCAATATCCCTAACTACCAAGTCCGACTTAGTAGTTATAGATACTCCAAACCTATGTTTTTTGACTAGCTCTAGCGCACCCCTAGTCAGTTTCAACTCTGCCTCCAAATGATTATATGGGTCGCTCATCGCTCCCGTTCCTATTACGCCTCGGCGAGTGTACTTTAACCTTAGCTCTTTATCAATAATTTTGAGTGCATCGGCTTTGGGTTTAACAATTCCAAACTCTGCATTTTGATAGCACAAACTCCTGCTGTCACAGTAAATACATCCGTGAGAGCATCCTTTATAGAGATTCATATTATAACTTGTGCCCCACCATGTTTGAGCCTGAGGCACTTTCTCTTTTTGTATTATCGTTTTTGCTGGTATTGTTTGAATTATAAAAACTCCTATTTCTTCCACCTTTTAAGTTGCGACAAGTATTGGCGTTGTTGCTCTCGGGCTTTATCTTCGTTATACTCGCCTCCGCTCTTAAGGGTGAAATCTTTAATGAATCCAAGGTTAATCTCAATCATCGCATCCATTGAAATGTCGTCAGTAAAATTGCCATCAGTTAAACAATACTTGCAATAATCAGTGCTTACTCCGCTATCAGCATTTTTACCTAAATCTTCAAATGTTTTTAGTTGCATTGCACAGCTTTGACAATACATCGCTATATCAAAAAAATCATTGGCGACAAGACTAAACATTTCAATAATTGCTTTTATGGTTTCCACAGCAGGCGTGGTTTCGCCTTTACGGATTTTGCCATCCATTTAAGTACAGTTTAACATATCTTGCCCACAAAGTCAAACGATTGAATAACCTTTTTATAAAACAAAAGACCAAAAACCTAAAAAGGTTTTTGGTCTTCGCTGCCTGTTTTCTCAATTTGTGCCACTAAATCAACAACTCAAACTCAACTTTTTCTAAAAAACAACTCTAGTTTCCCTTAAAAAATGCAAACGATTTTATGCCCTTTTTTTAAATTTCTAAAAATTGTGTGGTGGACAATGAAAAAACGGTTTTTTTGATTTTTTTAGCACCTAGTATTGCTTTAGTAGCGGTGGAGTAGATGTCTAGCTGGGCGGAGTATTGTTCTTTTTGGGCTAGGGAGATTTTGCCTGTTTTGTAGTCTACTATTTCTACGCTGTCGCCGTCTATAATTAAAAGGTCTATAATGCCTTGAATAAGTGTACCGTCTGCGTTTTTGTAAATAAAGGGTTGCTCTTTATAGTGGTTTTTTCCCTTTACTTTAGTTGCTATGGCGGTGGCTGTTTTTAGTAGTTCATTTTTGTTTAATAAAGCAAATTGATTGGGGAAGTTAATTTTAAAGTCATCAATGGCTTTATCTATTGAACCATTAAAATCGCAAAACTCCATAAACGCATGGTAAGCTGTACCGTAGTCTAACGCCTCTTGCTTTGGTTTTTCGCCTTTTTCTTTTTTTGAGTTAGAATTTTTAGAAGCAAGTTCGGCAATTTGAGTAGCCGTTTGTTTCAACAATGCAGGCGGTGTGGATAGTTTAAAGTTAATATGATTAGATATAGTAGTTGTGTCGGCTGGGGTTAGTTGGTCATTTTTATTTTGCACCTGCGGGTGCAGCGGGCGGCCGAGGGCATCCGCCCCTACGGCGGTTGCTTTATTTGCCAACAACTCCTTATCTGCAACGGGCGGCAGGATGCCGCCCCTACTATCCGACAACAATTCCTCATTCCTCATTCCTAATTCCTCATTCTCCAACAGCAATTCGTCATTCGTCATTCGTAATTCGTCATTATTTGTACACTGTAAACTGTACACTGTACACTGACAAGCAACCCAGTCCAAAAAACTACTCGCCATTTCCGCTTGTTTTGTTTCAAACTCTTCGTCTACTTCGCCAAATAGTGCTACTTGGTAAATGCCCCTTGTTAAGCCTACATAAAATAGTCTTAGCTCTTCTTCTAAGGCTCTTTTAGATTGAATCGCTTTTAATAGCACCCTAAAAGGCGTTTCCTTTTTTTGGCGGTCTTCATTGTCGAAATATTTTATAGCTAAACCATATTTGCCATCTAGTAAACACTCCTTACTTAAATCTCTTTTATCGAATTTTTTATCTAAATTAGCTAGCACCACAAACGGAAATTCTAAGCCTTTACTAGCGTGCATTGTCATAACTGCTACGCTATCGGTTTCTCTTAAAACTTCTTGCTTTAACGCACCTTTATCTATCGCCGCTAAGCTTTCAATTAAACTCAAACGCCCATCTAGCCCCTTTAGAGCGTCTAAAAACGCACTAAACTCTTCGGCAACACCTTTAGGATAGGCTAGCGAGTAGTTAAACATGCAATACTCAGCCACAACGCTGCCTGCTAATTGGGCAATGGGCATACCGCTACTTAAAGTCTTAAAATGCTCTAGCTTTATAAATAATTTTTTTAATGCATTAACTACTCTTTTATTTTTGCCCGATTTTAAATAGTCTTTTGCTAGCATAAAAAACGACTTATTTTCGCTAGAATTTAGTCTTATTTCTAATAATTCTTCGTCCGTTAAAAAGTCACAAATACAGCTTTTTAAAATGGAATAAAGAGTAAAATCGTCCCGCTGGTTTGCAATAAGCCTTAAATAATCTAGGCAAGTGCGGGCAAAAATATTGTCTAAAAAACTAGCCTTGCCGCCGATTTCTTGGGCTAAAACACCCACGCTATTTAGTGCATTTATTAAACCGCTACAAAAACCCTTGTTGTCGTTTGTGCTTCTAAGCATTATGGCAATGTCATCATTTTGTACTTGTCGTTCTTTTTTTAAATGAATATCAAAAAAGGTGGTTTGCTTTAGCGCTAAAATGTGATTAACAATTTCTTCTATCTGCTGATTTTTAGTTTTTTGCGTGCCTAAATCTTCTTGGACGCTATAAATTTCTGGTAGCGGCTTTTGATTTACATTGTCGTTTTTATTGGGCTTTGTAAGTAGCTTAATTTCTACTCCCCTATTAAAAATATCGCCCTTGCCGCTGGGCTCAGATAAACTTTTAATAAATCTACCGTCCGTGTCGTAATCTTCGCCGCCAAAATTTTTAGTCATAATGCTACTAAAAACATTGTCGCAATAGCTTAAAATTGCAGTGTTAGAACGATAATTTTGATTGAGCCTAATAACTTCGCTATCTGCATTTTCTTCTTGTTCAAACTCGTCACGGTATCGCATAAAGATGTCTGGCTCTGCGCCCCTAAAGCGATAAATAGATTGCTTTATGTCGCCAACAAAAAACTTGTCGCATTCTAAAGACTTAAAAACTGCCTCTTGCAATTCGTTTATATCTTGGAACTCGTCAACAAAAAGATGAGTATACTTTTTGTTTATAAGCTCTTTTGCTTCTTCGATTTTTAAAATATCTAAGCTAGCGTGTACAACATCGTTAAAGTCTAACCCGTTTATATTTTGCTTTTTTTTGCGGTAAACAAGTGCTACTTCTAGCGTTAAATCCGCTAAATGCTTAACAAAAGCTGCGGTGTGGCTAAAGTCAATCTCTGTAAAAAATTCTTGTTTTTCACTAATAATTAAATTGCCTAGTAGCTCTAAACAGTCCTTTTGCGTTGGCATTAAGTCTACTAGCCCACTTAGCCACTCTTGCGGATTTGGTCTATTAAAGCTAAACTCGTATATGCTTTTTATCGCCTCGCTTAGACTGCTAGAATACCTAGAACCGCCAAAAGCGTCTGCTAATTCTAGTGTTAGGTCGCAGTTGGCGTTTAGCTTATTTTCTACTACTTCTTTAATAGAGTTAGCTAGAAGCACTTCCCTATTTTCTATAATGTCAAAGGCGGGGTCAATGTCAGATACAAAATAAAAATATTCTTTAACTAAAAAACTACAAAAGCTATCTATTGTAGAAATATTAGCCAGTGGCAATGCTTGTATTGCGTTTTTTGCCCACTCTGCGTTTTCGTTTTCTACTAATCGTTTTAATAGTTTTTTACGCATATCTTCTGCCGATGCCCTAGTAAAGGTGCATACAATCATGTTTTCTAAGCTAGCACCACCAGACAACAAACGCAAAATTCGCTCTATCATAACAGTGGTTTTTCCACTGCCAGCAGATGCACTAACCAATATATTACGCTTATTAAGCGAAACTGCCAATTGCTGGGCAAGGTTGAATTGGGGGTTTACTTGTTGGGGGGGATGGGGCATATGTTTGTTTAGTTGAAAATTGAAAGTGGAAAGTGGAAAGTGGAAAATTATTGTTTTTAATTGGGGATTAAAAGCCTGAGAATGTCAGCTAGTTATTAAATAAGACATTTATCCGACATTTTCAACTTTCAACTTTCAATTTTCAACTGTACTTTCCCTAGTTCTCTAACTGCCCCTTCTCTCACTCCGCAAAAGCTGTTTGCTTTGCAATAGTCGCATGGGGACTTACCTGCCATTTTGTAGGGGCTTGGGGCTATGTTGCCATTAGCGATTTCTGTTAGGGCTTTTTGTGCTACTTTTAATGCGTAGTCGCTAAAGGCGGTTAACTCTTGTTGGGTTTTAGAATATGGCTTTGACCAACTGCCGTGTAGTGAGCCGTCTTTTTTGTTTCGCACCGCATCTATAATTTCGCTTTTAGATGGGTACTCTTTTAAGTCGTTATCGTATAGACCCCACATGTTTTCGTCATGCAAAAAATAGCCTTTTAGCTTGCGTTTTTTAGGCTCGTCACTAAAACCAGCGCTAAGTAAAAAATAAAACACGCCCGCCGTTTTAAAGCCATTTAGCTCTAAAATTTTAGCGTATAGCGGCAATTGCAAGCTAAGCCCATAGTAAGTTTCCTTTTTAATATCGCCATGAGTTTTGACACCGCCGCCACTTTTGTAATCGATTATGCGAGCGTAGGGGGTGTTGTTTAGGACGGTGGTGTCTACTCTGTCAATTACGCCCCGTAAGGCTAGTGATAAGTGATTAGTGATAAGTGATAAGTTAATGTCGATAGTTTTTAGAGAGCCTTTTTTGTTAGTGCCAAAATCTTGTTCCAAAAACTTATTTTTGAATGAGCCTTTTGTTAGGGTGTCGGCTATTGGGGTGGCAAGGCGTAGGGATTCTAGGTTTAGGCGTTTTAGTAGGGGGGGCGATTTTTCTTTTAGCCATTTATAGTCGCCGTCTACTAGGTTTTGTAGTACTTTTAACATTTGCTTTTGTGGATTTAAAAATGTGCCACCAGTTTCCACAAAATTCTCTACCGCTTTATGCAAAAAACTACCCACTTCTAACGGCTTAACTTCGCCCGTATCTCGCTCGGTTAACCCCAGCACACTTTCTACAAAGCTTTTATAAGGGCAATTAAAATACCGCTGAATCCGACTAATAGATACCGTACCACCGCTAAAAAACAACTCCCCCGCCTTTACTAGTGGCATGCTAGCTGCCATCTCTCTAGGCCTTAACTTATCCAACTCATCTTTTTTAAACAATGCCGATAAAGCCTTTTTCTCTTGCAAATCGTCAATATCCTTAAAAAACTCCAATGCCTCATACCTTGTAGATAAAATCCCTAATTGTGCATTTTGCATTGTGCATTCAGCATTAGATTTAACCACTCTCTCCAAGCTAGAAATCCTACTATCGCCGCTATTAGAATACGCTAAAAATAATTCGTCCGACAAATTAAAAAGCCTTATAATTTCGTTTGTGGCGTAGTGGTTTAACTGGTGCGGTGTGGGGTAAAAGCTTTTGCCTTTTTGTTTTAGAGTTTGTATATCGCCTAAAGATATTAGTGCCGTGTCGCCAACTAGCTTTGGGCAAAGACCTTCATTAAAGCTTGCCACAAACACTTTTTTGAATTTTCCGCCCCTAAATGATGATGGGCTGCCAGCCATAACGGTGCTATTAAATGCTGGCATTAGCGACACTTTAATAGATGCCACACCCTCTATAAAAAGCCTATAAAGGCGTTTAAAAGGGCTAAAATAGCTATACGCTAGATTTAAGTCGTTTAAAAGCTTAGCCGTGTCTAAAAACTTATCTACAATTTGCACTAGCTCTAAGTTTAAAAATTCGCCTAATTTTGTCGTTTTATTTTCTATATCTAGCTTTAAAAACAGCTCTTTAAAAAACAAATAAAAGTCGTCTGCCGTTTTAATCTGGCTAGACTTTTCATTAAATTCATTTAAAAATTCTACTATTTTTTGGCGGACTTTTTCTGCAGTTTTTTCTTCAACTAGTCGCCAGTCTTTTTCTTTTCCCCTACTTTCTCTTTTGTTAAACTCATCTTTAAAGCCGTTAAAGTTAATAGAATGCTCTAGCACATAGTTAGTAAAAATCTCTTTTTCTTCTAACTCTATATCAATATAGTAGTTATTGACTAGCGATAAAATATCTTCTTGTCTAAAGCTAATCCCGTTAAAACATGCGTTTAAAAGCTTATAAGCTTCAGTGTGGTGTAGGGCTAATTGCTTATCTATAAATAGTGGAATATCGTATTCAGAAAAAATTCTCTCTATTGTAGAATACTCTTTATCGTCTGCTATGACGCAAAAATCGTGTGGCAGCGCTAGCCCATTTACAAATTCTAGCCTAATTTTTTGGGCGATTTTTTTAACCCTTGTAGCTAATTCTTGCCCTTGATAAAATTCTACTTGCCCAAATTTTGCTATTGGCTCGGCCACTTCTAAGTTTATAAAGCTAGCCGCTTTTTTTGCTAGTAGCTCTATAATTTGTTTTTCTATTTCGGTAAACCTATCAAAGCCCGTAATATAAATGTTTTTATCTTTTAAATCCGCCGCCTCTAACTCTTGCTTTAATAACTGCATTTTACCGCTATTATCTAAAAACTTGCCGTTTGTCCTAGCTAAAAACTCGCTCCACACCAACGCTATATCCGCTAGCTTTTTACCACTTGCACCGTCTGTGTCAACTAATAAATCGCTAGGAGTTAGCCCGCTATCACTAGCTGCACAAATAGACTCGTATAATTTTTGCGCTAAGCCTTTATGCTCAACTGACCTTTTAAAAACTTGCAACTGCTTTTTTACATCAAATAAAATTTGCCTAATAAGCATAACAGCGCCCACGCTAGAAAGAGCCTTTAGGTTTGTTTTATTGAATTTAAGTTCTAGTCTTTCAAAGCTTAAAACTTCTATATCAAACGCACCGCCATCACTAAACAAAATCCCCTCGACAAAAATAGAGCATTTGTCTGGCACAATTACAAAATGCTTTTTAGATAAATCGACCTTCCTTTTAGCTAAAATGTTTTTTAACTCTAAAAAGGAAGCGTGGAAATTTTGGGTTATGTGTATTGACTTAGTTGGCATTTTTTTATAGTGGGAAATGGAAAGTGGAAAGTGGAAAATTATTGTTAAATAATTGGCTGCTTTACCATTTTTAAAACTAGTATTTATCCGACATTTTCTGGCTTTTCAACTTTCCATTTTCAATTATTGCAAAAACTCACTCACGGCCTCTATACTGCGTTTTGCTGCTATTGCGCAAAATGCGTCAAAGTCTAAGACTGCACTGTTGTCGGCGTTGTCGCTAATGCTTCTTAGGCCTAAAAATGGCACTTTAAAAATGTCGCACACTTGGGCAATGGCTGCGGTTTCCATGTCGCAAGCTATTGCGTTAAAGTTAGTCGCTAACTCTGCCACCTTTTGCTTGCAAGCGATAAATTGGTCGCCACTGACTATAATGCCCGCTTTATGTTTAAATTTTAAGTCCGCTAATTTAGATGCCATTTTTAAACTAGAATAGCCACAGCATTCAAACTCTGGCTTTTCTCTGTCGCCAATTAAGCCCACAATGCCGCCAGGCGTTATAAAGTCATGCTGAATGCAAGCCGTAGCTAGGGCAAAATCGCCTTGGTTAAGCTCCTTACTTATACCGCCAGCAACGCCTAAATTTATGACTAGGCTAACATTTTTATAGCGACTAAGTAGCACCGCCGTAGCAGAGCTAGAATAAACCTTGCCTACGCCGCAGCGGTTAATTACAACTTTATTAGAGCCAATTTGCCCTAGGTAAAAATCAAAGCCGTTAACTGATTCTTTTTTTGGATTTTTTAGCTGGTCGATAAGCTCACTAACCTCAACCGCCATAGCACCGATTATTGCTATCATTTGTGAAAACTCCTTCTAGTTGAAAATTGAAAGTGGAAAGTGGAAAATTATTGTTCAAATACTTTAGTACAAGCATTTTCTTGCTTTGAAAAATATGACCTAAATTTTCAACTTTCAATTTTCAACTAGTTTATTTTACCACAAACTGTTGTCTTTGGCAACAAGATATGATAGAGTATTATTCGTGCCACACAGCTACTTAGACATTGTTAATACAAAATTTAATGCCTTAAAGACTAAAAAAGACATTGTTGTTTTGGCGA
>Ga0209755_10004350_pt1 | contig 16826 bp, 14 predicted proteins | sample TergutCo191P1_FD_187301 | JGI IMG/M metagenome (GOLD analysis project Ga0209755, IMG submission 187301) | Cornitermes sp. P1 segment gut microbial communities from Petit-Saut dam, French Guiana - Co191P1 (SPAdes) (version 2) | ecosystem: Host-associated > Arthropoda: Insects > Digestive system... | reverse complement strand
GGGGGGGGGGGGGATTCCGCCTGCGGAGTTTCCGGTTCGTCAAAAACGCCGTCGGAATACTCCGGAAAATATTCGCCGGGGAAGTCATCGTCCCACAGGAAACCGAAATCGTAAAACGCGTCGTCGATGGGCCGCCGGAAAACGGCGTTGAGCCGCGTGGTTCCGTAATCGTCCAGGAACAGCCACTGCCGGCGCAGTTCCTCCCCTTCGCGGAACAGAACGCGGATTTCGATTTCAAAGCCGTCGCCGAAAAACGGCTTCAGAAAAGGCTCCAGTTCCTCCGGGCTCACAAAGTCTATTACCAGCGCGTACCGGTTTCGCAGCGCGGCAAGGCGCGACGGTATTTCCTCCAGCGCCATCCCCCCGGCGTTGGAACGGAACCAGCGCGGCGGGGCCGGAGGCATCCAGACGGCAAACTCCCCAAAGTCGAATTCGAAGTCGTCGTAGTCCTCCCCCGTAAAAGCGAAAAGGGAATCGGCCGCCAACACGCGGGCGGCGACCGGGGAAACGGTTTCGTCCCCCTCCCGGGTAAGGGCGAAAACGCCGACGAACAGCAGCAGAAAAAAAAGAGCCGCCGGAACGATTGTCCTGAGCCCAAGAAGTTTTTTAGCCGACACCCACAAACTCCTTCACGAAACCGGCCGGATCGAAAGGACGTATGTCAACGTACTTCTCGCCGGTACAAAGGTACGCCACCGGCAGGCGCAGAACAGAGGCCAGCGAAAAAACCACCCCGCCCTTCGCGGTGGAATCGTACTTGGTAAGAACCACCGCGTCCGGAGACACCGCCTCCTTGAAAATTTCGGCCTGGGCCATGGCGTTCCTTCCGGTCGTGGAATCCAGAACCAGATACTTGACGTACCTGGCCCCGGAAGCCTTCGACTCCACTATCCGGTCTATTTTGCGAAGCTCCTCCACCAGAGCGGACTTGGTGTGCATTCTGCCGGCGGTGTCCGCGATTACCACGCCGTCGGCGGCACCGTTCGCCTGCGCCGCCTCTATCGCGTCGAAAACCACCGCGGCGGGGTCTCCCCCGGGTTTGTGCGCCACGACCCGCAGCGCAAGACGTTCGCCGTGTATCTTTAGCTGGTCTATGGCCGCCGCCCTGAAAGTGTCCGCCGCGGCGAGTATCGGCCTGCGCCCGGCCTCCTCCTTGTACATAGAGGCCAGTTTCGCCGCCGTGGTGGTTTTCCCCACGCCGTTGACCCCCAGCATCAGAATCACCATGGCGCCGTCCCCGGCCGGGGAAAGCGCCGCGTTTTTGCCGGCCGTTCCGGCGCGGAGCGTTTCCTCCAGCAGAGCCGCCAGCCCGGCCCGCGCGTCCTCCGGAGAGGCTACTTTTTCCTTTTTGCAACGTTCGCGCAAAAGCTCGGCGGCAGAGTACGCCTCCTTCGCGTCGAAGTCGCCCTCCACCAGAAGATCGGCAAGGTCGTCGAAAAACTCCGGCGAAAGACTTGGCCTTCCGGAAAAGAAGGACCTGATTTTTTCGGCAAACTTCATCGGTGTTTCGGCCCCCTTCCTACCTGTTCCTTCTGACAATCGGAACGGCGTTTTCGTTCGCCGCGCCCAGATAACGCCACAACTCGAAAAGCGTGTAACCCACGGCCGGAACCAGAAGAATCATAGCCCCGGTGTTTACGGCCTGCGCGCGCTGGGCCCTTGCCAGGGATTCCGGAGTGGGGTTCAGGTGAAAAATCGCGGCCCGATCGTTGCTTATGCCGGTGGTAACCCACGCCGTTACAAGCGTTCCCCAGAAACCGGCCCACGCCCAGTAAAACCGCGACCTGGCGTTGTTCACCCTCCTCTCCCCGGCGGGGGGGGACGGCCTGAGCCTGAGCGAAAAATCGAAAACGTCGCCGGGCATGTACGGCGCGGCCAGAACCGCCCTGCTCCTTTCGCCCAGGGGGCCTTCCAGCGTGATGTAGGCAAGACTGCCGATGGGCAGCCGCAGGTTAAGCGGGGTTTCCCCCACGAACAGCGCGCCGTGGTAAACCGAGGCGACGGGAACGAAATCCTCCCCCGGAATTTCCATAACGCTTATGTAAACCCCGGCCGTCGGCATGGGGCCAAGCTCCACTTTAACCTCCGCGAACTCGCCGGCGACAAGATCCAGCTCTACGGTTTCCGGCGTATAACCCTCCGCCGCCACCGCCACGGTTATCCTTCCCGGCGGGCGACGGGTCGCCTCCACGACTCCGGTTCCGGCGTAGCCACGGTTTATCAGAATCTGGGCGTCGGGGGGATAGGCCCGTATCGCGATTTGCGCCGGCGGGTTTCCGGAAAGCACCGACGTAAGCCTTATGGCGATTTCGTCCACCGCCCCGTCTATGTCGTCCATGGAGAAAATGATGTCGTCGTCGTAAACGAACGCGTCCACGTACAGAACGTACAACTGCAGCCTGACGAAAAAACGCCCGTGGAATTCCCGGATTTGCCCGGCCAGAAAAGCGTCGGCGTTCTGCGCCAGGGTAAAACGCCGCTCGGTTCCGGGAGCGGGCGGCGCCGGAAAGTTGTTGTTCAGGTTGGCCTGGCTAAGCGCTAAAACCGGTTCCGCGTTTACCACCGGCCTTTCGTTTTCCCGCCGGGTAAGCTCCTCCCGCAGTCTGTCGATGTCCGCGTCTATCCTTCGCAGTTCCCTTCTGTACCTCCAGTCCGGGTCGCCCCGGAACAGGAGCAGCGAACGGTCGTTCTGCCTTCTGGCAAGAGCCTGCGCCGTCGTTTGTATCAACCGCCTCCATTCGTAACCTTCGTAAAACGCTATTTCCGGGGAAAGCCGCAGCCTGTAGCTTACCAGGTTGAGCCGTTCCGTCAGGTTTCGCGCGATTACCTCTCCGGCGGCGCGTCTGCCCGGGGAAAGCATGGAAAGGTCGAACTGCGTCACGGAAAGCACCCAGGTGTTCCGCACCGTCTCCGGCGGGGGTTCCTCCGCCCTGCCCAGAGCGGACAGCGGCACCGGCAAAAGCAGACCGCACAGAAAAACCAGGCCCAGAGCCGCCCTAGTTCCCATCGCCCTTCCCCCCGGCGGAACCGGACACCGGCGGAGCCCACGAATGGCGAAGAAACTCCTCCACGAACAAATCGATGTCGCCGTCCATTACCGCCTGAATATTGCCCATTTCCGCCTTGGTCCGATAATCCTTTACCATCGTATAAGGTTGAAACACGTAGGACCGTATCTGGTTACCCCACGAAATGTCCTTCTTCTCCTGGTGAAACCGCTCGTTTTCCTTCTCGCGCTCCTGCCGGTAGTGTTCGTACAGCCGGGCCTTGAGCATCCCCATGGCCGAAGCCCGGTTTTTGATCTGGCTGCGTTCGCTCTGGCAGGCCACCACTATTCCGGTGGGCAGATGGGTAAAACGCACCGCGCTGTCCGTCTTGTTGACGTGCTGCCCGCCCGCGCCCCCGGAACGGTAGGTGTCCACCCGCAGATCCTCCGGGCGTATTTCGACTTCTATGGAATCGTCTATTATTGGAAACAGATACACCGACGCGAACGAGGTGTGCCGCCGGGCGTTGGAATCGAAGGGCGAAATGCGCACCAGCCTGTGCACCCCGGTTTCCCCCTTGAGGTAACCGAACGCGTAGTCCCCCTCAATTCTGCAGGTGGCAGACTTGACCCCGCCTTCCGCCTCCAGCCGGTCGAGTTCTTCTATTGAAAAGCCCTTGCGTTCCGCCCATCGAAGGTACATGCGGTAGAGCATCTGCGCCCAGTCGCAGGCCTCCGTTCCCCCGGCACCGGAGTGGACGGTAAGGAAGCAGCCGCTGGAGTCCAGCTCGCCGCTCATCATCTCGAAAAGGTTCTGTTTTTCGTAACGCGCCGTAACGTCCCTAAGCCCGGCCTCTATTCCGGCACTTTCGCCTTCGTCCCCGGCCTCCGTGGCAAGCTCGTGCAGGGTTTCCAGATCGTCAATCGCGGCGTTCAGCGACTTCCAGGGTTCGTAGCGGTTTCTAAGCCCCTTAAGCTCCGTCATGATCTTTTCCGCGGCGGCGGAATCGTTCCAGAAGCCCGGATCGGCGGTTTTTTCCTCCAGCCCGGATATCAACTGCCCAAGGGAGTCAAACCCGCCTCCAAGTGTCGCGGATTTTCGCCTTTACGTCTCTTATGGGTGAACTAAGTTCGGAAAGCAGCATGGCAACCTCTCTGGGGTTAAGGGTACCGGAAACCGGCGCGGATTGCAAGGCGCGGCAAGCGGTATACGCATAAAACGGGAAAACCGCCGAAAAAACGCTTGACAGCTTTCGTCCTTTTCGGTATGGTTGAAACCATGTCCGGTTTGATTGCGAAACGGCAAAAACTACCCCAAATTGCCCCCTTGACAGTTTTGCCCGTTTCTGGTAACACACACACACACACACACACACACACACACACACACACACACACACACACACACACACACTAGTATACGCATCTTAATCTCCCCGAAAAAAATTTGCCCGGTCACATTCCAGGTGTCGCCGGTGGCTGTAGACTCGCTTCCCGGTCGGAGCGTGAGTAAGGAGACTCTGAAATGAAAAAACCGCTGTTTGCCGCCGCGCTGCTCGCGGGCTGCGCCATGCTTGCGTTTGGACAGGCCGCCGGAAGGCCGGTGCTTGGCATCCTGCCGTTTACGGGAGGCACCGGGGACGACGGCGAGGCCATAGCCACGCTCATTTCCATGCAGCCGGAGATTCTGGGCGCGTTTACCGTGGTTCCGCGCACCGCCGCGCTGAACGCCATTTTCGCCGAGCACTACTTCCAGCTTGCCGGCCTTACCGACTCCGACACCATCGCCGGCATAGGCCGCATGCTCAACGCAGACTACGTGCTTTCCGGCAGCATCCGCCAGCTTGGCGACAGAAACCTGTTCATTGCGACGATCGTCAACGTCGAGACTTTCGAGCAGGTGGGCGGATACCACCGCACTTACCTTACCGTGGAGGAGGTTCCGGACTTTCTGCCTTCCATGTCAAGGACGCTGGTGGATGCCACGCTGGGGCGCGACGTGTCCGGGCTTCCCAGCCTGGCGATGCTTCCTTTTTCCATGGCCACGGGGGTGGATCCGCTGGACGCGGAAACGCTGTCGATGATACTGGCAATAGAAATCCTGAACACCGGCGCTTACGTCGTGCTGCCCAGGACATCGACCATACAGGCGGCACTTTCCGAAATCGATTTTCAGATGCTGGGGTACACCGACGATGTTGGCATGGCGGCACTGGGGCGGGCGATCAACGCCGACCTTGTGCTTTCGGGCGGGATTCACAGGCTTGGCGCGCTTAACATGTTTACCGCGCAGGTTCTGCGTGTTGCGGACGGGAGCGTGGTGTCCGGAGCGTCCAGGAACTACAACGTGATCGCCGACGGCGTTGGCATAATGGCGGAACTGGCAGCGCGGCTCACGGGCGGGGATGTGCGGGCCGACGTTGCGGTCGCCGCCCCACTGGGCCGCACCCCGCGCCAGCCAAGGGAGCCGCGTGTGCCCAGGGAACCGCGCCAGCCGCGGGAGCGGAGAGAAAGGATCGATGGGGAGATACCCACAAACTGGATTTCCGGCGAGATTAGCGTCTTGGGTTTTGGCTTTCGGTACGACCGGAATTTAAACGAGTCCTTTTCCCTTGGCGCAAGCTTTTTTTTTAACGATGTGGGGGACATAGTGGTCATACGAGAAGGCGAACAGGTCATCGCCAGGGGACTAGTGGTTACCGCACGTTTTTTCCCATTGGCAACCGGGAATTTTTCCCTGCTGAGACCCTTTTACATTGAGCTTGGCGCGGGATGGGGCAATGCAATTCGCGAAGGATACGGAACGATTTGGGTAGATCACTGGAATAGGTACGAAAGATACTGGAGCAGACGCGAAGGCTTGGGGTTTATGCTTGCCCCAGCGGCGGGCTGGAGAATCGACGTTGGCCGGCCGGGCGGCTTTTTCATAAACCCGTTTGTAAGTTTTCCAATCACAATCGGAAATATCACCGGCTATGAGCCCTTCATACGCGATGACGGCGGAATAGATTCGCGGCCCAGCTCTGGTGGCGCAGTGCACCACATCAGGTTCGGCATCGGCATTGGCGGCGCGTTTTGAAAACCAAAAGATAGCCGTGGGCGCATGGCGATTCTACGCCGCTTGAACTCGAGTCGGTTCTTTATGCGCTTTGCCGTTCCGGCCTTATCCGCAGGCCGAGAATGTCAAACAGCTTGGCCACCGTTTTAAACGACGGGTTCCCACTAGGGGAAAGCGACTTGTACAGGCCTTCGCGGGTTAGGCCCAATTCCTTTGCGATCCGCGTCATGCCTTTGGCGCGCGTTCTTGACAGCGCTTCTTTTCGCCCATAAAATGGGCTTATGAGCTTGTCAAGGGTGCCCGAAAAATACCGCCCCGATATTGAAAAAGCGGCCTCCTGCCTGAAGGAGGAGGGTTGCGCCGAGGTCTTTCTTTTTGGCTCCTTGGTGACGGGGGAACATTCCGATTCGTCCGACATAGATTTGGGCATAACGGGACTGCCTCCCCAAAAATACATCCGGACATATTCAAAGCTGAACAACATTGTCAAAAACCGCTTTGACCTGGTGGACTTCGACGAAAACAGGGGCTTGTACGATTTGCTCAATTCCATCGGCGAAATTGAAAAAGTCGGGTAGCGCATACTGGATAACACCGGGTTATATAGATCAGAGGCTAATTCCGTGTTTGTGTCCAGCGGCTATGTCTTTGTGGCGGGGAATATGGAAAGATAAGCAAACCGAATGCCGCCGGCGCAAACGGCCTACCGGATTCCGCCGTGCGCGGTTCCGTGCCGGGTTTGCAGCGTCCAGCCGTCCGGGTGGAGGCGGAACATCGCCATGAGGCTGCCGTTCCGGCTGTCGTGCCAGGCAATGTTGCCGTCGCGGTCCAGGCTTACAAGGAAGCGGCCGCCTTCGGCAAGGCGGCAGGGGAAGCCCGGGGTTCTGTCCAGCCGCCGGACTTCGCCGCCGGAGTGGATGCGCCCGCCTTCGCCGCCCAGGTTCGTCGCTATTCCGTAGGGCGTTTCGGCGAGCGAAAACCGGAGGTGTTCCCCGGGAAAGTCCGCCAGCCTCGGCGAATCCGCCATGGCGGCGGGCTCCAGGCGCGAAACGGAGGTTACCGCGCCGCCGGGCAGGGGGGAAACCGTGGCGGCGTAAACGCTTCCGGAGGCTCCCCGGTGCAGGATTACGCCGGCCTGAGCGGGATAGGACAGCGGAACCGTCTCGCCGGTAACCACGCTGAGCGACAGAAACGGGGTGCCGCCGGAAATCGCGCTGCGGGCCAGAACCAGCCGCTCGCCGTCCATGAACGCCGCGTCCATGATTCCCGCCGACGAAAAAACAAATGGGGCTCCGCCTGTAAGGGGCGAAACCACGGTTACGTTTCCGGCGGAGTCCAGAAACGCGGCCCTTCCGGCGTGGGACGCAACCGCCCGCAGCGGAAACCTGGGGGAAACCCCGGGAAACCCCGTCGCCGGGACGGCGGGATCGGATGAGCGCAGGGACGGAATCGTAAGGGTGTTCCGGTCCTGCCAAAAGACGAACCGCCCCGGACCGGGGGAAACGCCGTCTTCGCCGGAGCCGTCCGCAGGGGCGGCGCAGCCGAACGGCGTAATCCGGTTGTAGTTCCCGGCGTTGCGTTCCGCGCGAATCGTTTCCGCGTCGAAAAGCTCCCCGTATTCCAGCGGAACAAACCCCAGCGTCCCGTTTTCGGCAAGAAACGCAATCGCGTTTCTGGAAACCGCGATCTCGGCAATTCCGACGCGCGGGCCTCCGGCGGCCAGGGTGCGCGTCCCCCCCCCGGGCTCCGCCAGGATCAGAACGCCGCCGGATGTGCCCAGGGCCACGATCTCCCCGCCGGCTTCCATCGCCGTGAACCTGCCCCCTCCCCCGGGGGAGGGGACGGCAAAACTCGCAAGCGTCACCAGGTTTCCGTACCGGTCCACGGAGTAGCGGCGAACCTCCGCGCCCGCCGCCGAGGGAATCAGGGCGTAGAACGTGTTTCCGCCGGCGCCGGGGGAGGACAGAAACGCGGTCGCCGGAACGGAGGAGTCCCGCGCCACCACGCTTCCGGAAACGGCGTTGACCACCGTCAAACCCTGGGAGCCAAGGCCGGCGATAAACCGGTTTCCGCCGAAAAGCACCGGCGACGAAAGGTTGGCGGGCGCGTCAAACCGGTGCGTTTCGACACCGGAGTCCAAATCCCTGTAGCTTATGAAACCGGACGAAAGATAGAGCATGACGTTCCGCTCGGCCCTTCCGGTTGCGGCCAGGGCGACCGTGCCGCCAAGCCCGGACGGCGACGGAAGGAGGTTTCCGTTGTCCGAGTCGACAAAAACAAGCCCGGCGCCGCCGGCCGCGCCGACCATGACGAAGCCGCCGCCGGAGGAGTACGAGACGTGCGCCACGGGGTTTCTGAATTCGCGGGTGAATATCTTCCGGCGCAGGCGGTAGTCCCAGGCCGAAACGCGGAACAGGCCCGCACCGGCGGACTCCACCACGCTGACCTCGCTGGCGCCGGGCCTTCCGGCGATTGCGACTATGCGGTGCGGGCTAATCTGGAAACGTTCCACGGTACCGGTTCCGCCGCCGGAGACCCCGGTCCAGACTTCCAGAAAGCCGTCCTCGCCGGCGCTGATTACGGTGTCGCCCCTGTTCAGCACCGCGTTTACGGGGCCGACGTGCCCGGAGAACGCCGTTTCCGGAACGAAAAGCCAGTCGCCGCCGTGGACGGGACAGGCCGCGACCAGAACCACCGCCAAAAAACCGCCGAACGCGACGGAACACCTCAGCTTTGCCATACCGCTTCCTTCCTCCGTTTCGGCCAACCAGGGCCAGGGGAACCGCCGACAGCCGGAGGAACGGCGGTTCGCGCTTTTATCCGCCGCCCGCGCGTCCCAGGAACATGATGTCGCCGAACAGGGCGAAAATCATCAGGCCGAAAACCAGCACCACGCCAACGGTCTGGAATATTCTGAGCGCCTTTGGCGGGGTGGGCTTACGCCGAATTATCTCCACAACGTACAGGACAATCTGGCCGCCGTCCAGAATCGGAAGCGGCAGCAGGTTCATTATGCCCAGCGCGATGGAGATGAACGCCAGAAAGTGGGCCGCGGAATGCAGCATTCCGGCCAGGCCCCGGTGTTCGAAACCGGACGTGGCTATGTCGCCGACCATGTGCGTTATCCGCAGCGGCCCGGACACCGCCTGCGTAAGGTTCACGCCGCGAAACAGAAGGGAAATGCCGTGAATCGAGTCGCCCAGCGCCCTTCCGGTTTCCCGCACGCCCCTGACCAGCGCGGCCGGAGGAGAAAGCGCCGGCGTTCTTTCCACGCCGGTTTCCCACACCAGGCCCAGTATTCCTTCCGACGGATCAACGTCCAGAACCCCGGTTTGCCGAACCCCGCCGCGCTCGAAGACCACCGTTACCCGCCGGGGGCTTTCCGCCGCGGCCAGGATGACGTCCACGTTGTTGCGCACGTCCCGGCCGTTCACCTCAACGACCCTGTCGCCGGCCGCGAGCCCCGCGCGACAGGCCGCGCTGTCCGGAACGACGCTCATCACGCGGGTGTCAAACCACGGGCTAATCCCGATTCTGCCCGCGCCGGTGTTCCTGTCCATTACCGGAACGACGTGGCTGTCCAGACGCACGATTGCGCCGTCGCGTTCCACCGTTACCGGCATTACCCTGCCCGGGTTTCTGGCAAAGGCCCTGTGGATTTCGTGCCACAGCCGCGTCTCCCTGCCGTCAACCTCCACGATTCTGTCGCCGGTTCGCAGACCGGCCTCGTCCGCCGGATAGGTTTGGCCGGTAACGTCGGATGCCAGCACTATTCTGTTGCCCTGATCCGAAAACTCCACGCCGAAGCCCCAGACGAACGAAAACACCACGGCGGCGAACACAAGGTTGAAAAACGGCCCGGCAAAACAGACCGCGATTCTCCGGATCGGGGACGCGCCGAAGTAGCTCCCCTTTTCCGGTTCCGCCTCAGCGTCCCCGTCCGCGCCCTTCACGTCGTCGTGGCCTCGCATTTTGCAGTAGCCGCCCAGCGGGAACATTCCCAGGCGGTATTCCACCCCCCGGAACGTCTTTTTGAGAACGGGTTTGCCCCAGCCCACGGAGAACGCCTCCACGTCTATGCCCACCAGACGCGCCGCGACAAAGTGCCCCAGCTCGTGCACGAAAACCACTATCCCCAGGCCGAACAGCCCGAGCAGTATGTTTGCTACCATCGACATCGTATTTCCTCTTCCGCCATAGCCGCGGCCCGGGAGTCCGCCTCAATCACGGCGGCCACGTCCCCGGGTTCCGCGCTCCAGTCCGTATCCATAATATACCCGGTTACGCGCCCTATATCAAGAAACCCTACGCGCCCGGAAAGATACGCCCGAACCGCCGTCTCGTTCGCGGCGTTGTACGCGCAGGGGTACAGCCCGCCCCGTTCGGCGGCCTCGTAAGCCATGGCCAGAAGCGGAAAGCGTTCCGCGTCCGGCGGGAAAAACTCCAGCGTAAGGCCGTCAAAGCCCGGCCCGAAATCCAGCCGCCCAAAGTCCGCCGCGCCCGTCCCGTTCGGCGCGCCCGCCCCGGCCGGCGCGCCCCGGTACAGCGCCCTGCGAATCGGGTGCCGCATGTCCGGGCGGGAAAGCTGGGCGTACACGGCGCCGTCCGTCGTCCGAACCATCGAGTGAACGACGCTCTGGGGGTGAACCGCCACCCGGATTTTCGCCGCCGGGAAGCCGAACAGACGCGCCGCCTCTATCACCTCCAGCCCCTTGTTCGCCATGGACGCGGAATCGACGGAAATCTTCGAGCCCATGTCCCAGGTTGGATGCGCCAGCGCGTCCCCGGGAAGCGCCCTTTCCATTTCCTCAACCGTGCTGTTCCGGAACGGGCCGCCGGACGCGGTGAGCACAATCTCCTCCACGACGGATCTCCCGTGCGCCTCGATAAGCGCGTGAACCGCCGAGTGCTCGGAGTCCACCGGAATTATCTCCGCGTTTTTTTCCCTGGCGCGGCGCGTTATAAGATCGCCGGCCATGACCAGCGTCTCCTTGTTTGCCAGCGCCAGATCGCAGCCGGCCTCTATCGCCGCCGCGGAAGGCTCCAGGCCCGCCGCGCCGGAAATACCGTTGAGGACAACGTCCGCGCCGCAGCCGGCAATCGCCGAAAGCAGAAGACCGCGACCGCCGGCCGCTCCGGCCAGAACACGCGTCGCTCCGGGCCAGAGCCGCCCGGCCTCCTCCAGCCCCTCCGCGTCGGATCGGGCGCAGAGCAGGACGACCTCGAAGTCGTCCCTCCCCCGTTCCAGAACGTCCAGGGCGCTTTTTCCGATTGAGCCGGTGGCGCCCAGAACGGCCACCCGTTTTTTCCGGGGCATCCTACGCCGCGAAAAGCAGAAGGAAGCCGATGTAGAACACCGGCGCGGCCAGGGCCACCGAGTCGATGGAATCCAGAACGCCGCCCCTGCCGATAACGAAACTCCCGGAGTCCTTCACGCCGGAGCTTCTCTTAAACGCGGACTCCGCCAGGTCGCCCAGAACGGCGGCGCAGCCGGCAAACAGCCCCAGAACGGCTCCGGCCGCGGCGGGAACGCCCTGAAACGCGCCCCGGGCCGGCACGAAAACCTCCGGCAGAATCAGCACCGCGCCTACCCCCACGATAATCGGGCCGACGATCCCGCCCGCGAAACCGGCGACGCTTTTGTTGGGGCTGGCCGGAACCACGCCCCGGTTTCCCTTCCCGAAAAGCATTCCGGAGGCCCAGGCCAGCGAGTCCCCGCCAAAAACCATGATCAGAAACGTTATGATTATCGGCCCGGCGTTTTCCCACCGGGTCATTCCCACCAGCCCCACCATCAGCAGACCAGGGTAGACCAGCGCGGAAACGCCGGCCGCCACCGCGTTGACGAAGCCGTCCAGTTTCTCCCCGCCGGAAAACACCCGCGAAAGAAGCAGCCAGGAAACCCCGACAATGAGCGCCGCCAGCACCGGAAGCGCCGGGTCCGTGTTCATCGTAACGAACAGGACGGCGGTCGCCGGCGGCAGCGCCCCCAGAACGGCGGCCTCCGGCTTGGAAATCCGCAGGTTCTTCCTGGCCAGCATCGCGGAAAACTCCACGGCGCCCAGCGAGCTGAACAGAACCACCACCAGGTTCAGCGCCAGGTGGTTGAGCCACGTCGGCAGCAGCACCAGCGCGGCCACGGCCGGAACGCCCAGGAAAAATATAAAAAACCTTTGCGCCAGTTTGCTCATGTCCGTGCCCCCTCGTCCTCCGTTATACCGCCGAAACGTCTGTCGCGGCTGCGGAACTCGTTTATCGCCCCGGCCAGATCCTCGCCGGTCCAGTCCGGCCACAGTTTTGGCGAAACGAACAGTTCCGCGTAAGCGCCCTCCCACAGCAGGAAGTTGCTGGTCCTGTACTCGCCGGCGCTGCGTATTATAAGGTCGGGATCCGGCACGTCGGGGTTGTCCAGACAGGAGGCGACGTCCGCCTCCGTAATCGCGGACATGTCCGCGCCCCCGGCCGCCAGCCGCCCCAGCGCCCGCAGAATCTCGTCCCGGCCGCCGTAGTTCAGCGCCAGGATTACCTGCATCCCGTCGAAGTGCTTTGTGTCCTCAATCGTGTCGGAAACGTCGCCGGCTATTTCCGGCGGAAGCCCGGACATGTCCCCGGCGTGGCGGACGCGAATCCGGTTTTCCCTGCAAAAGTCCATCTCCGCGCGAAGATACCGCCGCACGAGCCCCATGATAAAGCCCACCTCCGAAACCGTCCGTTTCCAGTTTTCGGTGGAAAAAACGTAGAGGGTCAGGAAGCGTATGCCCATGTCGCTCGCGGCCCGGACCACGCGCTTGGCCGCAGCCAGGCCCTCAAGGTGCCCCTGCGTGCGAATCGCGCCCCGCCGCCGCGCCCACCGGCCGTTTCCGTCCATGATGATGCCAACGTGCCGCGGAACGCCGTCCCGGACGGGAACTCCCCGGGCCTGCGGTTCCGCCGGTTTCCCGACCGGCGCGGCGGACGCGCGAGGATCCCCGTCCATCACACTTCCATTATCTCCTTTTCCTTCTCCTCCAGAACCCGGTTGACCTTGGCGATCAGGCCGTCGGTCAGCTTTTGCAGTTCCGCCGCGCCCTTGCTTTCGTCGTCCTCCGTAATGGCGGAGTCCTTCAGCATCTTTTTCAGTTCCTCGTTGCCGTCGCGGCGTATGTTCCGGATTGCCACCCTGGACTGCTCCGCCTGGTTTTTTGCCACCTTCACCAGTTCCCTGCGCCGCTCCTCCGTAAGGGGCGGCACGGAAATCCGGATTACCTTTCCGTCGTTGGACGGGTTAAGGGACAGCTCCGACGACAAAATGGCCTTCTCGATTTCGCCTATGAGCGTTTTGTCCCACGGCTGAATCACCACGAGCCTGGCCTCCGGAACGGAAACGTTGGCAACCTGGTTCAGCGGCGACTTTTCGCCGTAGCAGTCCACGCGGATTTTATCGAACAGCGCGGCGGAGGCGCGCCCCGTGCGAAGCCCGGCGAAACCGTCCCTAAGGCCGGCCGCGGTTTTTTCCATTTTTTCCTCTGCCCGGGCTATGACTTCCCGCATTTAGGCACCCACCTTGAAGTACACGTACTCGGCAACGTCCAGTTTTGCGCCCAGCTTTTTCGACCGGTCCGCCAGGGCCTGTGCCACGGTGAATTTTTCGTCCTTGACGTAGCCCTGATCCATGAGGCAGATTTCCGAGAGGTGCTTGTTCAGCTTCCCCTTGAGAATGCCCTCCAGAACGTTGGCCGGTTTCTTTTGGAGTTCCTCGTCCTGCCTTATCTGCTCGCGGAAGATTCCCTCCTGCTCGGCGACGTAGGACTCGCCTATTTTACCGCGATCCAGCGCGTAGGGGCTGAACGCGGCGACGTGCAGGGCCAGCGAAAACACGAAGGTTTTCACGTCGTCGTCCCCGAATATCTCCGGTTTGTCCGAGACGCACTTTACCACCACGCCGATTTCGCCGTCGCCGTGGACGTACCAGGTAAAGTGTTCGCCGGCGCCGGCCTTCAGAAACCGTATCCGTTTGAGACTCATGTTCTCGCGTATTTTCGTGGCCAGGTTCGACACCATTCCGGTAAGCTCTTCGTCGGAAGCGTCCGCTTCGGCGCCCTTTTCCAGGGCCCTTTTCGCGATATCCTCTCCAAGGGCGGTGAACTCCGGGTTTCGGGACACGAAATCCGTTTCCGAAGCCAGTTCCACCAGCACGGCGGTGTCCCCGGCGGAGTTGACCTGCACGAACACCTTCCCGGCGTTTGTCGCCCTGTCCGAGCGGCTTTCAAGGGCCGCAAGCCCCTTTTCCTTGAGCAGTTTTTCCGCGCTGTCGAAATCGCCCTCGCAGGAAACCAGGGCGTTCTTGCATTCCATCATACCGGCGCCGGTTTTCTCCCGAAGCCTTTTTACGTCCGCGGCGCTAATTTCAGCCATGTTAGACTCCTCTGTCCCCGTAAATTTTATCCTCGTCCATACGGATGCGGTTTTCCCCGGAGGCGTCTTCCTCCGTTTCCGGGGTTTCGCCCCCGGGCGCTTCCTCCAGAGCTTCGCTTGAATACTTCTCTATGGCGGCGGCAATGTCCACCTCCCGATCCTCCTCCTTGACGGAGGCGTCGCTCAGAACGTCCTCCTCGTCCTCGTCGCCCAGCGTCTCGATGATCTTGAGGCCCACCTCGTTGTCCGCCTCAACCACCGCGTTGGCGATAATCGACGTGAACAGCGAAATGGCGCGGATCGCGTCGTCGTTGCCCGGAATGGGGTGGCTTATGCCGTCCGGATTGCAGTTCGTGTCCACCACGGCCACGATGGGAATGCCCATGCGCTGCGCCTCGGCCACCGCGATGGCCTCCATGCGGGTGTCTATTATGAACAGAATCCCCGGCAGCTCCTTCATTTCCTTGATGCCGCCCAGGTTTTTCTGGAGTTTCTGCCGTTCCTTGGCCAGTCCGGCGATTTCCTTCTTGGTGAGGTTCTCGAAAGTGCCGTCCACCTCCATTTTTTCCAGCTTTTTGAGTCGGAGCAGCGACTTCTTGATAGTGACGAAGTTGGTGAGCATTCCGCCGAGCCAGCGGTTGTTGACGTGGTACATGCCGCAGCGTTCGGCCTCTTTCTGGATCGTCTGCTGGGCCTGTTTTTTGGTTCCGACGAACAGAACCGACTTGCCGGACGCGACCGTCTTGCGCACCACGTCGTAGGCGTCCTTGATTGCCTGAATGGTCTTCTGAAGGTCGATGATGTGAATGCCGTTGCGTTCCGCGAAGATGTATTTCTTCATTCGCGGATCCCAGCGCTTCACCTGATGGCCGAAATGTACTCCCGATTCCAGGAGACTTTTCATGGTGACTACTGCCAAAGTTTCCTCCTCGCGCATCCGGAGGCCCGCCCGATTTGTCGCGAACCCCGGGGCGAAGCCGGCGCGTTTCGCCGGTTCCGCCGTCCTTCCCTGCGTCTCATTGCCGCCAAACGCGCCGGGCGCGCCGGGACAAAGGAATTTGCGGCGCGGCTTGCCGAAAACGACGTTCCCGGAAACCGTTCCGGGCCACCCCGGGGCTCAAGCCCCAAACGGATAGCCATTATCCCTTAGCATGACATAAAAATCGCGCAATGGCAAGCCCGCCACGGCACCGGGATGGCCTTTTACCGCCTTAACCAGGCAGCCTCCCCTTTCCTGGAGCCGGTAACCCCCGGCCGCCCCCCGCCACTCGCCGGTATCCAGATACCACTCGATTTCCTCCGGCGAAAGCGGGGCGAACTCCACCGCGCACGTCGCCGAGCGGCAGTCCGTGGTTCCGGTGAGCCTGTCGTGCAGCGCCATGGCGGTAACCACCCGGTGCTCCCGCCCCGCCAGACGTTCCAGCATCCGCCGCGCCTCCTCCCGGCTTTCCGGCTTGCCCAGGATTTCGCCCTCTGGCGCGACGACGGTGTCCGCGGCGAACACCCACCGGGGGGGCGCGTCTGCGTTTGCGCCTTGTGTTGCGCCGGGGGATGCGCACGCGTTCGATGCCGCGACGCTTTGCGCCGTGCCGATAAACGCGCCAAGTTTGCCCGCGACGGTAAGCGCCTTTTGCCGAGCCAAACTTTCGGCGACCTCCCCGGGGCTCAACCCCGGTTCCAGCGTTTCGTCGATGTCCGCCGGAACGCAAACGAAGGGCAAACCCAGAAGCCGGAAAAAGTCCAGCCTTCGCGGAGAGGCCGAAGCCAGTACGATGTTTTCCATGGTTTCGATGATAGCGTTTTTCGTCCTTTGGGGAAACGCCCGGAACATCCGGAACCGGGCAAAAACCGGAGCGGTACGTGGAGATGTTCCCGTACTTATCCCTACTTCCCCAAAGCCTTAATCCGTTCGATCTCGTCACGAATCGCCGCCGCCTGCTCGAACTCAAGCTTCTTGGCGTGTTCGAGCATTTCGCTTTCAAGAGCCTTGACAAGCTTTTTCCGCTGGTCGGGGATAAGCACGTTGTAGGACTTTTTCAGCACCTCGATTGAAGAAGCCGCCGCATTGCTGGCTTCCTCGGCGTGGCGGGTGAGTATGTCGGCGATTGCCTTCTTCACCGTTGACGGGGTTATGCCGTGCTTTTCGTTGTAGGCAATCTGCACTTCACGGCGGCGGGCGGTTTCGGCTATGGCCTTGTCCATTGCCTCGCTCATTTTGTCGGCGTACATGATTACCTTGCCTGCGGCGTTTCTTGCTGCCCGTCCGATTATCTGCACAAGGCTTGTAAGCGAACGCAGGAAGCCGATTTTGTCCGCATCGAGAATTGCGATGAAGGAAACCTCCGGCAGGTCTATGCCCTCACGCAGAAGGTTGATGCCCACAAGTAT
>Ga0209755_10004349_pt1 | contig 16827 bp, 18 predicted proteins | sample TergutCo191P1_FD_187301 | JGI IMG/M metagenome (GOLD analysis project Ga0209755, IMG submission 187301) | Cornitermes sp. P1 segment gut microbial communities from Petit-Saut dam, French Guiana - Co191P1 (SPAdes) (version 2) | ecosystem: Host-associated > Arthropoda: Insects > Digestive system... | reverse complement strand
GAGCGGTTGAATCGGGCGGTCTCGAAAACCGTTGAGCCCTCACGGGCTCCGAGGGTTCGAATCCCTCTCTCTCCGGATAATTATAATTTAAAATTATCGAGGGATTCGAACCAGAACATCGCTGTAAGAATTTTAAGGCGTAAGCCTTACAAGGAACTATTCGGCGCAGGACGCGCCGGCGATGTGGAGGCGGCCTGAAAGCCCGAGGCAGGAGCCGAGGGCTGGAAGGCGAATCCCTCTCTCTCCGAAAACGAAATGTATATTTTTAATAAATATCGTAAAAAGTTCATTTTGACTGTATTCTTTGTTATAAATTTATATAATTTGTTATAAGGAGATAAGCATGCCTAAGACTTTTAAAAACCTCGCCCAGCGCAGTATTAATTATTTTCTGGTTACAATGCCGCGGTTTACAGCCGTAAAATCAGAATCCGCCGATAAGAAAGAACAGGAAAACGCTTATGATTTTATCAAAGGAATTTATGAAAAATTGTTCGATAACCCTGAGCATCTGGGATTGAAAATTCCGGAAGACGATTGTTATCCTGACTGGTGGACGCCTAAGAAAGAAAAGCCGGGACTTCCCGAAAAAATCCGCGCTAACATAAAAAATGTTAACTTGTTTATAGAGACAATCTTTAACATTGTACACACGGGAAAAAAAGACGATTCAACCGAAGCGTCAGGCGAAAAAACCTCTGTTTCAAAAGAAAATTGTATTTTAAAACCAGCCATGTTAAAATATCTGGCCGTTTTTGGAATCGGTCATGAAAAAGTCAATGAAAATTTTATTTTTACTTTCCCAAAAGGCACTTTAAAAGGATTAAAACTGTTAGCTGATATCTCTATGGAATATTCAAAGAGCAGTTCAACAGAGATTCACAAAAAAACTATAACTCCGTTTTTTCTTTTCCTGCATGGAGTATTTAATCCTGAAACTCCGTATACTACGGAAATATTCAGGGGAATATTCGAAAACAAAGAAGCATACGACAAGCTGATTAATTATTTCGAAAAAAATAATTTTATCCGGCTTGATAATAAGGAACACTCAGGCGGAATGAAATGCGATAAAATCTCTTTCGATTTTATAAAATTTTTCGGCAAGCCGGAGGGGAAAATCGGAAGCTGCTGGAAAACCAGAAATTTCAGCGGAATAGAAATTGCCTATGACGAGCTGACACAAAGCCAGACGCGAATCGGGATTCACCTTCCGTTTTTTAAGGAGATTCTGGAGAACGCGGATAAAATGAGCGAATCTTAAAAAAAATATGTATCAGAACAAAATAAATGCGGTGGGTGCCGTTACTGCGTGCAAATGGATAAAACAAAAACTAAGCCCCTTGGGTTTGTTAAAGTCGGAGAAAACAATATCTGCCCGGTTTTTACGTTTGGTTATCAGTATAACCATTTTTATGAAGGATTGTGGCTGCCGGACGCGGTATCGGAATTAATGGATTTTATCGATAAATTATTCGCGGACAGGAGGATAAAATAAGCATGAAAAAAGAAAAAAGCAAATACGGACTTAACTGGATATTAAATAAAACAAAAGGCGTAAGACAGCACCTTGTTTTATATACAATCTTAATATTGATAAATACAGCCATTACAATTTCCGTCGCGTATTTTATAAAATTATTTATAGATGTTGCGACAGGCGAAACTGAATTATCGCTTTTATACATTGCGTTATTGGCAATGTCCGTGATAAGCGCAGGCGGCATAATCACCGTTATAAATTCTGTCCTGGCAAAATTAATTTACGGGAAAACCGAACGCGGCCTGCGGGTTGAGCTGATGAGCGTCATTCTATCAAGACGCATGATTGATATTTCCAAACAACATTCGGGCGAACTTCTTACAAAACTTACTTCCGATATTCAGGCAATCAGCAATTGCGCAATACAAATAATCCGCAATATGATTGGCGGAATCGCTTCCGCGTTATTAGCCGTAACAATGATGTTTTTATTAAACTGGAAAATGGCTTTGATTATGCTTGTATTTACCCCGTTATTAATGATCGTTATGGGAATATTTACGCCTTTTATGGAGAAAGCAAGCGCAAAAGACAAAAGGAACGATGAGATAACGCGAAGTTTGATGCAGGAAAATCTCAGCAGAATAATGCTGATTAAAACATATTTTTTACGTTTTAAAGTGATATTAAAAACAAAATTAACTTACGCAAATAAATTAAAAAGCGGAATGAATTTAGGCAAGTGGGAAGGACTTGTAATGTTTTTCGGCGAAATGATCGCTAATCTGATGTTCATGGGGGGAATTGGAATCGGCGCGTATTTTGTACTAAACGGCGAAGTAACTATCGGAAGTTTGATTGCGATGATTCAACTTTTGAATTATGTGGTAAATCCCGTAGCGAATTTCGCGGGAACAATTGCGCAGATAGGCCAGGCAACAGCTTCATCAAACAGAATCGGAACTCTTTACGATCTTCCTGCGGACATAGAAGCTGTATCTGTTAATCCTGTAGACGCGCTGGAACTTTCAGCGGAAAACCTTAGTTTTTCATATAACAGTTCAGAAGAAAATAAAGAATATGTTCTTGAAAATGTTAACATAACAATTAAAAAAGGAAATATTACAGGGCTCGCCGGAAAAAGCGGAAGCGGTAAAAGCACGTTATTAAAACTTCTTATAGGTTTGTATACGCCTGAACGCGGAAAAATTGAGTTAAAACACGCAGACGGAGTTCTAAGCGGCGAGGAAATTATGCCGCAGATCGCCTATGTTCCGCCAGCCGATTATCTTTTTTCTGGCACAGTAACAGAAAATATTATAATGTCAGATAACGAGCCGCGCCATGATGACATGAAGGATGCCGCCTCCGGCGCTAATATTCTTGATTTTATCGAATCGCTCTCTGACGGGTTTGATACATTGATAGGTGAAAGCGGCGGAACCGTGTCAAGCGGACAGGCGCAGCGTCTTGCCATCGCGCGCGCAATATATAAAAAATCCCCGGTCATCGTTTTTGACGAACCTACCGCCAACCTTGACATAGATTCAATAGAAAAGTTTCAAACCGCTGTCAGACATCTTGCCAAAGATAAAGTCTGCGTTATTGTGACTCACGATGTATCTACGATAAATATCTGCGATAAAGTTTATGTTATAGAAAACAAGCAGGTAAGAGAAAAACTCGGCAATGAAGAATTGGATATGGAAAGCTGAAAATATCCCTGTAAAAACGCTATTGAAAAAACTATAAAATTATGATAACGTTATACCTTGCGTCAGGAGAGATGACCGAGCGGCCGAAGGTGTACGATTGGAAGTCGTATGTACCCGGAAGGGTACCGAGGGTTCAAATCCCTCTCTCTCCGATAATAAAAATAAAGAGTAAAAGTTTTTAGTTCTTTATTTTATTAAACAAGAAGAAAGCGGGATTTGAAGAGTTTTAGCGACTCTAAGGAACCGAAGGTTCCGCGGGGTAAACGCGCAGGACGCGCGTTTAGATAAAACCCCGGCCTGTAATGAACAAACAGGATGTTTGTGAATGGAAGGCAAATCCCTCTCTCTCCGATAATAAAATATTTCATGTAGGTATTTTAACCGTAAGGAGTAAATATGGAAGAACAGGTAAAAACCGCCTTGGAAAATGTCCGGCCGTCTTTACAAGCTGACGGCGGCGATGTTGAGTTTGTTTCAGTAGACAGCGAAGGCGTTGTTTCAGTAAGGCTTACCGGCGCATGCGGACATTGCCCTATGTCGCAGATGACTTTAAAAATGGGAATCGAAAATTATCTCATGAAGGAAGTCCCGCAGGTTAAGGCTGTTGTCGGCGTATAAATCCCGGAAAAAAACAATCCGGCGGGTTTCCTCAGGTTATCGCGGCTGGCCGTTCGTCTCACAACAATAAAATGACCGGAAAAACATATCCTCATGATGGCATGCTGCTGCCTGTCTGCCGCCGCGATATGGATGAGCGCGGATGGGATGAGTGCGATTTTATTTTTGTATCCGGTGACGCTTATGTTGATCACCCATCTTTCGCGGCAGCGATTCTTTGCCGTATGCTGGAAGCTAATGGTTTCCGGGTTGGCATCATTCCCCAGCCTGACTGGAGAAAAACTGAATCCTATAAAATTATGGGAAAGCCGCGGTTTGCTTTTTTAATCGGAGCAGGAAGCATGGATTCTATGGTTGCGCATTACACAGCTGCAAAGCGGAAACGCTCAGAAGACGCGTATTCACCAGGCGGCAGGAGCGGCTTTCGCCCGGATCGCGCCACGCTTGTTTATGCCGAAGGGATCAGACGAGCGTACAAAAACGCGGGACAGTCAAAGACCGCGGTTATTATTGGCGGCATCGAGGCAAGCCTTCGCCGTTTCGCTCATTACGATTACTGGTCAGATACAGTGCGCAGATCGATTCTGCTTGATTCAAAGGCGGATATTCTTGTATACGGAATGGGTGAAAGACCGTTACTCGAAATCGCGCGAAGGCTTGCCAAAGGCGAAAGCGTTGACAGCGTCAATGACGCGCGCGGAACATGCGTCCGTGTTCACGGGAAAGCCTGTGAAATTTTCAGCGAAACGTCATCATGGAAGGACGCTGTTTTTCTGCCGCCTTACGAGACAGTGAAAAAGACTGACGATCCTTCGTTACGTGAAAAGGCGGCTTTGGCGTATGCGCGGCATTTCATGATACAGAAAGAAAATTCCGATCCGTTAATCGCGAAACCTCTCGCTGAAGAAAACGACGGCAGCCGCTATGTTATACAAAACCCGCCTGCCATGCCGCTTTCAACTGAAGAACTTGACAAATTGTACGAACTTCCGTTTACAAGAAAAGCGCACCCGTTATACGCCGGCGGTATTAACGCGCTTAAGGAAGTGTCATTCTCTCTTGTGACAAGCCGCGGTTGTTTTGGAGGCTGTTCCTTCTGCGCTATAACAAGCCATCAGGGAAGAGCCGTTACAGGCAGAAGTAAAGAAAGTTTGATCCGCGAAGCCAGCGCGCTGACACAGCATGACGATTTTAAGGGTTACATTCATGACGCGGGAGGGCCTACCGCGAATTTTTTCCGCCCTGCATGTGACAGGCAGAAAACGGGCGGTTTTTGCACAGACCGCGAATGTCTCTATCCTTCTCCATGCCCGAAATTAAAGGCGGATCACAGGGCGTATCTTGAAACGCTTGGCGCGTTAAGAGAAATTTCCGGGATCAAAAAAATTTTTATCCGTTCAGGCATCCGTTTTGATTTTATCCAGAATGATAAAAAATACGGATATGAATTTTTAGAAACCATATCCCGTCATCATATCAGCGGCCAGCTAAAGACCGCCCCGGAACATGTTTCAGCTAATGTTCTTGACGCGATGGGAAAAAACACGTCAAGTTATGAGCAGTTCAGGAAGGATTTTAACATCATAAATAAGCGGCTTGGATTAAAACAATATCTTTTACCGTACTTTATCCTGGCTCATCCTGGCGCTGGAATGAAAGAAGCGCGGGAGCTTGCGCTATACCTGAAAAAAACCGGTTTTATGCCGGAACAAACGCAGGAGTTTTATCCGGTTCCCGGAACTCTATCCACAGTAATGTACTACACTGGCATTGATCCCAGAACATACAAACCTGTTTCTACAGCCAAAGGCGGCAGGGAACGCAGAGCGCAGAAAAAATTTATCATGAAGAAACATAATTGACCTGTTATTTAAAAATAATTATAATGGCTTATCATGAATCATCCGGGTAAAACATTTATATATACAATTATTATTTTAATCGCCGGAACAGCCCAATTATGGGCGCAGACTACTTTTGTGTTAAAATCCGCGCCAGCCGATTTAAATGTTTACCTGAATGATGTTTTAATCCGGCCGGTTTCTTCCGCCGGCGGGCACCGCACTTACAGAATCGCGGGTCATGGCGTGCTGCGTTTCAGCGCCGATGGATACAAGTCTGTCGTATACAACAGCAGTGAACTTCCTGTCAGGAACGGCATTACAGGAATCAAGCTTGAAAATGAAAACCCGGTCGCGGTATTAAGAAGCGAGTACTCAACAGGCATTCAGCCGAAAAGCGCGTATTTTTCTCCTGACGGGCAGCGGCTTTTTGTGCCGCTGTTAGGCCAGCACGGGATTGATGTGTTCAGGCATGTCAGCGGCAATCTGGAATATGAGACGCGTCTTACCGTGCCAAACAGCCGTTCCGCCGGTTTTGTTGAGGCGTTATGTGACGAAAGGCGCCGCGAGCTTTGGGTATCGAACATGGAAGAAAACAAAGTGCATGTTTATGATCTTGATACTTTAGAATACAAAACTTCAATGAACGCCGGAGGCGTTTATCCAAAAGTTATCGCGCAAAGCCCTGATGGTAAATATACGGTTGTATCAAACTGGATCTCATGCACTATAAGCGTTTTCGATTCTGATACAAAAGCGCTGCTTCGCCGGATTCCTGTAAGCGGAACGCCGCGCGGGATGGCATTTTCACCTGACGGACAGACGCTTTATACGGCGATATATGACGCCGGTTTAATCGATGTAATTGATATGACGCAGAACAGAGTTACCCGCAGTATCCGCTTCCATACAAGAACCGGCGCGGCGCGGCATGTAATATATTTTAACGATAAACTTTATGTTTCTGATATGTATCAGGGAACTGTAAATATTATCAATCCTATAACCGGAGCGCTTTTAAGATCAAGGTTTATAGGACTTAACATTAATACAATCGCGCTCTCACCGGATGGAAATTATATTTTCGCGTCTTCGCGCGGGAGAAACCATCCTGAGGACTACACAAGACCCGGCCCCGACTTCGGCGCGGTATACATGCTTGACGCCGAAGATCTGTCGCTCGTGGAAAAGATTTGGGGCCGTAATCAGCCGACCGGCCTGGCTGTTTCACCTAACGGAAGATTCCTCGTCTTTACGGATTTTCTTGATGCGAATCTGGAATTATATCATCTTCCTGTTCCGCGAAATATTTCTTCCATACCCTTTCAAACCCCGCAAGTTCTTCCTCCCGATTTAACTGGTTTTTTAAATTAGTACCCCATTTCAGACTGTCGCAGAAAAAGCCAAAGAACCGCCTCGCTCTGGATATATGAAACTCAGGCGGCTGGTACCGCGAGAGTAAGTCTATAAACCTTAGACCGGTATCCGCGAACTGAGACCTTGAGAGGACTTCTTTATGATGAGATATTCCTGATGCGTTATGATTTAATCCATCATCACCCTGTGAGGCTTTACGGTTTGTTTCTTCCTCGATTCTTCTCGCGTCAGCGAAAATCCAGGGCGTACGAACAGCCGCCCTTCCTGCCATGACAGCGTCGCAAGGGCTGGCTGCGCGGTGAGCCAGCTCTTCCGCGCTGGAAATATCGCCGTTTCCGGCGACTGGGATTTTTAACTCCTTCCTGAGAGCGCCGACATACTCCCACTTGGCAAGCCTCTTGAATTTCTGAGTGATTGTCCGCGGGTGGAGTGTGATAAGCTCTACCCCCTCATTTTCAAGGCGGCGGCAGAAGCGGACCAAATATTCTAAGTCATCTTTATACCCTGTGCGTAATTTTACGCTAAGCCGCTTTTTGACTAATGGTCTGACTTTTGAGATTACATTTCCCGCATCTTCAATAGAGGCCATCCATGCAGCCCCGCCGCCTTTTTTCCTGATTATTGGGGCGCTGCAGCCCATATTTATATCAATTCCCGCGCAATCCAGAGTATCTAGATAGGCTGCCGCTCTTGAAATTGCCTGCGGGCAGTCTCCTACAATCTGAAAAACAAGTTTTTCCGGCCTTGGGGCGGAATCTATGTACCATTTTTCAAACGGACCGCCTGAAAAAACCGCTTTAGCGCTGATCATTTCAGAAAAATAGCAGTCACAGCCGCCAAAATCCTCAATCAGCTCCCTGAATGCCCTATGGCTGATTTCCGCCATTGGCGCGAGAAAGAAAGGGACAGTCGCGGAAGGTTTTTGGCTGTCTGGCTTTAGATTCACGGACTGCTCCTTAAATTGCCGGAAAAATTGTAAAATCTTTATAAAACTAAAAATTATTAATATATAGCTGTAAGTCGTGTATTGACTTATTTTAGTTTATATCCTATATTTATTACAGAGGAGCGTACAGGATGATAGCAAAGACTGATATGCCTAATATCAATGAAAAAACCGCAGAAGGAATAAAACCGGAAGGCGTACCATACCGGGTTCTTGTTGTCGATGACTCAATGTTTATCGCCAAGCAGCTTGGGCAAATCTTCACCTCCGAAGGTTTTGAAGTAGCGGATACCGCTGCAGACGGTGCACAGGGAGTTGAAAAATACAAAGCTGGACATCCAAACATCGATCTGGTTACCCTGGATATTACCATGCCGGTTATGGACGGCGTTTCCGCGCTGGAAAAAATTCTGGAATTTGACAAGAGTGCTAATATCATAATGGTAAGTGCCTTGGGCAAGGAAGATGTTGTAAAAAAATGCCTTCTGATGGGTGCGAAAAGTTACATCGTAAAGCCCTTAGACAGAAAAAAAGTTTTGGAAAGAGTCGTCTCCGTACTCAAGCGGTAATTTTCTCCCTGACAGGAAATCTCAAATTTGATGAGCCCTGTTTGCATATTTAATGGAACTGTCTTTACAGGATTCGCCGCAATGGAAAATTGCGCGGTACTTGTCGAGGGCGGTTTAATATCTGATGTTTTTTCCCAAAAAAGATTTGAACAAAAAAAATTCGATGATTCTGTTCTTCTGATAAACGCGGACGGAGCGTTCATCGCGCCTGGTTTTATTGATACGCATATACACGGTATCGGCGGCTACGGCACCGAAGACGGAAGCCAGGAAGCGGTGCTTTCAATGTCCCGCCTGCTGGTTAAATACGGAGTGACCGCGTTCAATCCGACTCTTTACCCCTCTGAACCGGAAAACATGCTGCGCGCTGTAAGTCAAATCTCAGCCGCGATTGGAAAGGAAGAAGGCGCGCGGATAATGGGGCTCCATCTCGAAGGCCCGTTTATCTCACCGGAGCGGCTCGGCGTACAAAGGCCTGAGACAGTTCAGCCTGTTAACATCAGTTTTATGGAGCAGCTTTGGGAAGCTTCGTCAGGATCTGAACCTTCAAGTTCCGGGCATATTGTGAATATGACTGTCGCTCCCGAGTTAAAGCACATGAGAGAGCTCGCCCTGTTCTGCATGAAGAAGGGCATAATCCTGCAGGCTGGGCATACTAACGCGGAATATGAAAACATGGCGGAAGGCATGCAGGCGGGGATATTACATTCCACGCATTTATTCAACGCCATGAGGAGGCTGGATCACAGAAACCCTAACGCAGTCGGAGCGGTGTTAACTCATCCTGAGATGTCATGCGAAATAATCGCTGATAATTTTCATGTGCATCCTGATTTATATAAACTTCTTTTAAGAAATAAACCGATAGATAAAATTGTGTTAATCACAGACGGGCTTAAACCCACAGAACAAAAAGAGGAGCCTTTTTTCGCTAACGGCGAAGAAGTTTATTTTAAAGACGGCGTTTTTTACAGAAAGTCAGACGATGTGATTGCGGGCTCGGGGCTGACAATGATCCGCGGAATTAAAAACCTTGTAAAAGCCGGTTTCAGTCTTGAGGACGCGGTAAAAACTGCTTCTTTTAATCCCGCGCAAATAATGCGTTATCGCGGCCTTGGCGCGATTATACCAGGGCATTATGCTGACATTACAGTTTTCGACAAGGATTTTCAAATTATATTTGTAATGATTGGCGGAAAAATTGTCTACCGCATGACGCGGTAATTATACAATTATATAACAAACGAACGGAGGATAAATGAGATTAATAATACATGACAATTATGAACAAGCGAGCGTTTGGGCGGCAAAATATATAGCCGGCAGGATTAATTCATTTAGTAAGGATAAGCCATTCGCGCTTGGTCTTCCGACAGGCTCAAGCCCTCTTGGGATTTACAAAGAATTTATTAGAATGACAAAAGAAGGAAAACTTTCCTTTAAAAATGTCCATACGTTTAATATGGATGAATATATCGGGCTGCCTGCGGATCATCCGCAGAGTTACCGGTATTTTATGACGCAGAATTTATTTAACCATATTGATATTGAGCCGTCATCAATTCACATTCCTGACGGGATGGCTGAAGACCTCAGTGAGGAATGCAGGCTTTATGAAGAGGTAATCGCGAGAGAAGGCGGCATCGAACTCTTCCTTGGAGGCATGGGAAGCGATGGTCATATAGCGTTTAACGAACCTGGTTCTTCGCTTTCTTCACGGACAAGAGTTAAAACGCTTACAGAAGAAACAAAATACGCCAACGCCCGCTTCTTCGGCGGCGATCCTGATAAGGTGCCGCGCACTGCGCTGACAGTCGGCGTAGGAACAGTGATGGACTCCCGCGAGATTGTTATCATCGTAAGCGGCCGCGGGAAAGCGCGCGCTCTCCGCGCCTGTGTCGAAGAAGGGATAAACCATATGTGGACATTATCCTGTTTACAGATTCACCCCCGCGCGATAATTGTGTGCGATGAAAGCGCGGCAGAAGAGCTGAAATACGGTACTGTCCGCTACTTTAAAGATATTGAGAAAGATAATCTTTGAGTTTAATTATTTATTGATAATTATTAGCGCTCGCTTTTTCCGCGCCATGATTTAATTAAGAAGCAGCATTTCTTCTTTATATAATTCATTCTTTAATTTTTCAGCTTCCATGTCGAATAACATCATTACTACAGTGCGGTTGGATTTTACAGAAAGCCAATCGGCTTCAAATCTTGGTTCTTCGACTCCGTCTCCGTAAAGATAACCTATCCAGTTCAGCCAGAAAAAAGCCATTTTTTGCGCGCTTTGTAGTGTTTTAAAAACAGCGGGACAATCCATTGTATAAAGCCAGGGTGTTACAATCCAGCCGCCGGTCGGTTCATAATAACCAATGCCGCAATGGCAGGTTAAGTCAGTAACATCGCGCATCGGATCATCGTCATGAAAAATTCCGTCCGGGTTTATCCAAAAACCTTTATCACATTCTTTTTCCGCATCAGTAATTTTTTTTATCATTTGAAATACGTCATCAAAGTTCATAAATACCTGCCTCGTTACGGGCATATTTCATGACGATAATAATTTGCTCTTTCTTCAGCGCTTAGGCTGTTTAAAAATTTTTCTTTTTCTGCCTCTTCATCCTCTTTCTTTTTCTTCTGTTCTACCGCCCATTCCATTGCGAATTGGTTTCTTTTTTTTATCTCTGCGTTTACTATAATTATTACAAGCACAATAATAATTACCGCGGCAAAAATTAATAAAATAATCCACAACATATATTCCTCCTTTTAATGAACGCCATTTTCAAATGTTATTTTTGCCATTAAATTATTTAATCCCATAAATGTAAAAAATACTGTCCGAAATATTCAAAACCTTTTAACGCTCTGTTATGCGCTTCCTGAATTATTTCATAATTATTTTGAAATTGGCCGTCTATTATTTTATACGGGTTTTCTCCATAATATTTTATATAAAAATTAGCACCGCTTTTATCGGAATCGTCGCTTAACGCGTATTCAAAGGCAAAGATCATTTCATCGATTTTTTTAAACCAGTCTTTTAAGCCTTCTTTAAATTCCTCATCATCTTTATTCGCTACAGTGCGGGAATTGCTTATCGAATTAATGTCATTCGGATACCCGTGAATGTCCTGGTTTCTGAATGCCTGAAGCCTTGGAAGAATGAATTTCGCTAAATACACATAACAATTCCACATTTCAATATCAGTAATATGGTTTTTCCTGAATATTCTCTGAAAAAAATATTTAATATTACGCAATATATCTTTCATTCTCATCTTTAATTTCCTTTTCTTTGCGCTGAAGAACAATCACAGGTCGGATAATGGCACATCATAAATATGTATTGTGTTTCCATCATTATCAATTTCATTTAACAAAACGGTTGATATTTTTGTAAAAGGCTCAAATGATTCTTCCGGCAGCGAATCAAATAAAATAGCATCATTTTCGCCGCGTTTTAATAAAATATCCTTGTTCTCTGTTCTGTAAGCGCGGGGAGAAGAAGGCTGCCCTTCACGAGCGTACATAACAATCATTACTTCATTTTTCGCGTTTATGATTACATCGTAATCATTGGGATCAACCGAATCGCTAAAATCATTATCCGGTTTAACGGTTTCGCTGACGGCGTTATTTTCTTCACCTGTTTCATTTTTCTCAATGGGCAGCCCTTTGGGAAATGTCCAGTGCGTTTTGCCGCAGGGCACGCCGTTCGTGAATTCGCCTTCGCAGATATTGCCATCCGCGAATGTCATTTTTCCAATACCGTGAGGTTTGCCGTCAACATAATCGCCTTCATAAGAGCATACTCCGTCATCAACATATTTCATTTTTCCTTTGCCTGTCATTTTTCCATTGGAAAAATCTCCTTTATAAATATGACCGCACGATAATAAAAAAATTCCCTTGCCGTCAGGTGAACCGTCTGTCCAATCGCCTTCGTATACAGAACCTTCTGTGAATGTTTTTTTTCCTCTGCCGTGAGGTATGTAGTTGACTACATCGCCTTCGTAAACGCCGTCATCTAATATAAGTTTTCCTTTTATTGGTGTTTCCATAAAAATCTCCTATATAAAAACATTTATGAGTTTCTCTTATACATAAGAAGTGCGTTTATTTTTTTCCAATCCTGAATGATCCATAATGGCCAGTGATGCCTCTGGGTAGAGTTTATTCAACACGTCAGCGGTCTTATGATAATTATCCCGTCTTAGCGTTGAGCTTTCGCTGAATTTCTCGCCGTTTTTTAACGCTAATTTTTCCTGTGCCATGCAAATCGCTCCTTTAAAAACGCGGAAACAACATCTTTATTTGCCGTTCAATTTAACATATAAATCATCTAAATCAAGATCATCAGATGTAGCTGTAGTTTCCTCACCGCTGATGATTTTGATTATTCTTTCGGGATACGGGCAGTCTTTTGTGATGATGATTTTACGGGTTGTGTCATTGCCGAAGATAACTCCCCGCGGGTTCTGCTCTCCGGTTGCGTATTGAATATCTTCTATCGTCATATATAGATGGCGCTTATTGGTTGAATAATCGTACTGCGCGACGATATCATCTTCTTTAACATTATTAATTTCACTAGGAGGATCGCTTTCGTCATCATCTTTCAGTAATTCCATTTCAATTTTATACCGTTCTTTTTTTGACAAGCCGGCTAATGAAAGAGCAATAAAAACCAGATGACGAATGCTGAGTTTTTCCTGAATTCCAAGCACCATTCTTTTTATAATGGTCATGTACATACACGTGTATTTATTTTTTATGAATGTCAAGTCGTTTGAAAGAATCTCATTAATAATTAACGCATCAGATCCGTCGGCAACCAGGCGTAATCCCTTCTTGTAAAATTCATCGTCAATATCTTCAATTTCGTCTTCTATAGCCGCAATGCCAAACTTCAGGCTCTTTTTATTAAGCCGAACTGCGCGCTTAACTAAATCAGTGAACATACTTATAAATTTTTTCCTTGTCATAAATTCCTCCTGAGTTAATCACATATATTTTACAATATAACCTGTTTATTGACAATAAAACCTACGTAATTACGTAGGTTTTTCTAGCTGCCTTTAGCTATTTTTTTACGCATTAAATCTCTAATAAAAGATATTGATATCACATAGGCCATAAATAACAATTATATTTTTTGACACTTTATTATTATGAATTTTGGAAACTTAAAATTACTGCCGGATAATTCTTTACACTCTACAATTGATAAATTATTTTTATTTAACAGGTTTAAATATAACTCGATTGGCCTGTGAATATGAATAGTTTTATAAGATGAAGTTTCCTTTGATATTGTAAAATCATTCTCAATAATTAATTCCTGACTATAATTAAACCAGTCTTTTTCATCATATTTATAATAGATTGGGTAAAAGCACGGATGAGTTATTGTAAATATAAACGCGCCGTTTAATATTAAATTCCTTGATACAGATGATAAAACGCCTTCTATATTTAGAGTATCCATTAAGACCATGTTAGATATGATCACATCAAATTTTTCTTCTGAGTTGTAATCTTCCATATAGCTGTTTACGAATTTAATATTTTTTACGCCATCGCAATATTCCGCGGCGTTTTTTATGCTTACAGCCGCCGGATCTATTCCTACAACCTCTGATGCGATTTTTGAATAATATTTTGTTAAAACGCCTACGCCGCAGCCTAAATCTAAAATTCTGGTAATTTTTTTTGTGCTTTCCAATGATGATTTAATCGCGGGTTCTAACACTTCTTTATAACTAATATCTACACCGGAGATTAATTGTTCTAAACGGGAACTTGAAAAATCATTCCATTTTTCAGTTATATATTCGCGTTTAACGCTGGTTAATAGTTTCATATGTTTTCTACTTCTCAGAAATTTTATTTAATAATTTTTGTATATCGCTTACAAGAAACATAATAGTCTCATTATTGTGGTATTCCTCAATGACATGGTATTCGTTAAATTGCCTGCCAATCGCGATCATCGAATCAGGGCTTTCAGGTCTTATTATGCTGAAATTGGAAGACGGTCTGAACCCGGAATCGTTATAATCAATTATTCTGGCTCCGGCTTCTTTTAATTTATTAGTTACTTCGTTTTCCTTTGGTATAAAAATTAATAAATTGTTTTGCGCTGCTTTTTTCCTGAGTTTTTCGAGAATGTTATGATATTTTACCCATTCCATGCTGCCTGTTGATGAAATGATGAAATAACCAGATGAATCATATAATTTTGACATTTGTAAAGCTATCGATTCTTCGTCCTTTATTTTGTATACTCTGGTCTTTAATATCTCTATAAGATTTACCAATATTACAATCGCTAAAAGCAATGTAGATATTATTGCTAAAATATACTGATAGCTATTTGAATTATGACTTATCCCTGACCATATCGCGATTAATGACGCGGTATACGCGATTATCGCCAGGAATAGTTTCTTCTTTGATTTAATTTTCAATAAAAAAGGTCTCATTTAATACTCCTAATCAAAGTTATTTTTATTGTATATTATATTAATGTATATGTCAATTTATCGCGGTGTTTACCATAAAAATAATGTCTTAGCAGTGTAGACTTTCGGAAATTTTAGTATATAATTAAAGTAATAAACCATACTACAGGATAAACTGCGGCGGGAACTTAACGATATATGATAAAAAGTCATGAAATAAGATTGAAAGTATTTTCCGCGCGCCACACTGTGAAAAAGCAATGTATATTCCGCATTATTGCATGGAAGATTCGCGCGTGTTTATGTTTTTTAACGTTAATTATATTGAATAAAATGTATGTTTCAGCTCAGGATGATTTTTTAATTTCGTTTTCTGAGCCGCGGCGTATTTGGGGCAGCGGAATTGAGAGCGTGATCGAGGAAGCCTACAGGCAGTTTTTCACAACAAGAATAATCGGCGGCAGGGTAATGAATATACGGATTCCTTTCGCCATGAATAACGACCGCGATATTCTTTCTGAAAGAAATATAAATTACATCGGGGACGGAAAGGGAAATCCGCAGATGCTTATGTCGGCTGCAAACGAAATTCTTGATTCAAAAGATTTCTCTGAGTATATCAGCGCTCTTTCTTCCGGCAGGGAGAAAGTAATTATATTTGATATCGCTCAGCGCGCGTGGACAGAATCAACTGATATTTTTCTTATCGGAAGAATAAAAGCAGGCGCTTTCACTGGCCTTCCTCACCGCCCACATATTCTTGTTTCAGGCAGAGGCGCGCTGGAAAGCGATGTTTATAATTATTTATACTGCGTAGGCAATATAGGAGTTGACTGTTCAGGTTTCGTCTGGCATATACTCAGCTATATCGGCAGAAGAGGCGGGGTAGATCTTGGCAGAATATTGAATCCTGTAATGGGAGTGCCTGTTAACGCTGATTCCGCGTTATATGTTGGAACTGTTTTTTTAAATTCCGGGAATTCGCAGGTGATTTCTGTTAACGATGAAATTCAAAACCTCCGTCCCGCCGATATTCTGCTGTTCAGGGATATTGAAGGCGACATAGTTCACTCCGCTGTTATCCAGTCTATTGATTATACAAAAGGCGTCATCCGTTATCTGCAATGCAACAACATCGCGCCGCCTCTGGAGAGAGGCGTACATGAAGCGTATATTTATTTTGATCCGTCTAATATCAACGCTTCACTAAAAGACGCTTCGCTTCACTGGACAAAAAAACGTTTCGGCGCGTTTCCCGGCGAAGAAATTCCGTTCGCAGATGACGGCGAAAGATACCGTTACAGATTAAACGGAGGCGGAAGAGTGGTAAGGCTTGCCGCTCTGGTTCCGGTAATCGAGAGGCTGAACAGGTAGTTTATTCGATGTTCTCAGTTAAGCAGGCCGCCGCTTCCTTCCATACAAGCTGATCTTTTTCGCTCAGATTTGCGAATTCATTTTGTCTGCCGTAAGCGGAAAGCTCGATAAAGACATCCAGTCTTTTTTTAAGCTCCTTGAATTTTCGCTCCTGAAAATCTTTGATCCAGGAAGGAACATTTCTTTTCGTCCCCTTTAAAGTGAAAAGAAGCCCGTTATAATGAGGAGCGCAAAGGCCGTCTGACGCTGTAAATATTTCACGGAGTTCCTGTTCCTCCCGCGAATTACCCGCGCTGTTACAGAGAAACGAGAGATATTCCTGTTCGATGTTTTCACGTTCAACACAGACCGGGCACCGGCCCTTTGGCCGCCACGGGATTTTTTTATCGAAACAGCTTATGCGATCTTCCAGAATATCGCGGCTGAGAATCGCG
>Ga0209755_10004348_pt1 | contig 16830 bp, 21 predicted proteins | sample TergutCo191P1_FD_187301 | JGI IMG/M metagenome (GOLD analysis project Ga0209755, IMG submission 187301) | Cornitermes sp. P1 segment gut microbial communities from Petit-Saut dam, French Guiana - Co191P1 (SPAdes) (version 2) | ecosystem: Host-associated > Arthropoda: Insects > Digestive system... | reverse complement strand
ACCGCTGCTGTTTAGCGTTATAGTTTGCATTAATTGGAAAGAACTTAAAAATAAAATTTTAAGGAAGAAAGAAAAATAGTGAAAGCAGGTTTTTACTTCGCCTAACAAACGGTAACTGCTCACCGCCTATTCGGCGGTTCGGGTTCCGCAAAACACCGTTCGGGCTTCGCCCTCTGCGGCGTTTTGCTCCACCACATTTTGCCAGCCCTGGTCTTGCTACGCAAGCCCTTATTCGGGCTGGCAAAACGTCAGTTACCTAGAACGTTAAGCGAAAGTTTTGAATATGTGAAAATATATAGTTGACATAATGCTCCAATCTTGATATAATTTAACATTGGGGGCTTTATGATAAATAAAACAAACGCGTTTGCACTGTCAATCATACTATTTTTTGTTGTTATTCTTAATTCCTGTGATTCTCGAAATAAGACATATCAAGAACATGCGAGTACAGTTTCTGGAATTATAGAAATTATTGTCGAACCAGTTTTTGAAGAAATTTATCTGGCAGATGCGGCGCAAACCGATGAGCTCTATGAAGCACATTTTGAATTTCATACTTTAGATAGCGGTACAATAGTGGATACACGACTACTGGAAAAACACGTCTCTCTTGTTTTGAAAATTTTTGAGGCAATTGAAAAAGGAGATTTATCAACATTTCGATCGCTATTGGAACCGCACGACGGGAGTGATATTCTTCATCATTTATCGCTTATACAAGAATATTTTGAAAATATCGTTGGAGTTGATAATGAAAAATTCTTTGATGCGGTCATTGACGGCGGAGCTGCCTTAGATGAAATTCAGAATGTATTTTGGAATATAGAATTTCCAGCAGTAGAAAGGGAAACTGGACTCTTTGTTAAAGAAATGACAATAGGCCCTCCTGGTGGTTGGGAAATAAGCGCAATTGTTGTAGATAACAACTATAGGGAAAAAATATACCTTATAAGATTTGGATTTGAGAAAATAAATAGACTTGTAAGGCAAAATAGATAAATATTTTCTTGTAAAACCAAAACCAGTGCATAACAAATGGTAACTGCTCACCGCCTGTTCGGCGGTTCGGGCTCCAAAAAACCGCAGTCGGCGCAAGCGCCTTTGTGCGGTTTTACTGCGCCACATTTTGCGGTTGCTGGTCTTGCTACGCAAGCCCTTCTACGCAACCGCAAAACGTCAGTTACCTGTAACGTTATACGAAAGTTGTGGCTAAATTTGTAAAATATGATATTTTGAAGGATTAGAATAATATGAGGAGAATGTTGCTTGGAATATTGGCAATTATCACAACGGCTTGCACCCCAAGAAATCCAGAAACTCAAACGGGGGATGAGACGAGTGCAGCCAAAACGCAAATCACCTTACCAGATTTCGAAATAAATGGCACAACATTGGTAAGATACACAGGAAATGAAATCAGTGTAGTTATTCCTGAGGAGTTACCCATATCGGTAATCATGCATTTATGGGGAAACAACTGACGAATATTGTTATACCTGTTGGTGTTACTCACATAGGTCTTAGTGCATTTTTGAATAACCATCTGACGAACGTCATTATACCTGATAGTATTACTCACATAGGCGGTAGTGCATTTGCTCATAATGGAATAACAAATGTATCTATATTTAACAATATTACTTACATTAATAGTAACGTATTTGTTAACAATCAACTGACAAGTATTACTATACCTGAAGGTGTTACTTCTATCGAAGGCTCTGCATTTGTGCACAATCCAATAACAGATGTTATTCTACCTGATAGTCTTACTTATATTGGCATAGAAGCATTTCAGAATCATCAATATGATAAGTGTAACAATACATGCCAGTGTTGCGTACATTAGTCCATTAGCATTTTCATCTGATTTTGATCAATTGGTCAGCATTACCATTGGCGCTAATGTAATATTGGGTGATGACTTTATAGGTGCTGCATTTAGCAATGGCTTTGATTATTTTTATAAAGTAAATGGAAAAAAAGCTGGAGTTTATTTTTTTTACAATGGAAGGTGGAGTATGAAATGATTTTGAGTAGCCTATTGCTTAACACAAAATCAATATATTTCTTCAAAGGATAAAGCGATCAAAAATAGTGGTACAAAAGAATAAAGCACCCCCCAACTTCGCATAACAAACGGTAACTGCTCACCGCCTGTTCGACGGTTCGGGTTCCGCAAAACCGCAGTTGGGCTACGCCCTTTGTGCGATTTCGCTCCACCACATTTTGCGGCTGCTGGTCTTGCTTCGCAAGCCCTTATTCGCAACCGCAAAACGTCAGTTACCTAGAACGTTAGGCAAAAGCCGCAAAGCGGATTTTGCCTAACAGGCGGCGGGCAAGCCCACAGTCAGGCTCGCCGCTGCCCGTTATGTGCCATTGCATTGAAATTTTGGTGAAGTAAAAAATGCTTGACATCAAGATATTGAGGGAATATAATGAGATTATGCCTGAATTGAGTCGATTTTTAGGGATTGCGATATTGATGTACTTTGATGATCACAATCCTCCGCATTTTCATGTACGGTACAATGATTTTCGGGCACTGATTTCCATTAAGGACTTGTTGTTACTGGAAGGTGAATTGCCACCTCGTGTTCTTGGGCTAGTTATGGAATGGGCTGGATCGCATAAAAAGGAACTAATGGACAACTGGAATATGATGCAAGAAACTGGAAAATGCTTTAAAATAGAACCTTTGGTTTAGGAGGTCATAATGGTTTGGATTGTAAACGCTGAATTAAGAGAAAACTATCAGGTTTTCGTAGAATTTAATGATGGGGTAAGTGGTATTATTGATTTCAAGGAAAAATTGGATAATGATCATCGGCAAGTTATTCGGGATTTGTTGGATTTGAACAAATTCAAAACTGTCAAAGTTGAAATCGATACACTTTGTTGGGATAATGGTGCTGATTTTGCACCAGAATATTTATATGAGAAAGCAAAAGGAGAAAAAAAGGTTGCATAAAACAATGCAACGGTACATAACAAACGGTAACTGTACGCCGCCTTACGGCGGCTAGGTTCCGCAAAACCGCAGAAAAATGCTAAAATTAACAAGAAACAAGCTGGAGTGGGCAAAGTATATTTTATAACAGAAGCCGACAGAAACAGAGTTGTAGAAAATCTGTTAGGTTTGTGAGATTGGATAAGTCAAAGATTAGGAGACACTTATATGAGGAAGTACCATTTAACTATTGCATTATTTATTGCTGGCTTATTGGCATCTTGCTCCGATGGCAAAGCCACGCCATCTGAGCAAGCAGATATTTTTTCGCTTGATGCTATAATTCAGTTTGGTGGACACCAATGGCGAGTGCTTGAGATATGTGAAAACAATCTAGTGCTTGTTATCGCTGAAAATATTATCGAACGACGAGCGTTTCACAATAGTTGGGAAGATGTGACTTGGGAACGTAGTGATTTGCGTACATATCTCAATGGCGCATTTCTTGACCGTTTCTCGCAAGAAGAACGAGGCAGAATTGTGCAAAGCGAAACACGAACGGCAGATAATGTGTGGTATCGGATTCGAGGCGGTAATAATGCAATTGATTATGTTTTTCTGCTCAGCATTGATGAAGCGGTCAGTCATTTTGGCGGTAGTGGGGTAGCCAACAGCCCGGTTCATAATCAATGGATCATTTCAGATGAATATAACGATGCGCGAATGGCTATTGATAAAAATTCAGCACAAGCATGGTGGTGGCTACGGTCACCGGGCTTTGATTATGACTTTATTGCTCGTATTTTTTATGACGGAAGCATTCGTTTAGATGGCATAATGGCAGACTACAATTATGGTGGTGTTCGCCCCGCGTTGTGGTTGCGGTGAGGCGGAAGCGAGGGTAGCTGTGGTAAAAGCACAATGCCGAAAACTTAATATAATAATTGCTAAAGCAAAACAACATCGCATAACAAGCGGTAACTGTACGCCGCCGGAGGGCGACTAGGTTCCGCAAAACCGCAGTCGGCGCAAGCGCCTTTGTGCGGTTTTGCTCCACCACATTTTGCGGTTGTTGGTCTTTGCTACGCAAAGCCCTTCTACGCAACCGCAAAACGTCAGTTACTTCTATCGTTAGGCGAAATACCTAAATTACCCTTTTAGAGTATACTATTTTATACAGTTTCGGGTATAAAAAATGAGAATTTTGGAAAATACCTCTTGACTATTGGAAAAAGAATGATATACTAAAGAAAATAAGGTAGTATATAGGGGATTTTGTATGATTCTTGAAAAGCTTCATTTGGAAAATTTTAAATTGTTTCAAAATGCCACTATGAGTTTTATGCGTGGAATGAATGTTCTGATTGGTAAAAATAGCACAGGTAAAACAGCCATTCTTGAAGCATTAAATATACTCATCAATAATAATTATCCAATTATTATTGATAATATTGTTCCATATTTTAGTTCATCTAACAATACGGTTTTGATTGAAGGAACATTCCTAATTACGGAAAACGAACAAGAATTGATACGTAGGTACATGATTCAAAATAAAATCTCCGTAAAGGATGAGATGTTACCAACAAAAGTAGTTCTTGCAAAAAGAATAATTAAAAGCGGAGTGCGTGTGAATATAACCGTGGAACAAAAATATGTTAATAAAACACAAGTTTCTTCTGCGACACTTCAAATATTTCAGAATGTCTTGATCCCAAAATTACAACACAATACTTTTTTGTTCCTCAGTAATTTGATCTCGCAAATGCAACACGCTAAATCTATGCCTTTACAAATGATGCAAAATGAACCTTTGTTACCGTTAAGTCAATTTGCGCAGGTTATTAATGATAATCATAATTTAATTTCACAATATGTCAAAAGTTTGTTTTTCAAAACAAAAACAAGCAATATAGATGAATTTAATAAGTTAAAAAGATATTTTCTTGATGCATTACCCGAATTTAGTGATATAGAAATCGAATATGACCCAGATATAGCACAATTAAATGTTTTTCAAAAAATTACAGGCTTGAATAAGAAAGTACCATTAACAAATGAAGGTCTGGGAATCCAAGAATATTTTAATATTTTATTAATACTTCATTATTTCAATGATTCAATTATTGTGCAAGATGAATCATTTATTCATATGCATAAATTTTTATTAACTAATTTGCTTGTGTCATTAGGTGATTCGGATTATCAAATGATTACAACTAGCCATATTGGAGATTTGATAAAGTCATTGAGTTCAAATAATATAATAATATGCGAGAAGGATGGATTCATTGGTTCAACAAAAAACTTGTCAGAGGCGGATGATATTATTAAGGTATTGACAGATCTTGGATATGAAAATGAAGAAGACATAAAAAACATAAAAAATATCCTTTCAGATATTGCCAACGAGGAAACTAAATAGATGTCTTATTCTTTTTACGGTATGAAAGATAAAATTCAACAAACATATAGAACACTTGAGAACGAAAGTCGAAGAAACGGAATATGGATTGACCCGAGTATGATACCAAATGATTACGTCTCAATAGCACATATTGTTAATAAAATAATTGAAAATGTTGCTTGCCTACGAATTCTCGAAATATTGCAAGCGAAATTATTCATAAAATGATACAAAAACGCTGCTTTAACAATCATAATCTAAAAATGTCTATAATGATAGGTTTTTTCTATTTAAACATGGAGGGCATAGTGCAGAGACCAACGATTGGTAATATTTCAAATTCTAGTTCATTTAGTGATATATTACAAGTAGTAATGACTTGGTAATAGGGAGGTACTTCGCCTAACAAACGGTAACTGCTCACCGCCTATTCGGCGGTCCGGGCTCCAAAAAACCGCAGTCGGCTCAAGCGCCTTTGTGCGGTTTTTCTCCGCCACATTTTGCGGTTGCTGGTCTTGCTGCGCAAAGCCCTTCTACGAAACCGCAAAACGTCAGTTACCTGTAACGTTAGGCAAAATCCGCTTCGCGGCTTTTGCCTAACGGGCGGCACGTCGTAAACCAGCCGCCCGTTAGGCGAAATGTCAATACGAAGATATCAATTGACAAATTTGATTTTTTACTTTAATATTTTAAAATGGATACATTTATTGGTTATTCTACTCCTAAGTGGCAGCATACTTCTCGTCATGCTCCTGATAAATTTATTAAAACATTAAATAATTTTTATGAGAAGCATACAAATACAAAATTGGAAAGTTTAACATTAACATATAGACCAAGTCGATTGTCAGATCCTCAAGAATATGAACATTGGCTAGATTTAAGAAATTCTTCAATAAAACCCTGTCCTCAAGAAACTGATGAAGATGTAAATAAAAATTTAGAATTTATACAACAGCTTGATATCATTTCGGAGAGCCATAGAGATAAAATACCAGGATTTTATGAGGAGCATGAATATCAAATTAAAATATCATCTTTTGATAAATTATTTAATTTACTAAAAATTAAAAATAATTATTCATCACTTTTTTCAATCGCTGTAGAAAATAAATTTGATTTTAATAATTATGATTACTCTGAAATGGTAAAAAAATTATCATGGACTAACAATGGTGCAAATAGAATATGGATGTTTATTTGTAGTGGAGTTGAATCTGATTATCAATTAAACAAAAAAATTGCTACTTCAGTTAAATTAACTTTGTTTTTTCCGCAATATACAGAGAATGAATTGACATTTTTAAGAAGTATGCAAGATGACTTAAAAATAAAATTTTCTTCAAATGGTTTTTCCAAATATTATATAACAGATAAAGGAAAGATGAAATCAAAAAAAGAAAAAATCATATTATAAACACTTCGCATAACAAACGGTAACTGCTCACCGCCTATTCGGCGGTTCGGGCTCCAAAAAACCGCAGTTGGGCTGTGCCTTTTTGTGCGGTTTTTCTCCACTACAGTTTGCGGTTGCTGGTCTTTGCTTCGCAAAGCCCTTCTACGCAACCGCAAAACGTCAGTTGCCTAACGGGCGGCGGGCAAGCCCGCAGTCAGGCTCGCCGCTACGCGGACTTCGCCTAACTGCGGGTTTACGACATGCCGCCCGTTATGTGCAAGTTTTGCCAACTTCTTGACAAAGAAAATGGAATATGTTAAAATAAAATAATGAACAAATATATCAATGTAAACAGAATTGAGTTTGTAATCACAAATAATTGCAGTGGAAAATGTAGACATTGTTCGGCTGTATTATCATCTAAAAATGAGGCTCTAAATGCAGGAATTGCGAAAAATGTAATTATTGACTTATGTAGGAATTATTCAATAGATTCAATAATGACATTTGGTGGAGAACCTCTATTATATGCTGAAACTGTTTGTCTAATACATAAAACCGCATATGAAAATAATATAAAAGACAGGGCTCTTATTACAAACGGATATTTTTCAAAAAATATCGATATAATTAACGAAACAGCTAAAAAATTATATGAATCGAATATCACAAATATATTGTTATCAGTAGACGCTTTTCATCAAGAAAGTATTCCATTAGATCCTGTAATGCAATTCGGAAAAGCTTTGTTGAAAAATGATTTTAATGGATTAAACACTCATCCAGCGTGGGTTATAAATAAAGATAATGATAACATATATAACAGGAAAACTGTAGAATTATTGAACGCCTTCATTGAAATGGGTATAGAGCCATCTGATGGGAATAATATTTCTCCCAAAGGTAATGCGGTTGAATATTTAAAGGAATATTTCCGAAAACCAAAAATTGAAGAACTTTTTCTTCCTTGTGGTTCAATGCCATATACTGGATCATTGGATGAAATTACTACAATAAGTGTTAATCCGAATGGAAATATAGAAGAATGTTTATTTTTATTGGGTAATGTATATAAAGAAAATATCCTAAAAATTATTAAAAAATATAATCCTTATGAAAATGTATATTCAAGGATGCTTATTGAAGGTGGAGTTAAAAAATTATATGATTTTGCATTAAAACAAGGAGTGAAAATTGATACAGAAGATTGTTATTCACCTTGTATGTTATGCAAAAAGATAATGGATAATATTGAAAAAGGCAAAACCAGCACATAACAAACGGTAACTGCTTCGCCGCCTTATGGCGGCTCGGGTTCCGCAAAACCGCAGTCGGGCTTACGCCCTTTGTGCGGTTTCGCTCCACCACATTTTGCGGTTGCTGGTCTTGCTACGCAAGCCCTTATTTGCAACCGCAAAACGTCAGTTACCTAGAACGTTAAACGACATTTGGGCAGGTGTGACTGGATGGGTGTTGAATAATGATTGACATTATCTTATTAATATGGTAATATAAAAATCTATGAAAGTTAAAGATCATTATAATGCTGATTGTGCAAAGATTTTATCGCAAAAAATTAAGACAGTTTTCCCAGAATTTAAGGAAAAGCAGTTTATAAATTATGTGGATAAAAATGTTTTGGAAAAGGAATTTAGTGAAAGAATGGACGTTTTTGTAAATGGTTTTGAACAATATTTGCCAAATGCTTATGAACAGAATATAGTAATTTTTGAAAAAATACTTGGAGAAGAACTTAAACAAGAAACAGGAATGTTTAGTGAAGGTTGGTGGTTATGGCCTATTGGTCGCTATGTGGAAAAACATGGCGTTGAAAATTTAAAAGTTTCACTTGCCTTTATTAAGGAATTGACAAAAAGGTTTACTGGAGAATATGCAATTAGGCCTTTATTGGCTAATAAACCTAAAGAAACAATTAAGGAAATTATTAAATGGAGTAAAGATAAAAATGTTCATGTAAGACGCCTTGCAAGTGAAGGTGTTAGAATTAGTTTGCCATGGTCGAAAAAATTGTATGCAGCACTTGATGATTTTGAGAACTATAAAACTATTTTGACCAATTTAAAAAATGATACTTCAAAATTTGTTCAAAAAAGTGTAGGAAACAATCTAAATGACCTGTATAAAGAATTTCCGGAAAAGGCAAATGAAATAATAAAGGAATGGAATGAAGATAAACCCACAAAAGAGACACTGTGGATAATAAACCATGGATTAAGAAGCACAAGGGAAAAATAAATACTGTTAATGGAATAGCCCAAACGTCGTTTAACAGACGGTAACTGCTTCGCCGCCTTTCGGCGGCTCGGGTTCCGCAAAACCGCAGTCGGCACTTCGTGCCTTTGTGTGGTTTCGCTCCGCCACATTTTGCGGTTGCTGGTCTTGCTGCGCAAGCCCTTATCCAGACTGGCAAAACGTCAGTTACCTGTAACGTTAGGCAAAATTCGCCTCGCGGCTTTTGCCTAACGGGCGGCGGGCAGGCCCGCAGTCATGCTCGCCGCTACGCGGACTTTGCCTAACTGCGGGTTTACGACATGCCGCCCGTTAAACGCCATATGCCAAAATGTTGTACGGCAATCATGAGAAATAATTGAAGATAAAAAAAACAGTCCATCTTAAAGAAACACCGAGAAAATGGTATAACCTTTTGACACTAGACCGACGGTCAGTCTGTTGTATTTCAAGGAGTTATTATGAAACTTGAAAAATACAGACACCCGTTTATTTTCTTCGGATTTGCAATTGGAATACCTTGGGTACTATGGACAATTGTAGGCAGAATTTCCCATTCGCCATTATGGGAAGAGCAAAATTGGCTGCTTTTTGGAAGCGTTTTGGGGCTGCTTGCCCCCTATGGTAACAGCCATGGTTTTAATCCTGCCGGATAAAGAAATGCGCAATGAGCTGAAAAATGCTACTTTCAGTTTCAAAGGGGTACATTGGAGTTGGCTTGTTTATACCTTTACTTTTCCTTTTGCGGTTGTTCTTTTATCACAGGCAATTTCATTGCTTTTCGGGCACAGTACAGAGCAGTTCAAAATTGTTGACGAATTCTCATTCTCTGCCGGAATTTTCCCTGTATGGCTTCTGCTTGTAATCGTTCCGATAATTGAGGAGTTTGGCTGGCGTACCTATGGCACTCATTGCATCAGAAGAAGTTTTAACCTTTTTACCACCAGCATTATTTTTGGTGTTCTCTGGGCTATTTGGCACATGCCTCTGTCGCTTATTAACGGATATTACCACAGTAATCTGGTGGAAACAGGAACAATTTATGCGGTTAACTATACGGTCAGCCTTATTCCGTATTTGATTATTGACGGATGGGTCTATTACAAAAGCAAACGGAATATGTTTATTCAGCTTGCCACTCATTTTACATGGAATGTCTCTATGGAAATGTTCCATACACACCCTGACAGTAAAATAATCAGCACTGTCCTTCTTCTTGCCTTTTGTGCTGTTATTCTCATAAAAGACCGCAAATTCTTTTTTGACAAAAATTTCGATCTGGAGAGCATAAAGTGAAAGTCATTATTTTTGCATCACTTTGTTTAATAGCAACAGCCAATAGTTTTGCATTGGAGACGGATGTACAAACATCTCAAAATGAAGATTCTTCATCATTTTTTCTTCTGCCCTTTGGATATGATATTCTGAGGTTAGGTGATCAGAACATCCATCTTCCTGCAATTGGCGGAGGGTATATGTCAGGTGAACGGAATATACCGTTTGATGAAGTCGAACACCGTATATTTGGCATCGCAATGTATCGCCCGATACTATTTTCTGAAGCGCCATTGTCAGATGGACAAGTTGATACATCAAATTGATTTTTTGGCTGATTGGCGTATAAAGCGGCATCAGCTATTGCTGATTTTTAAGTCCGCCGCCGACAAACCTGTCTTCGGTGGTTTAAATACCTTTCAGGCAGGGATGGGATGGGGTTATGAAGTTATACGAAAACAGCACGTTTCATTGATTTTGGGTGCTGCCTTGGGCGTTAGCGACTTCGGGATTCCATCGCCGGTGCTGCCGTTACCGCTTGTTCGTTTCGGCATTGACACAGAGTGGTTTACCTCGTCTCTTGATTTTCTTACAGGCCCCAATCTGGAATTTACCATAGCGCCTAACGGCAGAATCCGCCTAACTGGGGATATGCGGATGGATCATTATCGGAACATTAATGACCTTATATGTGAATTCATACTCTGGTATCGTTTGTTCGATGCAGAACACCGATATGGAGATATTGCGGGTATTGGATTGGGTTTCAAAAATGATTCTGTGGACTTTTTTCTGTCCGATGACTCCATATCGTTTGAATTGCAACATTCCTCTGTTTTTGCGGCTGCCGATCTTTCGCTTTTAAGAATGGAAGCCGGTTGGATTTTTGAAAGCCGTTATCTTATAGATGGGATAAAAACAGGCAGTCCAGGTAGAGGTTTTTATCTTTCGATTCAGGGTATTCTTCCTATTGCAAAAAGGTGATATAATGCAACCACCGTGAGAATTGTTAAAAAGCTGGAAATTCGTAAAAACGAAATTCTTGACGCTGCTGAAAAACTTTTTACCGCAAAAGGATTTGAAAGGGCAACGGTTAACGATATTCTTGACGAGTTGGGCATCGCCAAAGGCACTTTTTATCACTACTTTACGTCAAAAGAGGATGCATTGGATGCCATTGTATCACGGCGTATTGAAAGCGGTCTTGAAAAGGCTCGCTTGATTGCGGCCAGTTGCGATTTAGGGGTTCATGAAAAGATGCTTGCGGTTATTATGGCTCAAAAACCGGAGAATCAGGTGCAGGAGGAATTTACTTCCGTACTTCATGAACAGGAGAATGCGCTGCTTCACCAAAAAATATTAGTGCAATGCGTATTGGGTCTTTCCCCAATATTACAGGGTATTGCAGAGGAAGGAATCGAAAATGGTTCATTTTCTACTTTGTTCCCTAAAGAAAGCATTGAAATTCTTCTTACATCTGCGCTTGTGCTTTTTGATGACGGCTACTTCAAATGGGAACCAGAAGAAATGGCGGTGAAGATTCCTGCTTTTCTTTGTGCCATGGAAAGAATTCTTGGGGCAAAAGCAAACAGTTTTGCAGATTTTGTACAGGCATTTTCGACATAATATGATCGCATAATGTGCCATGCAAAAGGGCATACGGCGTTTAACAAACGGTAACTGCTCAGCGCCTATGGGCGGTTCGGGCTACGCAAAACCGCAGTCGGGCTTGCGCCCTTTGTGCGGTTTTTCTCCGCCACATTTTGCGGCTGCTGGTCTTGCTACGCAAGCCCTTCTACGCAGCCGCAAAACGTCAGTTACCTTGAACGGTGGACGCAAACCAGTGACGGCGATGGGCCTTGGCTTAGCTCCCCCCTGGAAGCCTCTCGTCAAAAACCCACGTTTCTCCGTTGAAGGTGTAGGTACCCGCCCTTTTGCCATTTTCGCGATAAAAATCATCAAAGCCGCTCGGGAAGGCCGGCGAGTCGGGCTCTCTAATGGAACCAAGTTCGACGCCTTCGCCGATGGTTATTTCAGCAAGGGGATTGCCGGCGAAAGCATCCGTGTGGATTTCGCGGATGCTGTCCGGCAGGGCAACCCTCTCGAGTTTGTTGCCGTAAAAAGCCCTTGCGGGGATGAAACCAATGCCGTCGCGTATGTCAAGCCTGTAAATATGATTGTACGCAAAGGCGCCGATTATCATGGTGCGGACGCCGCCGGGTATGACCACCTCGCGGAGTTGGTTGGACGCAAATGCATAGAAGCCAATAATTTCCACGGTCTCGGGAATGCATATTTCGGTCAGTCTGTTAAGCGCAAACGCGACAGCCCCTACCATCCAAAGGTTATGCGGAAGGGTTACTCTTTCAATGCCGCTGTCGCGTAAGCCGTAGGTGTGGTTGGTAAAAAATTGACCTACCGCAACAACGGGAAAGCCGTCGATGTATGGAGGTATTTCAACGTGCGCGCCGTCTCCGCGATATGCAAAAATATATATGTGGCCCTTGCTCACCACCTCGGCACCATGCATGCGCGTCACTTGCGCGATGCGAAAATCCCCGTAGTCCCGTTCCGGGGTGGCCGTCCACTCTCCGGTTGGCGGCCGCGGCGGTTGCGGATGCACTGTAATTATATTTGACGGAGGCCCTTGCGTCGGCTGCTCGCACGCCGCAAGCAATGCCATCGCCAGCGTCGCGAGCAGGGCGCATGGGACGCCCGATAGGAGCCTTGAGCCAGCGGCGCGGGAACCCTTTTTTAGTCGCATGTGGCCACCTCCAAAAAGCACCTGGCATTGCTGCCCACTTAAAATTGTACACCATGGCGCGGCGGTTGTAAATACGAAAATTCGGAAAATGCCCGCAAAACGCTTGATTTCGCGCTGGATTGTGATACGATTTGGCAACTGGAGAGTTTTAAAAGAAGCAGGCGTGTAGGGCTAGCGCTGGGGTTTAGGCATATGGCCTTCGTTTTGCCGATGAGCTTGAGTCAGAGGCGTTCCGGATAAGGATGAGAGCATGAAAATCTTTTTGCTTTTTGCCATGCTTGCCGCGGCGTCTTTTTTAGGCTGCGATTGGCAGCTAGATCGACAGCCGGAATCCGGCAATGTTTACGCGCGGGACGGCATGACTTTCACTTATCGGATCAGCGAAGATTCGTACTTGATCATTACCGGCTACAGCGGGAGGCCCGACGTAATTATACCGGCAAGCATAAGAGAAAGGCCCGTTATCGAGATTGGCGAAAGCGCGTTTCGGAACAGGCGGCTTGTCAGCGTTTATATTCCCTATGGCGTTGTTTACATTGGCGAATCCGCATTTCGGCAAAATGGGCTTGAAAATGTTTGCATGCCAGATAGCGTCAAGGTCATCGGTTATAGGGCATTTTCTAACAATGCGCTTGAAGACGTGCATATTCCCGGCAGCGTTGTTTGCATTGGCAGGGGCGCATTTTACCGTAACCGTCTTGTATGTGTTGCCATCCCTGATGGCGTGGACTGCATTAGTGCATTAGCGTTTGCGTACAACATGATTGAGAATGTTTGCATTCCCGCTGGCGTTATTTCCATTGGCGCGTCCGCGTTTTTCCGCAACCAACTTAAGGAGATTTGCATTCCCGACAGCGTTGCTTACATTGGCGAAATGGCGTTTTTTGACAACCAGCTTGAGGGAATTTACATACCAAATAGCGTCGAGGTCATTGGCGCCGGCGCCTTTATGTCCAACCAGCTTGAAAGCGCGCGCATCCCCGACAGCCTCGCCGTCATTGATCAAGGCGTGTTTGCATTTAACCGGCTTGAAAGCATTGACATTCCCGATAGCGTTGCCATCATTGCCTCGCAGGCTTTTGAAGGCAATCAGCTTACCAGCATTGCCATTGGCGAAGGCGTTTGTTTTTTCATTGCGCCTGGGAACCCTCGTCCTCCATTTCGCAACGGCTTCGAGGAGGCCTACGAAGTCCGCGGCAGGCGCGCAGGCACGTACACGCGCTCCTGCGCCGAAAGCGCGGTTTGGGACTTTGCGCCGCCTAATGCAATGCTCCCTGAAAGCATTCTTTAACAAAAGTCGTTGAAAGGTCGCCGGCCTTTCCGCGCCGCACTTCGCCGGCCAGAGCCTGAATCGAGGTCTGGCCCGGCGCTTTGGGCATTTTGCCCGCTGCCGCGCGCATGGCGTTTTCAGCAAAAGCAGAGTATAATGCCTTGCTGGAAGCGAGCTGCTGGGTAAAAAGCGTTTTTTCCGAACCTTGCCCCCATCGCCCGTGTCAGCATATCGTAGCCAGTGGTCTGCATATTTTTGCAAGGGGAAAGCCCCTAGCCGGCGGGAAACGCGCCAAAGGAGTTGCCGTGAACAGGATCGCTATTTTCACGTTGGCGGCGTTCGCGGCGTTTTCGCTCGCCGCGACCTCGTGCCAAAGGGACGATAACGCGCCAGCGCCCGCCGACCGATCCGTCGCCACCGAACCGCGCGCCGAGGGCAAAAGCGGCGAAGACCTGGGCTTTGCGGGGCTCGTTCCGACACTGCCCGAAAGCCAAACGCAGGCGGCGGATGGCCCCGGCAGGTTTGCCGGCGCGTCTTCGGCGGAAAACCCCGGCAGGTTTGCGGGTACGTTCGAGTTTTGCCGGCACGAGATTGCCAGCATCCGCAGCATGGAAAACCCCCTGAGCGCTCAGGCCATGGCGGGCAACAGAATCGTAGTGGCGCCGGGCGGGGGCGGACGCTTGCGCTTTTCCCATATCGGCGCGCTGATGGCCGATGAAGGCTGGGAGGCCTTTCGCGGCGCAGGCAGCGCTGGCTGGCCTTCTAGCCTTGTCGCGTGGCTGACTTCGGACGGCTTCAGTTTTTCCATCGGCGCCGGCTCAAAGGAAATCATGAACACGGGCGGGCACGCCAATGGCCTCGCCGGCTTATTTTCCATGCGCCTGTGGTACGAGGACGAGGACACGATAATTTACGAGGAATCGCGATGGCGCGGCCTTCTTTGGGACGACGACGCCGAGCCGATCGAGTATCGCCAGATAACCTTCAGGTTCGTCTACAGAAGAATCCCCGCCGAGCCGGCCCCTCCCGCAATGCCGAGGGAAGGCTCGGCTCCCGCCATTCCGGCAACCGTCTGCGCGTTCTCTCACTCGGCGAACACCCGATCAAGCGCGACGGCGAAATCTGGGAAAATGCCGGCGGGAACCGCGTCGGGCTTTTCATAAGCCTTGACAAGAATTTCGCCGTCCTGGAAGCAGTAGACCGTGACCCTGCTGTTCTTGGGATCCACGACCCAGTATTCCCGCACGCCCGCGTCATGGTACAGGCAGCGCTTTTCCTCCATTTCGATGGCGGTGTTCGATGGGGACAAAATATCGATCGCCAGGTCGGGGGCGCCTCTTATGCCTTCGTCCCCAATCTTGCTTTTGTCGCAGACAACAATGATGTCAGGCTGGACTACAGTGTCGTCGCTTTCGTCTTCCTCGTAAAAAAGCCGGACGTCGCAAGGGGCGGAAAACGCCCGGCAGGGCTTTCCCTGCAAATAGCCATACAGCTGGAAAAATATTTCCCCCGAAACAGCCTGGTGCCTGGTGCTTGGACTAGCCATGGCGAAGGCTTCGCCGCGGATAAGCTCGTAGCGCTCGCCCTCTTTGAGCTCCCATTCTTTGTAGTCCGCGTAGGTGAAGCGTCGCTCCAGTTTTGTTTTTGCCAATGCGCCCATGGTTCGCTCCTTCGGCAAGTATAGCGCGGTCGAAGCGCAAAAACAATTGCCGTCCGTACTCACTGCCTATGGAACCGCTGATTGATTAAAGCGGAAATCAGCGGTTCCTGCGGACTTGCAGTCCGATTCGGCTGCATGGCGCAGGCGGGCTTTCAGCCTGCGCGTCCTCTCACTCGGCGAACACCTGATCAAGCACGACGGCGAAATCGGGGAAAATGCCGGCGGGAACCGCGTCGGGCTTTTCATAAGCCTTGACAAAAATTTCGCCGTCCTGGAAGCAGTAGACCGTGACCCTGCTGTTCTTGGGATCCACGACCCAGTATTCCCGCACGCCCGCGTCATGGTACAGACAGCGCTTTTCTTCCATTTCGATGGCGGTGTTCGATGGGGACAAAATCTCGATCGCCAGGTCGGGGGCGCCTCTTATGCCTTCGTCCCCAATCTTGCTTTTGTCGCAGACGACAATGATGTCCGGCTGGACTACAGTGTCGTCGCTTTCGTCTTCCTCGTAGAAAAGCCGGACGTCGCAAGGGGCGGAAAACGCCCGGCAGGGCTTTCCCCGCAAGTAGCCATATAGCTGACCGGCTATTTCCCAAGAAACAGCCTGGCGCCTGGTGCTTGGGCTAGCCATGGCGAAGGCTTCGCCGCGGATAAGCTCGTAGCGCTCGCCCTCTTTGAGCTCCCACTCTTTGTAGTCCGCATAGGTGAAGCGTCGCTCCGGTTCTGTTTTTGCCAATGCGCCCATGGTTCGCTCCTTTGGGAACCGCTGATTAAAGCGGAATTCAGCGGTTCCCGCGGACTTGCAGTCCGATGCGTCTGCATGGCGCAGACGCAGTTAAGTAGCACTGATTTCGG
>Ga0209755_10004347_pt1 | contig 16833 bp, 21 predicted proteins | sample TergutCo191P1_FD_187301 | JGI IMG/M metagenome (GOLD analysis project Ga0209755, IMG submission 187301) | Cornitermes sp. P1 segment gut microbial communities from Petit-Saut dam, French Guiana - Co191P1 (SPAdes) (version 2) | ecosystem: Host-associated > Arthropoda: Insects > Digestive system... | reverse complement strand
TGAGGGTAACAGCAAAGATTATTACTGATGCAATAATCTGCCCTTATAAACTGGCATTGTTCATTCATTCACCTCCAGTATGAACGCATAAAATACGCCCCCCGAAGATGGGGAGCGTTGCTTGCTAAATTTATAATATATAGCTGAAATAGTGATATATACGGTGATTATGAACATATTTGCCCGTTATTAAGCATCTCTATTTTGGCTGGACACTTTTTTACATATATTGAATTGTGAAAATAGTTACACATGGTTATCATAAATTGGAAATCCATCTATTGACAATAGGAAATAAGGTGCTATAATCTTATTAGCACTCGACGATAATGAGTGCTAATAATCCAAGAAGGGGATATTTAATGAAAAATTATCAAGTCAAAGTCTTAGGGACAACAGGTTATACTGGCAAAAGAAATGGTCAATATGGGGATTGCTTTATTCTCTATAACGAAGCAAAGAAGAAAATTGTTGTATACGATTGCGGCTCAGAGCAACACGCCGAAAAGGTTATTGAACTGATGAACTCAAAAGGGATTACTAAAACCGATATAATCCTTTCTCACAATGACCTTGACCACTTCGAGGGGATTCCCAAACTCATTGAAGAAAAGAAGGTTGGGAAAATATTCACAACACTGCTGCTGAAATATGTTGATGACATTCTTGAAAAATTAGACGATGACAGGCGCACTCGTGAAGCAACCAAAAAGCGTATTCTTGAATTGTACGACAACATCGCTACATTATCGGGGTGTGATTTGAAGGATATTTACGAAGATAGCGATGAGTTGCCGGATGGTCTTTCTTGCATAGGTCCCGATTTCGATACTATGATTACTGCCGTTTCCAAAGCAGTCAAAAAAGACGATACTTCGGTGACTATAGACAATGAAACTGTCGTCAATTCAACCAGTTTGCAAATTTCTGTTCCGGTACAAGGTGGCAAGAAACTTTTGCTTTTGGGTGATACCTCTGTTTCAAATGTTACTTGTAGCTTGAAAGAATATCGTTATGTTCATCTTCCTCATCATGGCAAATTAGCAAGTGCTGAGGCTATATTTGATAAAATTGACACTGAAGATGACGGTAATTCAGGAATCCACACATATATCGTTTCAGATAATACCGGAACGACAAATGGCGGTTCTGATGACCTTATGAAATCTACACTTCTAATCAAGGGTAAAAATATACGAAACACCAAAACAGCTGGCACTATCCCTCTCGGCGTAACTGTTCATGTGAATGTCGACAGTGCAAGAGAACAATATGGTCTATGCTTTGGTTCGTGAGCAATGAAGTTGATACGGCTGATACCATTAAAGAGCGTAGGAAGTTTTACACCGAACTAACCGGAATTGAATTGTCACCCATTGTTAAAAACGAGAAGTTTTACACATTTAATGATGGGCGAAACGACAATCGTTGCATGATTATCGGTCATACCGATACTGCTTATGATGCCATTGATATGCTAAGAGCGAAAAGTGCAAAGAAATACAAGTTTTATATTTGCGTTTGCATTATGCACCCAAAGTCATTCTTTGGACGATGCAAGTTTATCAATGGCGATGAAATTTATCTGTCGGAACAAGAGGTTACGATTGTTGAGGGGTATCCTATTCTTGCTTGTGAGTTTATGGGCGATGTTGAGCTAGGATTTAAGGCAACATGGCCTGAATTATCCATGTACGGCTCTAAACTGAAGGGGTTTCACAGCAAACTCGACAAAGGATTTATGAGCATGGGCAAATTACCTATAAAAAGGTAGTTTATTCAAGCAACGGCTCGCTGTAACAACGATATGTGCAATCAGCTACTTCGTAACCGTGGCGAATTAATAGGTCGATGTCTTTTGCACACGGTTTCTTGAGTTCTGTAGGATATTCTCTTGCTCGTTGTGCTTTTGCTTCGGGCATACATTGTTCCACGAGATTTTTGCGTAGACTATCGGAACATTTGCTCTTGACAGCAATATAATCAGCCGTATTCCCGATTTTCAGAAACATACCCTTTTTTGTGGTTTCTATGAAATTCATCACAATTTGTGTCCGCAGGGACGACACTTGGTCAGCAGCAATTTCGACGATTCGTTGCAAGTTTTTATCGTGTCTTATTTTTTGGCGAACCAACTCACCGAGAGGCTTTGAAGCATTGCTAACTATTATATACTCCAATCCATCACTTGGCTTTCCTTTTTTGTGTCTAAAAATGGACTCCAAGCCGAGATTATCATAAACGCCACCATCCCAAAGATGTATTCTTTTCAACTTAGGTAGCGTCCACGATTTGTTCTTGCTATCCCAAGATTCCCATTTGTAATCACTCATTTTTATTGCATAAGGCCCAATTAAAATTGGAAACCCTGCGGATGCCGCCATTATCTCGGAAATTGGGATATTTGGCTTCTTTACATACCCCAACGTATAGTCGCCCATTTCGTTTTTGCAAAACCGGAAGCGTTTACCGGTTTCGAACGTAGTGCAGTTAATATACCACATTACTTCTCCTGACAGCTGTTGCAAGTTTCCACGAACAGCCCATTTGCGTTCAAGAACGTTAGCAAGTATGTTGTTTGCGTTCCGATTCCACGGCGGTTTCAACAAATCAAGAATAGTCGATGATTGAATGTCGGCTTGCATGGAATTTTTTATTAACGGGAATGTTTTGGAAAGAAATATTTCACTTGTCGGCCATTCAAGGTTATTGTGTGAATAAATCATGCCTACACAAAGACTTGCGCCTGACACCGTGGATATTTTCTTAACTTCTTCAAAAAGGTTTTGCTTTGCTAACCATTTGAATAAACCAAGATGAAAAAGCATGGCGCGTATTCCACCGCCAGACAGTGCAATTCCGATATTTTCAGGTTTCACGGCTAACACCTCATATTTCATTAACGTAACTTTTAGGGGTTTTATAGCACTTTCCTCATTTGGTCATTTGTATCAAATTCACTTTGGAAAGCACGGGCAAGAATAGCTTTTCATAAGGCTCGGCGATAGAAAAGAAAAATTGCTCATGGATTTATCCCCTCCAAAGTTTCGTCTTTGTCTCATTCAACTTCCATGATGTCTGACGTGTCGCATTATAACGACTCTACCTTCAATGTTAATTTTACTTCTTCCAAGATGTGACTGCAATATAAATTTTCAGATGTTCTTTGCAAATTCATAAAAATATTTTACCCTGAACGTAAAAAGTGCTTCTGAGCTGGTCATTATAAACATGCGCACTTATACATCGACGTTTATATCCGTATTATTTTCCTTTTAACAAACGAAGGCATTTGCCATTTACTCGCAAACGCCTATGTAATCGCAACATATAACCCGATACTTCCGTTGCGGTAAGTTTTTGGATAGCCTATATGATTTTTTGATTCTTTGTTACGGGTGTTGCGTAGGCATTTTTACGCACCATACTGCTGACCGTACTCTTTTCATTGTTTAGCTGTGCCAAATATACCAGACATTCACCCAGCGTCATTGAAAATTCAGGGACAACGGTTGTGGCGTTGGATAAATTCAATAGTCGTTTTAGCTTCCGTATTTCCGCATCCAGCGCACTAATTTTATCTCTGGTTTCTGCGAAGGAATAACCATAATCGAATCTGTCTTTTTCATTCTGGTATGTGACTTGATGGGAACGCAATTCTTCCATCATTACGTCACTCTTGTTTTGTTCAAGCAACTTAACTTTTTTCATAATTTCTGCATTGCACATTTGCATAAACTCAACCTCCGTTTTCTTTTGGTTTATCCGTTTTTGCGGGTATATACAGGAAATTATTAAACTACATCATATCCACAAGCACGAATATCTTCTTTGGTGTAACCCATTTCAAACACAGCTTGTTGCGCTCTCTTTGGGTCGTCGCCAAACATGGTGTAAATGGTTTTGATGGTTTTAGAAACTTGGACTTCCATTTCTTTGCGAATTTCTTTTGCCGTGATTGCGGCATCTGTAAGCGCCTTTGTTGCAATTTCAATATTGTTTTCAACTTCTTGTAATGTGACAGGATTTGAATTTGTCATGACAATTACCTCCAATGGGGTTAGTTTTTTTAGGATTTTGCAATAGCAGTAAAGCTAAATTTTCTTTCCTTGTGAACTGTATATTAAACCTTTATAAATCAAGGGATAATGTAATGTCATTAAAGCCGGGTTTGCTTCTTCAAAATGGAACATAGAAAAGTCGGGGTTTTATCAGCCTCGACTTTTCCGTTATTTTTACTGTCATATGTTTAGGCAAATATCCACGCCTAGATGAATCTATCCGCTTCAACACTAATAGCATAATCTTTACAAGTGCTACCCCCATTAGATGCGGCTTGCACAGGATGTTGGTTTCTAAGGCATTTTCCGTATACACCATCTTTAAACGCAACTGTGCCATTGGTATTGCCCTTCCTTAATTGTGCATCGCCTTCCCAGCGTTTACAATATGCACATCTTTTAACTTTTTTCGGGTCAAACATGTAATTTTCCTCCTGATACTAAGATATTTGATAGGTGATATATAAATCAACCTTCATAGCCTTTGGGATATTTAATATCCATCAAAGGTCTGTCGCCCTTCGGTATTGGCGTAGCCATTATCACCTTGATTACGGCTTGTAGCCCTTCCCGTAAGTTCTGTAGATGTTCCAATGAATGGGGAACAACGTATTTGTTAGAACCGCTTTTTAGGACTTCAATATACCAGTCAATTTTTTCGAGCTTACCATACGCATAAGACGAAATCATCTGTTTATCGTTAGTGTCTTTGATGGCTTCGCCCTCGATTTGGATATACGATAACAAGTTAGCTGGAAACTTTTTTAACTTTTTTGGTCTGCCAAACATAAGTGTCACCCCTAATTGTTATTTATTTGCTCGCGGTTTTACGGTGGTTTCGTTTGGATTATGAATTGTATTGTAGCTTAAACAGATGATTCTTTAGTTATTTTCTTACTCATCTTTGTAGCACCAGAGTGTCCCTGCCACATAGCTTTATCAAACCATCGCCTTGCTATGTGTATATTTTTATTAAAGCCAATCCCATTGTAGTAGCGCATTCCAAGCTTATATTGTGCATCGGCATCACCTTTTTTTGCCTTGCGAAAACATTCAGCAACTTCTTCATCAATCTCGTTGATATTGTCCCAAGGTTGTAACATTGCAAGGTTTTCTTTTGCACTATAGTCACCTTGCTCCACCGCTTTGCGATACCATTTAACAGCTTCTGCTTCGTTCTCGTCGATGCCATCCCCATTTGCGTAGCATCCTCCAAGCATATTTTGTGCCTTGGCGTGACCTTGTTCTGCTGCTTTACGATACCATTTAACAGCTTCTTCTCTATTTGTATCAACGCCACGCCCCCAGTAGTAGCAATCCCCGAGTTCATGTTGTACTTTAGCATAGCCTTGCTCCGCTGCTTCATGAAACAATCTAAAAGCCTCATCATTGTTCTTACTAACGCCACGCCCATTACGGTAGCAGTTCCCAAGTTCATACTGTGCCTCGACATGACCTTGTTCCGCTGCCTTGCGCCACCATTTGACAGGTTCAATATAGGTTTCGTCAGTGATTAGTCCACGGATATAACTGCGTCCAAACTTATACTGCGCATCGGCATGACCTTGTTCCGCCGCCTTGCGATACCACTTAACAGCTTCTGTCCTGTTCTCGGTAACGCCATCCCCCTGAGCGTAACACATCCCAAGCCAATATTGTGCTTCAGCATAACCATGTTCTGCCGATTTACGATACCATTTGAAAGCTTCATCTTTGTTCTCGTTAGCAACAACGCCATTGTAATAAGCATTCCCAAGCTCATACTGTGCCTCGACATGACCTTGTTCCGCTGCCTTGTGCCACCATTTTAGAGCTTCACCATCGTTCTCTTGAACACCATAGCCCCCATCGTAGTAGCACTTTCCAAGCCAATATTGTGCTTCAGCATGACCTCGTTCCGCAACTATACGCCATAATTCGGCGGCTTTTTGAGTCGCCTTAGCTTGAGCTACGATATAGTCTAAGTCAAATTCAATACCGTGAAAAACTACATCTTTTGCAGTAAAATTTTTAGGAATACTGACCGTGGGAGTATTCACACCTACATAGCGTACATTTCCCTTGTGGGATGAAATATTGAAATGTTCACCGCAAAGATAAATTACATTAACATCTTTGCCATGCAAACTATTCAATTCTTCCTGCGTAAATACAACATTATCTACCGCCGCAAGGATTGTATCATCAGCAGTAAAAGTTTTCAGTTTTGCTAGGCGTTCGTTTCTTTCCGATATATCTGACAAATCAACACCAACAGATTCATCCTCGGCGTATGTAGCACCAAGAATATCACAAAGAGATTCTTTGAAATCATCCGCAGAAGAATCCAAATCACTTATTTTTTTGGCTTCTTCTTCATAATAATAAACCATCAGCCAATCATACAAACGCCCGGTATCGTAATAACCAAGAACACTGGCTAGGTCAAAATTCTCTCTTAAATCTTCCAATGTCCTAACCTGTGACCCATTCGCCATTTTCAAAGGAAATTTTACTTTTACTGCCATTGCCTATCCCTCCGCATAAAATTATTAACTATACAACTTTTCTTTGGCGGATTGCGCCTGCTGGCTTAACAGACTTCCGACCTTCTGTTTAATTCCTTCCCACGTTGCTTTTGCCGTATTTCTGACAACATTGTATACATCATCAGCAAATTGTGGGCTTTCCATATGCTTAAACAGACCTTCGCCAAGCCAAGCTATTGCAGGCCCAACAAACGGGATAGCCGCCGCTTTCATTTTAAGTGACCCTGCTCCAAGACGACAAACCGCCGTTACACATGCTCTACCCGCTCTATCCAATGCTTCTGTTAGCGTGATTTTACCCATTACTGCATCAGCCAATGCTGCAGCACTTTCAACTGCCGTACACGCCATGTCACTTATAGAATTTACAGATGTGTCGGCGGGCAATATGTCCGTCAGACCCTTTTCTAACGCGCTTTTCATAGCCCCTGCAACCACGGCTTTAACTTCGCAAACTGCCGTATCTGCACCTGCTTGTAAGACCTGACCAACTATGTTTCCAACATCAACACTCTCGCCACTTTCTAAGTTGGCTTTGATAATATTTGAAGCTACTCCCAAGCCAGTCATAAGGGATTGCTTTCCGATATTAACTGCTGTATTTTTGATGCTGTACTCGTTCCATTCAACATTTTGCACATCAACAACATCAATAATATCTTCATTCATAAGCTGACTGTTTGATATGGTCAGATTATGGTCGAGTTGTTGAAGAACATTGCCAGCTTCATCAAGCGGCATATCGGCATAGGATTCCTGTAAATTGCTAACCAGCCATTCCTCTTTAGACTGCCCTGCATCAACAGCTTGGTTGAGTTGGTTAAGTGTCTGGTCGTAACTGCCAACAGCTTCGATAATCTCTTGACTTAACTTTTGGCTTGTTTCGGTTGTCATGTCGGACATTTCATGTTGTAACTTTTCAGCTAACCAAGCGGAAAAATCTACGCTTTTATCACGCTCGGCATATGAAGTTACAAAGTTTCCAACGACATTATTAAATTGACTATTATCATATTTCTCCACAATACACCTACCTCGAAGCCTTTTTGAATTTTGCGGCTTGATACGCCTCTCTCATTTCGTTAATTTTTTCCGGTTGTGTTTCCGATAAAGAGTGTGTTGCTTCAATGCGTGCCAGTACATCTTCCGTGGTCAAAGAATCCCGACTTTGAACAAATACGGCTTCGACACTTTCACTAACTACCCCTTCAATATCAGCCCCGGCATAATCCTTGGTGCGTGTTGCCAATATGCCAACATCTATATTAGGAAGGTCTTGCTTCCTACGTTTCTTTATATGGATTTCAAAGATTTTTTTACGTTCTTCTTCGTTGGGGAAGTCTACATAGAATATTTCATCAAAGCGTCCTTTGCGTAATAGTTCCGGGGGCAAGTCATTTATCTTGTTGGCAGTTGCTACAACAAATACAGGGCTTGTTTTTTCCTGCATCCATGTTAGGAACGTACCAAACAATCGGGTTGTTACTTCACTACCGCCACCACTTATCCCGGCGAAGGCTTTTTCCAGTTCGTCTACCCACAGAACACAGGGGGAAATGGCATTAGCCAATCGGATAGCTTTACGCATATTTTCCTCGGATTCACCTACATATCTTCCCATGAGCCGCCCCATGTCCAAACGCAACAGGGGTAAATCAAATAGTTTGCCTGCGGCTTTTGCCGTTAGGCTTTTTCCACACCCGGGCAGACCTGCTATAAGAACGCCCTTGGGAATTGCAACCCCGAACGCCTCGGCTTTCTTGATGTTCTTAAAAACTTTCTCTTTGTATTTCAGCCATTCTTTCAAATTTTCTAAACCGCCAATATCATCTATGCTCTCTTTGAGTAAGACCATTTCCAGAACGCCAGCCTTCATGATTACCTGTTGCTTTTGTTCGCTAATCAGTTTCAATGCTTTTGAGGTCAGTTCACCATCCATGTTATACGCAAGCCGTAGCAAATCATCTATCTCGGATTCTGATAAACCCTTAAAGGCGAGTGTCATATCATCCAGTAACCCCGCATGGACTGTGGAGATGTTGTTTGCTTCTATAAACTGATTTATGACACCGCTAATTTCCTTTTCATCGGGGAAGTCCAGTTCCAGTACCGTAACCAATTTTTCCAGAGCGGGAGGGATGTGTACCTCCGATGAAATAATGATTATGTTCGCATCAATGCCATTTCGGATTTTTCGAGCAACGCCCTTTAATAATGAAATAACGGGTGTGCTTGATTGTACACGCCCGTCATTAAGAAACTCGTCAGCATCTTTGATGACAAACAATTTACGGTCAAGTTCTTTCCCTGTTTTGAGGAATGACAAAGTAGCTTCAAGTGTCTGGTTAGGCATGAAGGAGGCTTTTGTACGAAAATCGACGAACCCATCGGAACCGTTCCACTCCAGCACTTTGCTTCTTATGACTTTTGCCGTTGATTCTATGAATGTGTCAGCTTTGGCTTCTTCAAAGGTGCGGATGTACAGTATCGGAAACCTAGCACCTATATAGCGTTCTAAATTATTTTTTACAGTCGGATAGTGCAACATTGTGAATCCCCCTTCATCTATGACAGGCATAAGGATATTATACTTGAAATAAACCTCACAGTAAAGACAAATCCACCTCTAAGATTATTATTCTGGGCGTAAATTACCTCTACAATATATACTGTGAGGTGGATTGTGGATTACACGCATTTAGGTGAAAGAATCAGGGAAGAACGACTAAAATTGAATTTGACACAGGCTCAAGTAGCTGAACACATAGATATTTCAGATGGGTACATGGGAGCCATAGAAAGGGGCGAGCGCAGTTTAGCACTCGACACCCTTATTAGGCTTGCCAATAGGCTAGGGGTAACGGTGGATTATCTTCTACAAGATTATGTTCCTTCCACAGATGAAAGTACCTTTAATCAGTTGAGACAGTTAATCGACAGCCGGAGCGACAAGTCCAAGCAGATGGCGGTTGCTATTCTGCGGAGTGTGTTCCTGCATTTGGATGATGATTGATATTTCGCAGATTTCTAACAAACTCAACATCCGAGATAAGCCTCTGTACTGCAAGATGTACAAGGCTTTCTTTTGTTGTTTCGTATTCGTTAGCGAGGATACACAGTTTGTCGTAGGTTATGGGGTCTAGTACGACTGATACTGACATGTCACACTGTTGCATAGGCATCTCCCTTGTTGGCGTAGTTACCAAGTGCGATTACCAGGGCTTTAGCTACTGGAACGACAACTATTACTAAACAAGCAAATACTTTTGATAGGATTGATAAAAATTTTGTCATCATAATCTCCTTTTTGCCCTGCTGGTTATGCGGGCATGATTTAATGGTATTGCTTCTTCGATTTCGATTCTTGGTCTGCACCATTGTTTTTTCTGGCTGAGAATTTTGATTCGCTGATTGTTGACATTTTGATTCTCTTCTCTTTGTTTGGTTTTTTTGACAGTGGAAGAGATTAAAACCTTTTTCATTGTTGATTTGGTTGCATGTATAGAATATATGTTCGAGCAATGCAAATATGCGATTGAGCGAATAAATGGAAAAAACCACCTCCGCCATAAGGCGGAAGTGGCTATATAAAATTGGGATAAGCAGACACAGCGGTACGCCTGTGTCTACTTACCTCTGCCATGTTCAAAAGGCATTGACTATGGATATTTATATTGAAATTAAAAACGGCTTTCCATATGGAAAGTCGTTTTTGTTAAGTTTATTTACTTCTCGTTCTTTTTTTCATTACATGTGGAGCTTCTCTAATATATTCATCTAAAAGACTTTCAAGGCTTTCGATTGTGGATTCTATACTTTCACGGATTTTTGCATTCTGCTCATCTGTGCTTTCTGTTATTTTAATCCTATTTAATGCTTTGATGCTTGAGTTCATCACTTTTATATGTTCCTTTGCGGAGGCATATGCAGTTGATGGTTTCTTTTTATTTTCAATAACTTGCTTTTTGGGTAGTAACGAACGCACCGAAACTTTTCCGAGTTTTAAGTTATGCTTTTCATCTTCTGATAACTTTTGAAGGTTATCTTCATTTGCTAAGTCCTCTGCTGCTGAAACGGATTTGTTAAGTATGGCAATCAGTAAATCTGCATCATCGTGATTACCACTGTTTCTCAAATTATCCACTGCTAATATTACGTTCTTTCCTCGATTGTAAGTCTTGCCTGATGATAGTCCTGCTTTCTTAGCCACAACGTCACGGGTAGAGCCTTTGGGGGCATCTTCTTTCGATGGATTTTCCGATGTGGTCAAATTGTCCGTATCGGTCTTATTTTGTTTTAAGTTACTTAGGCTACGTTTTTTTGCCTTCTCTGAATACACTTCTTCTAATGTAATACTTTCTCTAATTCGTTGTTCAAATGTCTTTTCCCTGCCAGCATTATAGTGGATTAGCTCCTCTAATTCATCTTCGGCAGAATCAAAACTAACAACCTCACATGGTACAGTCTTGTGACCCAGATTAGTAGCTGCCAACCAACGTCTATGTCCAGAAATGATGATGTTGTCTTCATTGATTACCAGATTGTCAACTATTCTTCCACGTTCTTCTATTAGTGCCATCAAGTCAGACACATTCTCTTGACCGTAAATCGCTTCGTTTCTTGGGTGTGGTTTTAGTAAACCGATTTCTACATCTTTAATCTCCCGTATCATGGCAAGCCCTCCAAAAAAATATTTTTCGCATTACACAGTGTAAAATTAAGAAAGTCGAGTGGTTCAAGTAATAAATACAAACCAGATATAACAGTGTAGAAAACGAATCATACCGCAAAATAAATTTCGCAATACTCACATATTTTTGAAAAGAGTAAATCAATCTAATTCTGGCTTATTTTTAATATGCTCCCTAAGTGCATTGGAAAAGCCGCCCTTGTTCGGCGGAGGATTTTCAAGGAAACGCTCATTGATGATTTCACGTATTTGTTTGCGTATTCGTTCTAGTGATTCTTTCTCTATATCTCTTATAGCTTTTCCCTTGGTTTTTGGAGGTAATTCGGCAGATAAAACTCGGAATATGTCTTTGCAAATCGGAGGCTCAAATTCAGCAGAAACCGCTAATTGCTCTCTGATTTCATTTTTAACCTCTGGGTTAATCGTAAATATCAACAAACTTTCTGTCCCGAAAAAATCTTCCTTATTTAATTCTTCATCCAGTATACGCATGTACATAGTCCTTGCCATTTCATCGTGTGAAGGCTCTAATGATTTATTTATTGCCTCCATGACAGCTTTAGAAACAGCTTCACGGATAAAACCATTTGTTGTTAGTCCTGTGGCTTCAGCAGCCTCAACAATTCTATCCTTAGAACCAGTCCGAGCTTTGAATGTAATATATTGCCAATTTTCTTTATCGTGTTTGGAGTTTGAGCGTTTCTTACCTTCTGATGCAGGCATGACATATCTCCCTCTATATTTAATGAAATAATTATATCAGAATTTGATTGGCGTTACAACCATTATATTTCAATAAAAAATTTACTAAATTTTTTTGTTTCAGCACTTGACATATTATAGTGTAACGCTTATACTCCATTTATTAGCGTTCAACGCTAATAAATGGTTCAGCAGACTTGCAATATAAGGGATGAAGAAGGAGGGAATTCTAAATGGATAAATTATGATGCATTATATACGACTTGAATGTCAGAACTACCAAGAAAGTCAACGAAAGGTGCAAGGTATGCGGCGAGCTTTTGTTCAGCAACCTTGAACAAATCAATGTACGGCACTGTCCGTACCAGTTGCATGACAAATTGCCCGCAGCACCAGCTTGCACATACTAAAAATAGTACGGCGGTCTACGCCGTGTGCAAGGAGAGATTTGCATGGATGGAGATTTGTTACAAAAACCAGCCAACAGGGTTGACAAGATTTTCGCCTCGGTTCAAGAAAAAGAACAGCGCAAGAAGGAAGAGAAGAAGCAAAAGAAAAAAGAGGGAAAGCAAAAGCCTTTCAAAAGCAAGAAAAAACTCGATTTGGAGCTATATGATACTCAAATTGATAACTATAACATCATAGACCCCGGCAGATTCGACCCATTTCTTAGGCAACAAAGTCATTTTCGGGAGGGCGTAATCATCCCAAAAGAATTACAGCTAGGACTGTATGATGAATCTGGTTTTTTCTTTGGAATGACACCATATCGTAATGTATACGCAGGCAAGCCAGCACATGAGGAAGGTCACATCCTAGGTTTCGGGTTGCCGGGTTCTGGTAAAACAAATGGGATGCTGATACCTACTATGCTGACTTGGCGGGGTATTCAAATCATTGTGGATGTGAAGGGTGACTTGAAAAATTATTGGTATCGTCTAGCTCGTCACACAGGCAAAAAGCTAAAGATATTCAGCCCGGGAGCTGATGAAGGTGCTACATGTGGCTACGACCCTTTTGCGTTGTTTCGGCATGACAGTATCAAAAAATTGGCTGGCAATGTAAGAGATTTGGCACTGGCTCTTATACCGTTGATGGAATCCGTAAAAGACCCTGTGTGGATTAAAGCAGCTCAAAATTTTCTTTCCGGTGCTTTCGCTTATTATTTCGGCTTAGGAGCGACTTTCGCAGAGGCAATGATTGCGATACAACTCAAAGACATCTCAGAAATTATGGATGACATAATGGCTGATGATGGGGACGAAGATGACCAAGCCTCCATTATTGCAAGACTTTACATGAGCAAGCTACGAGGAGTGCAGGAGAAAGTTGTTGCCAATATTGGTATGGAGCTTGGCGATTTAGCCAATCTGATAGCCGACCCAGCAATAATGAAATCGTATCACGATGACGAAATCTGCGGAACATTGGACTGGTTGGAATTGACCACAACCACAGAACCATTCGACGTTATATTGGAATTTCCAGAGGAAAACTTGGAACAGTGGCGACCATTGATGATGTTAATGATTAACCAGCTTATCAAAGTTTTGGAACGGCGGCAACCACGCACCTACGATAAAAATAGTGAACTACCGCCTGTGTTAGTGATGCTAGACGAGTTTCCACGGCTTGGTAAAATTTCTGCTATTAAAGAAGGATTGGCAACGCTTAGAAGCCGTGGGGTTACGTTCGCACTATTTGTCCAAGATTTGGCACAAATCTTAGAAGTGTATGGTTCAGTCAGTTCTATATCTAGCGTATGTGCATACAAAGTCGTCTTAAATTCATCAGAACCCTCAACGCAGAAATATTGTTCTGATTTGGTAGGCACTACCGAATCCACGCAACGGAGTGTCAATGTAACCCACGACCCCATAAGCGGAAGGCCCGCCAGCTTCGGTAAAAGTATCAGCGAAACCCGTGAAACAATTATTTACCCCGAAGAGTTTTTAACACAAAAAGATGTGGTGGTAATAAACCCACATAACCGCTTTTTCAGGGTGGATAAAACACTATTTGCAGAGCATGAAAAAATGTTTCTGTATATGGCACAACAAGGATGGTCTGAACCTACTCAAACACCCCTAACGAGAATCGCTAACAGATTAAAGGAGGAGCAGCATGAATCAAATAAGCAGCCTTTATAAAACCCCTGTAACACCCGAACAACTCAAAAACCGCAAAAAAATGCAAGAACGGCGTGAACAGGTAACCAAGCGTAAAGTTGACACCCACCGCAATATCATCATCGGGGGCATGGTGTGCAAATATTTTCCAGATGTGATGAAGTATCAACCACAACGAAGCAAGAAGGGCAATGCCGAAGTGTTTAAGGATTTCGAGAGTATTCTGGAAGTGATTGCTTCCGATACAGAACTTCTGGCATGTATCAAATCTAGGGCAGAGCCATTTTGAATTATTTTCAAACATTTTCTCCAGCGCACTTATACATCGGTGCAAAGCTTAACCAACCAAGCCTATAGAGAGGGGAATCTTCATGGCATCCTATCATCTTAATGCCTGTGTCATTAGCAGAGGGAAAGGGCAATCGGTCACATCCTCCATTGCATATATAAGCGGGGAAAAGCTACGAGATAACTACGAGGGTAGAATCCATGACCGTTCTTATCGGCTTGATGTACTTCACAAGGAGGTGCTTCTGCCACAAGATGCACCTCCTGAATTTTCAAACAGGCAGACGCTTGTAAGAGCTATTGACGCATCAGAAAACCGTAGCGATTCACAAATGGCTCGAAGCATAAAAATAGCATTACCAAACGAATTGTCACTTGATGAACAAATAGCCTTGGCAAAGGAGTTTGCTACAGAAAATTTTATAAGCCTTGGATTATGTGCTGATATTGCTTTTCATGAGGGATTATTTGATGAGAGCCGAAAACCAACAAGTATTGAAGCGGTATATGATAGGCAAAACAATCCCCACGCTCATATTATTATACCTTTCCGCACAGTTGGCAAGGACGGATTCCACAGAACTAAAACACAGATGCGCTACATGAATCGCAAATCTTACTTAACTATATGGCGTAAGTTATGGGCTGAACTGCAAAACCGTGAGTTTGAAAAACGAGGGCTAGACATAAGGGTTTCCCATGAGAGCTTTGCTGCACAAGGTATTATGCGAGAAGCGACCAAACATATCGGTGCGGGGGCTATGGCGTTGGAGTTGCGTGGTGTTGAAACGGTGCAGGGCAAAGATTACCGAGAAACTATGACCTACAACAAAGAACGTGAAGCTGAGCGTGAACGTCATAAGGAACGTGCCCGTAAGCAAGAACGTGATAGAGGTATGGAGCGGAGCCGTTCATTTGAGCGGTCACGGTAATCAATTTTCACAGTTAATAGGAAACCGAAAGTTGTAAGCTCAACCGCAAAGACACTGTTCATACTTATATATTTTTTTAATATGCAGGTGTGAAGCTGTATATTAACGTCATATGACATGCCTATCTGCCAATATGATTATAAAGCCAAGGAAGGAGGAGATTCTCATGCGGCGACAAAAGAAGGAAATTAAAGCAGTCATAATGCCGCCTAAAAACGAGCAAACACTTCGACTGTTTGAAAAAAGGATGTGCGATTTCTATGCCTCACAAGTTGAGCAGAGACTCCGCTCCTTGCCAAAGGAACAGAAATTAGAGGTTGTAGATGCCTTGATAGCATCTACATATCAATAGAACTCGCACCGCTAATAAGCTCCCAGACATAAACAGGGGGCTTATTTTTTTGCCATTCCCACCGTTTGACAGTGGTTTCCCAAACGCCTAGAATTTCAGCAAGGTTCTTTTGAGTTAGCCCATGTGCTTTGCGGTATGCTTTAATCTGTGAGCCCGGTTCTTCTATTAGAAAAACATGGTACGGACTGCAACAGAAATATTTATCTCTGCCACAAGCCAATGCAATTTCCATCAACCGCTGGACATCCATGTGTTCCTCTATTATCTGACCGTTTTCATAGCTGATTAGTGTGGTGCGGTCCATGCCAATTTTTTCTGCCAGTTCTCGCTGAAGTAGTCCGGCAGTTAATCGCGCATACTGGAGCTTGTCCGCCACGGTTTTAAGTTTACTTGTACATAGCTTCATAGCGGTGGTTAGTCGCTTGGCTTTCAAAATCTTTTTTTGCCCCACTTCATCGGGGTAGATTTCGTAGGGGATAATATTTTCATCTGCATCGGAGATATGCAGATTCAGGCGTTTATGGCGCAACGGAGAAAATGTTACCTTTGATATGGTATAGCATTTTCAATACACCGTATGGCATAAGTGGCTAACCGCGCGCCTTTTTCGGGCTTGTACGATGCTATTGCTTTTATAAGGCCTATGGTTCCTACGGAGATTAGGTCTTCGTTGTCTTTGGCGTGGTTATTGTATTTTTTGGCTACATAGGCTACTAGGCGTAAATTATGTTCGATTAGTATGTTTTTTGCGTCTTCACAGCCGGCGGCGTATTCTCTTAGGTATTTTTGTTCGGCGTCTGCGGCAAGCGGCATTGGGAAGGAGTTGCCACCTGTCAAGTGCCCCAATAAAAAAAGACCCTGTAAAACATGCAAGAGCCCGAAAAACACAAAAACACCTCCCTTGCGCTTCCATTTTATGCGCGGGAGGTGCTGCATGTGTCTGGCCTATTTTATTTTTTTGGCCCTCTGGTGATGAAACCCACCTAAACAGCGGTCACTCCGGTAGGCCTCGGGAATGTGACGAGCTAACGCTTGCCGCGGGATGATTCCGCCGTCTCGGTCAGTGCCTGTGCCCGTCTTGTTCCAAGCCGGGCGGTGGCACTTGTCCTCGTCCGACGTACTAATCACGCGACTTTGCTAAACGCGCTTTC